>ERZ777306.1239-NODE-1239-length-42522-cov-6.647232_pt1 | contig 42522 bp, 34 predicted proteins | sample MGYA00374966_ERZ777306 | MGnify/ENA primary metagenome ERZ777306 (study PRJEB29329, sample SAMN06343882) | mouse gut metagenome | isolation source: Mouse cecum | place: Austria: Vienna | collected 2014-11-15 ... | reverse complement strand
CTCTCCTTAAATGTTATAGCAGGATGGCTTCCCGATGACAGATAATGAACATCACTTTTACTCGATTTCAAAAGCTCAACATCACCAGTGTACTTCTCATTTGCTTGTGTCAAGTCCTGCATAAAAAAATTATTTTTCTTTTTCGTCTTGCATATGCCTATTCCGCTTCCTTGTCGAAGTAATCTTCATATTTTTCCAGAATCTCCATAAGAGCCTGATGCCCCTGGTCACATATGCGGTCTACATTCGTCCCACTCGCAATCTCCGTGTTGCCTATAGACACGCCTAAAAGGCGCAGGGCATCAAAAATAGCCCGTTCATAATGGTAATGCAGTTCCCTCTGATATAAAAGCCGTACATGGCTGTTCCCGTTGCAGGCATCACGGCGTTTCGCCGTGTCTGCCAGCAAACTCAATGATATAAGCAAGCTACAGGCCCTGTCCTGCCTGTCTGCCTCCATCGTGTCTGCAAACGCAAAATCCATTTGTTTTCCTCCTGATCCTATTCTCTAAAGTTCCACATAATTTCCAGTGTATCCTCTCCGCTGACACGGATCTCCTTTACCAGTTCCACCAAAAGTTCCCTGGTAAGCTCATTGGCGCAGGCGTACCGGCCTAAATCCGCTTTGCCTAAATTATCCGATGCCTGTTGCAGTTCTGCCCGCTTCGCAATCAGTTCCGTATATATAGCCGTCACTTCCTCATGCTGTCTGGCCATTTCCTCCTTACGGGAAAGATATTCCTGCCGTGTGATACGCCCTTCCGCGTAATCCTCAAACGTGGCGACCTGTTTTGCTTTATGGCGGTTAATTACAGCTTGACAGTCTTGGATTTCTTTTTCTGTCGCGGCAAGGCTCTCTCCCTTCCTGTCCGCGGTTTCCGTCTGCATAAGCAGCCTGATCTGGCTTTGAATGGAAGCCAGCAGCGCGGCTTCCAGATCCTTCTCCTTCAGATGTAGCTGGCGGCACTGCGAATCTGACAGGACTTTTCTGGTAGGGCAGGAGAAATATGTGTCCTTACAAATCGTACGTGTCAATGTCCGCCCACACACAGCACATTTCAGAAGCCCCCTGAACCGCTGTGTCGGTTTTCCGGGCTTCCTCTTTTTCGCGTATTTTTTCAACACTTTTTGTGCCTGCTCATACGTTTCTTTCGATACTATTGCTTCATGGGTATCCCTAGCCACAATCCATTCCTCTTTTGGAACTTGGGTTGTCCATGTTTTGGAAACATCCACCCTGGTACGTTTCCTGCCGATCAAGCAACCGGTATAACGTTCGTCAGAGATAATCCGCTTGACATTCTCCCGGGTCCAATAAGCCGTATCCCCGGCAACTTTCCAACCTCGCAGCCCATCCGTATGGTTTGCCCTCCGGTAAGCCAGCGGAGCGGGGATACCCTCCGTATTCAGCTTAAGCGCAATCCGCGTGGGTTCCATGCCATCCACGGCCATCTGGAAGATACGCCGCACGATGCCAGCAGCCTGCCCGTCAATCTCAAGGCTGTTTTTCCTGGTCTGTGACCGTTTATAGCCATAAAACGCGATAGCGCACAGGTATTCGCCTTTCTTCATTTTGGCCTGCTGCATACAGCGGATTTTTTCTGATATGTCACGGCTGTACATTTCGTAGACCATCGCCTTTAATGAAACATCCAGGCTGACAGAACTGCCAATGCTGTTTTTGCTGTCGTAGTTTTCATTGACAGCGATAAAGCGGACACCCAGAAAAGGGAAAATCTGGTCAAGGTAATCACCCACGTCGATCAGATTCCTCCCGAACCGGGAAAAGTCCTTTACAATGATGCATTGAATCGGGTTTCCCGCCATGGAAAGCATTTTCTGTACGCCAGGGCGGTCAAAATTTGTCCCCGTATACCCGTCATCCAAAAATTCCATGACAGTACACCCGTCAAATTCACGGCGGCTTTTTATAAAATGATAAAGCAAATCACGTTGATGGCTAATGCTGAAGCTCTCCCCCTCATTCGCATCCTCACTGGAAATGCGCATATAGAGGGCAATGGTCTCCATCATATCCCCACCACCTTTTCTTCCAGCATGGCAAATTCATCCCGGAAATTCCAGACAATCTCAATCTCGTTATAGCCAGTCACTTTGATATGGTCAACCAGCTCCACCAGCAGTTCCCTCGTTATCGTTTCCTTTGCCTGGTACTTCTTCAATGCCGTGATCCATTGATTCTGCGGGGTTATAGTTTTGGAGTAGATTTTTTCTTCCTGCTCCAGCTTCTCCAATTCTTTCCCATAAGCCTCCGCGTTTCTGTCATATTCCTGCTTTAGCGAAACATATTCCCGCTCGGTAATGGTATGGTCAGAAAAGGATTCAAACAGCGATGCACGATAAGCGGCGTTCCTTCCTATTTTCTGCTTCATTGCCCCAATCTGCCCAATGACCGCCTCATGTTTTTTCTTAAACCCGGATTTCATCTGCGTCCTTTTCAGCAGGTCCTCCAATTTCATCGCGGCCTCTATCTCAACGCGCAGCGCATGGAATACAGCTTCGATCAGTTCAGGCTCGCCAACACATTTTTTCGTGCAGCCCTGCCCGGACAGGTTTTCCGCGTAGACACGGCAGATATAGGTATACCTTGCCGTACCGGCGGGAGAAACATTCTTATATCGTGACATTTTCGTATCACAATCCCCACACACCAGAAGCCCTTTGAATATATTTTCCGTGGACGGGTATTTCCCTCTCAACATCCTGTGTTCCTGGCAGCGCTGCTCACTTATGGACTGCACCTTGTCAAAAATCTCTTGGCTGACGATTGCCTCATGGGTATTATGGGCGATTATCCAGTCCTTTTTGTCAACATTAGTTAAGGGGATCCCATCACTTAAAGATTTCTTTGTTTTACCTTGTGCCATATGGCCAACATAGACAGGATATCTGGTTATCTTTTTTATAATCTGCCCCTGCCAGATTGCCCCTGTCCCTTCCGGCTTCTTCTTTTTGTATCCGTTCAGGTAATGGTGCATGGCGGGGCAGGGGGTTCCCCTGTCATTCAGATACCGTGCAATCATGTTTATCCCGATGCCCTCCGCCCTCCACTGGAATATTTCACGGACAACTGGGGCTGCTTCCGGATCCGGGATAAGCCTGTGCTTATCTTCCGGGGATTTCAGGTATCCATATGGCGGGAATGCCCCAATAAACTCTCCCTTCCGCTGTTTTGTTTCCAGCGCTGTGTTGACTTTCTGCGATATGTCCTTCGCGTACAGGTCGTTAACAAGGTTTTTGAGGGAGATAACCAGTTCATTCCCATTCTTATCCTTTTTGCTGTCGTAACTGTCATTGACCGCTACAAACCTTACCCCAAGATAGGGGAATATTTTTTCCAGGTAATAGCCGGTTTCCACGTAGTTACGCCCGAAACGTGATAGATCTTTTACCACAACACAGTCAATCCGGCGGCTCCTTATCCCTTCCATCAGGCGCTCAAATTCCGGCCGTTCAAAATCCGTGCCTGTCTCCCCATTGTCGCAGAATACGCCGCAAAGCCGCATATCCGCCTGCGCGTCCACATATTTCTCAAGCATATACCTCTGCATGGTAATGGATTCCCTGTCGCCCGTCCTGTTGTTATCTTCCACAGAAAGGCGGGCATAGACCGCTGTGTTATAAACCCGCTCCGGAAGAAACACGGCCTTTGGCTCCGTTTCCATGATAGCGGCTTTCCTGCTTACCCTTGCCATGTCACACCGCCTCCTTTTCATGGGATTTTTTCTCCCCCGTGTAAAGCCTCTGCGTATTCCGGATCAGTTCCAACGCCCGCTCATAATCGTATTGGTAACGGAATCGTATCTCAATGCGGCTGTCCTCAAAGACCAGGATGCGCTCAATCAGCGTCACCGCGATATGCCTTGTAAGTTCCGTGATATTCTGGTATTTCTTAAAACGCTCGATCCAAAGGCTGGTGCCTGCGCGGTTCTGCAAAAGCCCTTCCAGTTCCTCCTTCAGCTTTTCGCTCGCGGCCTTCGCGTCAGCAATCTTCATATCATAGCCGGATTTTAATTCCAGGTATTCCTCTTTATCAATCAGGCCGTCAGACAGGGATTCATAGAGTGTTTTCTTTAATCTGCTGTAGCGGGAGATTTCCTCCTGTTTTTTTACAAGCTGCGCGTCGGCCTTCTGCACTTCTTCCCGGTGGATCGGAAGAGTTTCAATATATTGCAGCACACGCTCCACATCCAGGATATTAGCGATATGTTCCTTCAAAGACAGTAATACGGCCTCTGTCAGGGCGACTTCGCTGATCCGGTGGCTGGAGCAGGCTTTATTTGTACGGTTATTGCCGCATATATAGTACACGTAGGTTTTCCCATTCCTGCACACACTGTTGCGTACCATGTTCTGCCTGCAATCGCCGCAGAACGCCAGGCCGGAAAACAGGTATACTGTTTCCTCTTTGGGAGCCACACGGGTATCCTGCATCAGGAGCCGCCCCACGGCAAGGAAATCATCTTTTTCCACAATTGCCGGGTGGCTGTCCTCAACCCTTACCCATTCCTCGCTTGGTTTCTGTATGGTCTTTTTTACTTTATGGTTCGGGGTGGTACGCCTGCCCTGGACCAAGGTGCCGACATAAAACTCATTACGGAGGATCCGGCCAATCGCTACTGCGGTCCATTTCGCCTTGGGCTTTACTTGGAAGCCGGATTTATACTGCAAACCGCAAAACCGTTTGTATTCCATGGGGGACAATTCCCCCCGCCCATTCAGGCGATCAGCGATCCTCTGCTGGCTTGCCCCTTCCAGCTTCCAGCGGAAAATGTCACGGACGACCGCGGCGGCATATTCGTCAACCACGAGTTTATGCCGGTCAGAGGGGTCTTTCCGGTAGCCATATACGGCAAAAGAGCCAATGAAATCCCCTTTTTTCCTCTTGATTTCAAGCTGGCTCCTGACTTTGATTGATATATCGCGGCAATATGCGTCGTTTATCAGGTTTTTGAACGGGATCAGTATCTTATCGGAAGATGTGCGCCCGTTTATGCTGTCATAGTTATCGTTGACCGCGATAAACCGGATACCAAGCGCCGGGAAAATCTGGTCGATATAGCGCCCGGCCTCCACGAAGTTACGCCCAAACCTTGACAGGTCCTTGACCACCACACAATCAATTTTCCTAGCTTCAATGTCACGGATCATCCTCTTAAAAGAAGGGCGGTCAAAATTCGCCCCACTGTACCCGTCGTCCACGCACTCAGCGCAGATATGGATATCCGGCTTATCCGCCAGGAACGCCCTGATCAGGTCTTTCTGATTCACGATGCTGTCGCTTTCCTCTTTGTCGCCGTCCTCTTTGGACAGGCGGACATAAAGCGCAGCGCGGTATACCCTGCTTTCTGTTAAATTATCCATGGTGAACCTCCATCTTGTAAAAAATCCTCAGCAAAACTTTTCACAATGGGCTTCACCGTTATGCTTATTTCCTTGAATATACCACTTTAAAGTGTTAAAGTCAAGCCCGCCTGCTGATAAACTCTGTCCTCTTCATTTTTATCTCCTATAGTGTCCTTAAATAATGTTCCAAACGGTCCTCCAGTGTCGCGTTGGTGTCCGTAAAACTCACTTTGACCACAATTTTCCCACATTTGTAGCAATAAGGGTTCCCAATCTGGCGGACAAAATCCGCCAGCCTCTGTTCACGGGGCATTTGGGGGTCAATATGTATTTTGCTGATATCCACAAGGCTTCCCCGCTCAACCGTCCGCACGTCTACATTCCTCATCTGGTTAAAGTCTCTGTCCTGGGTTGCTTCCATAGACAACACCTCCATTTCAAGATATGCCGCTCCTGCTTGTCTCAATGCCATCGGATCCTGGCAGGCTTAATCGTAGTTACCCATGGAAACGGTAAGGGAGCTTCCTCCCCCCACGCTGCCCGTTATATTTCTCCAAAATGACGCGGGCAAACCGGAGCGCGTTGTTGCTTGTGGAAAAATCAGCCCGCCCACGGCGGTTGATCTCATCCGGATCCGCCTGAGAGAGCCGTGAAACAAATGTATGGTCATTCAGTTCCGTATCGTAAGTCTTTATAAAAAGCGCCAGCCCTGCCAAGAGTGCGGCAGTGAGGGATCGGGGATCCCCCTGCCAGGTGTCCCACAAAAGCTGTAGCATACGGGTGAAGGAAGCCCCGCCTAATAACTGGTAGGCATTCACGAGGGCGCGGGTGGATACGATTTCCCCGGTTTTTCCATGGCTCTTCCCTAACGCCCATATAAAGCCGCAGTTTTCCACAAGCCGCTTAATCTCCGTGATCTCCGCATCTCCGCCAGATTCCGCCAGGACGTTTGTGGACTGTGACAGGCTCAGGCGTTTCTTCGCTTTATCCAGTTTATAGCAGAGGTCCGCTTCCTGCTCGTAAGTCAGGCCGTTATAGACCTTGCAGTTTACCATGATCCCTTTGCCCCCATTCATTTCCCGCATGGCGGAAATACGGTGCTGGCCGTCTACTACATAAAATTTCCCATCACGGAAGCTGACCGTGATAGGGTCAAGCAACCGCTCGTCCCATTCCCGTATCAGGCGCTCAACCTCTTTGGGGTTTACAGGGCGTTGGTAAGGAAGGCCGGAAGTCAGACGGTCGGTGTGGATAGACCGCTCCACGCCCGGATTATTATATTCCGGTTCAGGCAGCGCCGCCGGTTTCGGCTTCGCAGGCTTTGGGGAGTTATGTTTTTTTCTGTAACTGCTCATATTTTCATTGTCCTTTCTACTTTTTGGAATAATTCTTCGGCGGCGGAACAGATGGATCTGGTCAGTTCCCGGAGACTGGCAAGCTGCTCCATGCTGACATGGGGAAATACCGTGTCATAATATGGGTCGCTGTACCAACTGATCTCTTTATGGAATTTCCGGACAAATGCGCTGTATTCCTCCAGGAAACTGTCCGGTGTGCCACTGCAATCCTTATCCGGGTCTTTCAGTTCCGCCACAACTTCTTTTAAACTGGCTGGATTTTTCGGTTCCTGCTTTTTTTCCTCCGGGTTTTCTTTTGCGGTATATTCATCCACTGTCCGGATCTCCCCTGCCGCCAAGAGCAAGGCGGCCTCTTTCTGCCGCTCCGGCTCCAGATAGGAAATCTTCATTGTGGCTTTCCTGGAAATTTTGGTATCCGCCTCTTTAATAATCTCTTTTGCCTCTGGCGCAAGGTTTTTCGCTGTCTGTATCTGCCTCCTGACGGTGCGGGGCGCAACGCCTAATTTCTCAGCCGTGTCCTTCACAAATGACTTTGTGGTGGCGGACATTTTGTCCGCCACCACTTCCCGGTGCTGGTTCCCCCTGAATTTCCCGCCCTTATAAGTCGCTTTTGTTTCCGGGTGCAGCATTTCATAGATTTCCTTCCGCCGTAAAAGCATTTCTCCATATTCAATAGGTGGCAGATTCTTACGTATAAAATTCTCATCAATCTCCGCCAATTCAGCTTCCAGGCCATCCAGGCTGCTGACAGTGCATTCCACTTCCTCCCACCCAAGGATTCTTACTGCTTCCAGCCGATGGAACCCGGCAATCAGTACATGGTTCCTGTCTATGGTAATGGGATTAAGAAGCCCAAGTTCCTGGATACTCTCTGCCAGCTCTTTCACGTTGCTGTCATCCAGCCTGCGCCTGCCTTCCCTTATCCTTATTTCCCTTATAAGCACCCGCATATCGTTCACCTCCTCACATCAGGCTTTCCCCCACCCTGTTGGCCGCCGAATGAAACACCATGCGCCGCAAACCGGGCAGTACGCCCCAAACAAGGGCGCAATCAGCTTGTGGCGACAGGTCTTGCATCCGGCAAGAGCCCGGCGGGACGCATCACGGCATCCCAAACCGGTATTATCACAAATGGGAAAGCCGCCCCAGGCAGGACATGGCGATATGCCGCTGTCTCCCGGAGCAGGTTCCCGTAAACTCATTTCATTTCCATATCTGTGCCGTATTATCAGGCAACGGGATTGCCTTACTTCTCACCCCCGGCACGGGAATATCCAAGCCGCTTATGGTTAATAAGCGCCATGATACCGACGGCAGGTGGCGGCAGGTGACTAAGCTGCCCAGGCCATGCCCACAGTATCCCCCTTTCACCCTGCGGTACGGGAATATGACTGGTCCTTCCTTTGCTGGCGGCTCATGGCGGTTCCGGCATTACCATTGCCGGTCACAGGCCCTTCGGGTTCCCGCTCGTGCCTTTGATGTCATCTTATTGACGGGCCAGGACAGGGGAAGATCACCTCCTTGTCCTGCCTGGCCCGCAGGCAGTCGTCGCGCCCGTGCCTGGGCCGCTTGCCGATCTCTCGGCCCCGCGCAGCGGAAGAAACTTGAATACTGATCATCTATGAACAGGCACTTGTCCTGTTATTTTTCAATGTTCATAGGAGGGTGCAAAAGCCCCCTCATAAGGTTCGGTAACGAAAAGCGGGGTTGAAAACCAGATTATTCAAAAAATTTCCTTAATTTTTCCAGTACCTTCTTTTTCCGCTTGTGGATAGCCGCCTGTGTAAGGTTGCAGGCTGCGGCGACCTCCCGTTCAGACTGATCCAGATAGAAGATTTTCCAAATCAATTCCCGCTCTTCCTCGGCCAGGCTCTGCAGGGCTGTTTCCAATGTTTCCATAAGGTGCGTCCTTACCATAACATCGTCTATCGCCTCATCCGGCGCGGCAAATGTCCAGTCCGCTTCCAGCAGCTGTTCATAGGAGGCTTCCCTGCTGGGGAGATATGTAACCGTCTGGCCGTCCTCATCCACTACAAAACGTCCTTTTTTTAGACGCTTCATGAAGTAGCGTTCTTTATCTTCCGCACGCCTGTACTCCCGGTAAACTTCTTCACTGACTTTTACCGCCTGCCCATCTATGTATAAATAGAAATCATTTTCTGACATTATTTTCCTCCAGGATTCTGAAATGTTGATGGGTTCCAGAATCCCGAAGGCGGCGAACGACACCGGGCATCTATGACAGGTTCCTTCAAAAAACGACAAGAAAAAAGCCGCACCCGGTAAATACCGGATGCGGCAGCTAAAACAGGCAGGAAAAATATCCTGTCAAAAATATATTGAAAAATAAAAATATCCGTATACCTTTGGGTTATACGGATACAACAAACTACAGCGTTAATTGACAGGAAAACAGTTTTTTCGCACTGGCTTGAAAACTGCGCCCCTGACAGCGATAAGATTTTTTTGACAAATCAAGGGCTTGTAAAATAATAACAGACACGGACATCCTTTCCTAATGCCGTATCTCTATTCATAAAGTAACGGCTATGATACAACCTAAAACCGTCACCTGTTTTTATCGCTCCTTATAGCGCACTGCTACTCAGAACCAATCAACGGTCTTGCAGCGCCAATGCTTCCATGAAATGTGCGTTTTTTGGATCGTTTACCAGTATACACCATTTTCCATAAAATGTCACTCTTTTACCATATTTATTGTCAAAATAAAAGAAATTGTGGAATTCCTATCAAAAACAGACACAGGAATCTGCTCAGGAAACCCGGCCAGCCTAAAAAATATAGGATGGCCGGAAGAATTGCCTGGAGAAAATTACAGAAGATCATTCAGAAGGTTCATACATTTTACTTTTTGCTGCAAATTAGCGCTTCCATACACATTAAGCGTAAATGAAACATTCTTATGCCCAAGGATTTCAGAAAGAGACTTAATGTCAAATTCCGGGATCTCAATCGCCCTTACGGCAAAGGTGTGGCGAATTTCATGGAATTTTACCTTTTCCAGCTTATGCTTTTTCAAAAAGCGTGAAAAGAACTGCCTGTAGGTACGCGGCTCGCTGGGTTTGGTCTTTCCGGTCAGGAAGTAATGGTTCGGGTTGTCCGTGTAAAACTTTTTGATGATATTCATGAGCAGCGAGGGAACCGGGATCGTCCTTGCGGAAGTCTTTGTTTTCGGCGGGCCGATATGGACGTAGGAGCTTCCCTTTTTCTTGTCATAAATACGCTGAACCGTTTTGTTGATGTTGATTGTTTTGTCTGTAAGGGAAATGTCCTTCATCTGAAGGCCACATAATTCCCCAATGCGGACGCCTGTAAACAAAGCAATCAGGATCCCCGCAGTTTTCCGGTTCAGGTTCAGGTAAATACTCTGGATCAGCGCCTGCTCCTGGTCTTTTGACAGGGAAACGACCTTCTTAATGCCAAATTCCTTCGGATATTCGATCAGATCCCAGTTTAACAGGGGAATAGCCCGCTCCTTGTAGGCATATTCCATCGACAGTCTGAGAACAAGAATAATATCGCGGATTGTCTTAACCGTTAATCCGCCTGTGTTGTCCAGCCTGCCTTCCTCATGGAGATGTGATATGTAGTTCTGGATATCCGCCTCCGTGATGCTGCCAATCTTGCGCTTGCCAAACCGGGGAATTAAGTGGTTTTCGGCAATCAGCGTAAAACCGGCGTGAGTTGACGGGGTAATCATTGGCTTCTTCTGATTTAACCAATCATTAACCAACGTCTTAAATTGTGTATTATCAGTCATTTTGACCACCTCCACATCTATTATCTTGTGAAGTGGTGAATTTGGGCAGTATTATCCCTAAGTAACGGTCAAGAGGGGAACGTGCCGAAGCTGCGGTTTCCGGGGTTTGAGGGGGAGTGGGGCGTATTTAGGCTTTCAGACTTTGCAGATCGGGTAACACGAAAGAATACAGATAATGAAACGAATCTGCCTCTTACAATATCTTCAAAAGATGGGCTTGTTGACCAGATCAGTTATTTCAACAAAACAGTGGCAAGCAAAGATATGAGTGGTTATTATCTGCTCAAAAATGGCGAATTTGCCTATAATAAGAGCTATTCTGTAGGTTATGACTTTGGCTCGATTAAGCGGCTTGACCGCTATCCCATGGGAGCATTATCTACTCTGTATATTTGTTTTATGCTAAAAAAACACTATAGTGATTTTATCAAAGTATATTTTGATTCCTTAAAATGGTATAAGGAAATATATAAAATCTCTGCGGAAGGCGCACGGAATCATGGCTTGCTTAATATGCCTACAGACGAATTTTTCAATACAAAACATAATTTGCCAGAAAATGTACAGGAACAACGGAAAATCGCTGATTTTATCAATTTATTAAATCGACGTATTGAGACACAGCAGCTTCTTCTCGAAACCATCAAGAAGTATAAAAGAGGTTTATTATCTGCCATATTTCCTGAAAAAGACAAAGCTACACCTATATATCGTTTAAGCGAATTTACAGAACCTTGGGAACAGCGTAAGGCTGTGGATATCGCTGAATACTCAAAAGGAAACGGCTATTCTAAAAGCGATTTAACAGAGAGTGGAACGCCGATAATTCTATATGGCAGGCTTTATACAAAGTACCAATTTGTGATCAATGAAGTGGATACTTTTGCTATTCCGAAAGCGAGTGCTGTTTATAGCCAGGGGAACGAAGTGATAATTCCTGCTTCGGGTGAAACAGCGGAAGATATTGCAAGAGCATCAGCCGTTGAAAAACCTGGGGTTTTGTTGGGTGGCGACCTAAATATTCTCCGCCCATTTGACTTTATAAATCCATCTTTTTTGGCACTTGCTATTTCAAGCGGTGAACCGCAAAAAGAACTGGAAAAAAGAGCGCAGGGGAAATCGGTAGTTCATATCCATAATTCGGATATACAGGAAATAATCATTTCCTATCCAGCAAGAATTGAGCAAGACCAAATTGTTGCTATTTTCCGTCGCCTTGACCACCTCATCACCCTTCATCAACGTGAACTGGAATTATTTACAAAGTATAAGTTAGGACTGTTACAGCAACTCTTTATATAAAAAGCTGCTGTAACAAGTGTTTTTTTATTTCATTGATATAAGCTAAATATGTTTTATGCGCATATATTATATTATCATAATTAAAAAGGAAATTAGCAATTTTGTTCTGTTCGTCAATAGATGGTAACATTATTTCTTGATTCAATACGGTTTTACGATCTATTCCTTCAATTAGTCCTGTTGCTGCTTGCTTTATTCTATTTGACAAATAAAGTGTTAAATAAAAGCAGAAATCCTTCGTTATTGCGGAATTGCACTGTAATGCCATGAATTGTCGTGCAATATGGGCTTCTTTTTGTGTCAACTTAACAACTGCACCTGACCCAGATCCCTTGCAAACAAGTAATGTATCATCTTTATATGCCATACAACGAGGTTTTGTAGTCCATCTTGAAACTACAGTTTTGTCATCAACAATACAACTTGCCCCAGTCATATATGGTATGCCAGTACCATTATCATTATAATCAGATGGTACAAAGTCCTGACCAGATTGTAATGTGATAACATCTCCCATATAACATTTTTTCCATTGGGATTCTTTACAACTAATAATTCGTTTTCTCTCAAAAAGAGATTTAATGACTCCTCTTTTATACTTCTTGAGAGTTTCAACAAGTTCCTTCTGTGTTGCAATCCGATTCGATAGCAACGACAAAAATTTAGCTATTTGCTGCTGCTCCAGTATAGAAGGTACGGCAGTATTATATTGTAATATATGCGCTTTATCCCCACGGGGCATTTTTGAGCCTTTAACACCGCCCATAACATAATCAATAAACTTATTCTGGGCAACAAGGAAATAAAAAAAGACATTATCAATTTCTTGTGGTTTTAGAACAAGTACATCTGCATTACAAGCCCCATCCATATCAGACTGCCATATTTTCTTCAAATAAGGGCGAATATTAGCAATCAAAATATCACCCTTTGTAAATTCAGTTCCATCTACCATTGTTTTGCTGTCCTCAAATGGTACGATTCCGCCGAAATTCTGTTCAATATTTTCAGTGCTTACAAAATGGTTTTTCGTAACTCTTGTTTTATCCTTTCCATAAATAGCAAGATTTCCGAGTTCTGTATTTTCCCATTCCCCCTCAAACCCCGGAAACCGCAGCTTCGGCACGTTCCCCTCTTGACCGTTACTTGAGGCTTATTTTTCTTTCAGATATAACAAGAACAAAAAGTCAAAATCCCTTGCAGTAGCAGGAACCGTCTGCTATTGCAAGGGATTTCTATTCCTTTGGACATCACTCTGCTTTCTTGGCTAGAAGTATAAAAGAGGTGTATTTGAGGCTATTTTTTCTCAAAGATTGCGACTTGTCCCTAAAGAAGAACAGAAATCGTGGAAGGCATTTAAACTTAGTGATTTCACAACTCGTATCACCAGGAAGAATAGCGGAACTACGGATATTCCTCTTACCATATCTGCACAATATGGATTGATAGATCAGCGTAACTTCTTCTCAAAGGTTGTCGCAAGTACAGATATGGGTGGGTATTATCTGCTACATAACGGAGAATACGCCTATAATAGAAGCACATCAAACGATTATCCTTTTGGCTCGATTAAACGCCTTGAATTATACGATAAAGGCGCTGTATCTACGCTCTATCTGTGCTTTTCTATAAACGAGAATGTTGTTATGAGTGATCTTGCTAAGTGGTACTTTGAATCATCACAATGGTATCAAGGGGTAAATGAAATATGTGCTGAGGGCGCAAGAAACCATGGCTTGCTCAATGTACCTAACGATGGATTCTTTAGCACAATTCATATTCTTCCCAGCGACACAGAAGAGCAAGCCAGAATTGTAATGTTCCTCTCACGGATTCATTACAAACTCGTCCAGGCGCAAAAAGAGTTAGAAAAGCTGATCTGTTTGCGGAATGGTCTATTGCAACAACTCTTTATATGAAGAGTTGTTGCAATAAAGATTTTCGCAAATCTTGCATTTTAAGCAAGGAAAAATAAGTGCTTTCGATACGTTTATCAAAGCCATCCAACAATGTTGCGATCCTATCCCTTTCATTTTTAGGTGGAAGTGGAAGTTCACATTCATTCAGGATACCTTTTGTAATCTGATTGATGGTGGCTGTCCCAGTATCCTTAAAGACTTGAGAATAGAAGGCTTGGCTATTGAGGTATTGGTAGATGTAAGAGCAATCTATTTTACTTCGTATTATCATCATAAATGCGCCCCATGTGGTCATTGGCATTTCGCAAGGAATCTTTGCTGATTTGCCAACGAGTTTTTTGCTACCATTTCGGACACACATAATAATGTCACCTTGTTTAACTTGTAAATGTGTGGGTATTTCCATGTTTACATATACACAGTCATCAAAAGATAGAGCGGCATTTTGAATATTTGAGGATCGTAAAACCAAGTATCCGGAATTTGCAATATCAATCGGACTGTATGTAAGACCCTGTAGAAAATCAGCCATTTTTGACAATCGAACAGTAGGAAATAGTGAATCTTTTTTTGGGGGAAATATCTTATCAAGCAGTCCTCTTTTATACTTCTTGAGAGTTTCTATAAGTTGGCGTTGCTTGGATATACGAAGTTCAAACATATTCAAAAATTTTGCTATTTTGTTTTGCTCATTTAACATGGGGTAAAAATCCGTGTACGATGCGTATTCCTGTGAATTTATGCCCGGTTGTCCTGAACGCATGGAAGTTAACTGTACCCATTTATTATATTTTTGAGTTAGTGTCGTATTAAATACGAATATGCTGTTGTTTTCTGCATTAACTGTTACACGGATAAGAAAACCAGCAAAGTATAGTTTACCATCAGTTTCTTTATAAAGATAACTCTTACCTGTACTTGCCCCGGTTCTGGCAAATAAAATGTCATTTACACCAACAAGATATTTCTCATCAAGTATTCCTGCCGGAGAAACAGGATTGGATTGATTGTAACAGCGACTTTCATCATCAATGTCTGTTATACGAATATATTGATTTGTTCCATCGAATTTTATAGCAGCTGCGTTCATACCATAGTCAAAACCAGTAGCAACCTCAGAAAGCCGTTTTTTTGTCCACTCCCCCTCAAACCCCGGAAACCGTAGCTTCGGCACATTCCCCTTTTGACCGTTACTTAAGGATCTATTTTCACCCATTATCTGCCCTCCACTTCAAAGGGGAAATCCAGCCCCAATTCATCAAAATATGGTTTCAGCTGTGCGTCGATCTCCCTTATTTCAGCTTGCAGCTTTCGGATTTCTCCAGCCACTTCGTTTAAATCTATTTCTTCCTCCGGCTCAAATGTATCAACATACCGGGGGATATTCATGTTATAGCCGTTTTCCTCAATTTCCGACATTTCCGCCACATGGCAGAATTTATCAATATCCTTCCGCCCCTTATAGGCTTCCACAATCTTATTGATATGTACATCCTCTAATGTGTTCTGGTTCTTTCCCGGCTTATACTCTTTGGAAGCGTCAATAAACAGCACATTACCCGCGTTTCCATTCCTTTTTGATTTCAGGACAAGCAGGCATACCGGGATCGATGTGCCATGGAACAGATTGGCCGGAAGCCCGATCACTGCGTCCAAGCGATTCAGATCTCTCACAATGTATTTACGAATTGCTTCTTCTGCGCCGCCCCGGAACAATACACCATGGGGGAGCAGTACGGCAATCCGCCCGTCATCCGGATCCATATGGTAAATCATGTGTTCCAGGAACGCAAAATCCGCATGGCTTTTAGGCGCAAGTTTCCCAGCGCCTGAATAGCGGGGATCATCTTCAAATGACTTGTCCGCGGACCATTTCAGTGAGTACGGCGGATTACAGACCTGTACCGTCATTTTTACATCGCCGTAGCAGTCATTTTTCAGGGTATCGCCTTTATAAATATCGAACCTCTGGTATTCGATATCGTGCATAAGCATATTCATGCGGGCAAGGTTGTACGTACTCGCGTTGTTTTCCTGTCCGTAAAAATGTCCGACTTTCCCGGAAGTCAGATGTTTCTTGACCTCCAGGAGCATGGAGGCAGATCCGCAGGTGCAGTCCCCGACTGTTTTCGCCTCGTCCAAACCGACGGTCGCCAATATCGCGCATAGTTTACTCGGCCCGGCGGGGGTAAAGAACTCACCGCCCTTTTTCCCTGCGTCAGAAGCAAAAAGTCCAATCAGGATCATATAAGCAGTCCCCAGCACATCAAACCTGGATTCTTCCAGCATGAAATCAATATCCGCAATACGGGACATTACCTTGGAGATCAGCTCTGTCCTCTCAGACACAACATCACCCAGATCAGGATCTTGCAGCTTCATGTCATTGAAAAGCCCTGTGAAATCCTGTTCGGATGCCTGCCCCATTGTAGAGCCTGTCAGATCGCTGATCGCCCGTTCCAGATCCTCTATGGAGAAATTCCCCTGGTTAATCTGCTCAATCAGGTTTTTGTAAAGATACTGCGGCTTGATGATGTATCCCAAACGGTTCAAAGACCATTTTTCCACAATCGGACGGAAGTTCTCGTCGGCATGGGCGGTTTCATAGGTCATGCCGTCATTCTTCAGCAATTCGTCCATGTAGGATTCCGTCCGTTCCGACAAATATCTATAAAAAATAATTCCCAAAATGTAATTTTTAAATTTGCTTGCGTCCATATTGCCGCGCAGATCATTGGCAATCGCCCACAGCTTATTGGACAGCTCGCTTGCCTGGCTCTGGTAAGTGTTATCTTCCGCCATGATTATTCTCCTTCTGCCTTATACTTTTTATATAATTCCACGATAAAATTCTTGATATTGTCAATCAGGGCTGTAAGCCTCAGAAGCCCAAGGTTCAGATAGCCCACCTTGCTTCTGATCTCTTCCTCCGTAATGCTGCCGTTAAAGCTATACTCGGAGAACAGGCCAAAGACAATCTTCTCGTCCAGCTGGTTTTTGTATGAAAATTCCTCTATCTCCGCATTTAACGAATCCTTCTCAAACTGCTCATATTCCTTCTGGATATCCGCATCCTCCGGCAGGTCGAAAAACCTGGTCTGTATAAACTGTACCATCAAATCCTTTTTAAAGCGCATGGCCTCATTGTCAGAGCGTTCTATCTCCCTCAATATCAGATCTATGTCACGCTGCCGTTCTTCCGGGGTGCTGTCCCGGTGCATATTTTTCAGCAGATTCAGGATATATATAACATTGATTCTGTCCGTGCGCACAAGCTCTATATCAAAATCAACATCTATTGGCACAGGGACTTTTTCTTTCCCATTTTTCTGCCCTGCCTGGTCATAAAAATACAGATACCAGGTTTTATACGCTTCATATTCGTCCTCGTCTAACGCAATCGCAAGATCGTCCCAGGAAAACTTGGAAAATGTTTTCAGCGTGGCAAGCGTCTGGGATAACCGCCGGAAAGAAAGGATAAACATACGTATCGTATCTTCGCTCTGTAAGTTTCCCGCGTCCTCCGGCGTTTCCGCTACCTTCCGCACCGTGGGGACCTGGTTCAGCCATTGGTTTACATAGTATTCATAATTCTGCAACAGGTACTCGTTCGGATCCCCGTCGCCGGAAAACAGGCGCAGTGCATCATCCTGGGCTTTTTTGATATTCCGGTATGTGACGATCTGCCCAAACTGCTTCGTGACCTTATCCACCCGGTTTGTCCGGCTGTATGCCTGCACAAGCGTATGCCATACCAGGTTCTTATCCAGATACAGCGTGTTGCATGGCTTCGCGTCAAAGCCTGTTAAGAACATATTCACCACAAGAAGAATGTCTATCTGGGGCAGGTTTTTCTGCTTCATCCTTTTGGAAATATCCTTCCGGTATGCGTCAAATGTATCTGTTTTAAACGACGTATTAAACATTCCATTGTAGTCGTCCATAATACGGTCTAAAAGTTCACGGGAATGCTCGTCGCCGCCCTCGTCCATATCTTCATTGGCTCCAAAACTGAAAATAGCAGCTATGCGCAGCTGTTCGCTTTCCGGGTGTTCCTTATTGAGTTTCTGGAACAGGTCGTAATATTTCCCAAGCGTTGGTATCTTATCCACCGCGAAGATTGCCGTATATATGTCCTTCCCCTGCGGGTGGACGTGCTGCCCGTGATGTTCCATGATATGCCTCGCGATATTCTCATACCGCTCGTCATCATGGTATAAGTTCGTCATATCTATATTGTGCTGCCGGCAATAATCAGGATCGTCAATATACTCTGGGTTGATGCCCTTATCGGCAATCGTTTTCGCCCAGATTGTCCTCTGGTATTCCACAGAGAACCGAAGCACATTTCCGTCCGCGATTGCGTCCTTAATCATATACTTGTGCAGGCAGGCATCCATCTTCCCGGCATTGAAAAGATCTGCCGTCGTCCGCCCGTCCGCCCCTTTGTTTTTCTCAAAGATAGGCGTTCCCGTAAACCCGATATAATTCGCGTTCGCGAAATGTCTTTTTATATCCGAGTGCATTTTCCCGAACTGGCTCCGGTGGCACTCGTCTATGATGAACACAACTTTCTGCTGGCGGTAGGTATCCATTAGTTCCGCGTATTTCTGGTTCCGCACGGCAATCGCCAGTTTCTGGATGGTGGTGACAATCAGCTTCCGGTCTTTCTCCCGTAGCTGGCTCACCAAAACCTCCGTTTTATCCGTGCGGTCAATGCAGTCCTTTTCAAAGCTGTTGTACTCGTCAACCGTCTGATCATCCAGGTCTTTCCGGTCAATCAGGAAAATAACTTTATCTATCCTGTTTTCGTCCCGGAGGAGCTGCGCCAGCTTGAAACTTGTCAGTGTTTTGCCCGACCCGGTGCAGGCAAAGACATACCCATCCTTATTCGCCTCCAGCACCCTTTGTTTTGCCGCTTTCACAGCATAGATCTGGTACGGGCGCATGACCATAAGGACCGGCTCTGAAATCTTCACCACCATATATTTTAGCAGCATATCCGTAACCGCGACCTTCCGGAAAAAATCCCCGGTAAAGTCAAAAAGTTTATTGATACGCTTATTCAGCTCGTCCGTCCAGAAAAACACAAGGCTTTTCAAAATCGGGTTATACTCGCCGTTTGCTATCTCATTCTCATTAGAGAAATATTTTGTCTGGACGCTGTTGGAAACAACAAAAAGCTGTAAGTACCGGAAGATTCCCCTGAACGAAAATTTTCGGTATCTGTTAATCTGGTTGATTGCCTCATTTATTTCCACTCCAGGGCGTTTCAGTTCAATTTGGATCAGTGGAAGCCCGTTAATAAGCACGGTGACATCATAGCGGTTTTTATAAACCACATCTTCCTTGTGGGCGGGATCCATCGTAACCTGATGTGTGACCTGAAAAATATTCCTGGTTGAATCATCCACCAGAAAATCCATATATACGGTTTCGTTGTTATCCAATAGGAGAATATACTGATCCCTGAGAATCTTAGCCGATTCATATACGGTATGGTTATCCATGTAGGTAATAAGGCGTGAAAACTCCGAATCAGAAAGTACGGCTTCCCCTTTTTTCTCAATAAGTTTTTCTTTGTTAAAGAGAGCGATCTGTTTCCTGAAATTAGAAAGCACGCCTTCATAGTTTTTCAGATCGACATAGCTGTATCCAATCTCACAAAGACGTTCTATAAACAGTTCCTCAACTTCATATTCTGATTGTACCTTCGGCATGGCAGCTGTCCCCCATTCGTTTTTATTGAAATAGGCATCCGATAAATAACATACATCCTTTACTTTTATGCTTGAGGATCTTTTTACTGTAAGCGGCTGCTGTCCGGCTTCATTTTATTACAGCTTTTCGGAAGGTATCATCCCTTATTCTCCCGCACAGCCTCACAAATATCGCCAATACCGCAATCCAGGTAATCACAAATACGCAACAGGACAGAGAGGGCAACTTCTTCCCCCTTCGTGAGCTTGCTTACCGTGCTTGGCGATAACCCGATCTCCTGGCGCAGGATTGATTTTGGTATGTCCCGCTCAATCAGTAATACCCATAGTTTTTTGTAGCTTATTTTCATCAGAAAGCACCTCACTCATTCCGTAGTCATGAGAGTTGCTACAATTATACCCGAATAATTCCGCAATATCAATAGCCACGTATGATTATCCGTAAAAAAGTCCACGTTCTCGTAATCCTCAAGTCAGCGGCAAGCAATGGATAAAAATATCCTTTACGGATATTTTTATCCACCGCTCGCCCGCCTGCGGCGTTCTTGCTTTGCTTGTTGGGGATACCCCAAACCCCGGCAAAACGCGCTGACGCTTTTTTGCGAACACACCTTACGGTGTGGCTTTGCGCAGGTGAAGCCTGCGCCTACTCCTTCCAGTCGCCCGCTACACTCCATATGTCGAACCAGTCAATCCTGATACCGCTCCGGGCAGTAAAAAACCAGCAAGCTGATTTCCTGGCTCTCGTCGTTATTGCCGTCCCTCCCACGGCAGGAAATATAATAATCCCCGAATGTAAAGGCTGTTACCTTCTCCTCAAAAAGATGTATCTCATTCGTGCTGAAATCAATTACCCCAACTCCCCAAGGGGTGTCAGACCAGCAGTTTTCCATTATACGGTTCAGGCAGTCAGAACAGAGGTTATCAGCCACTTTTCCCATATCCAGAACCTCGCCGCTGTTGAAGGACAAATCTCCGTGGGCATACCCCCTGTTTACATCCGGGGTTACGGAAAAGAAAAATCCATCTTTGCCAGTATTGGTAATATACGTGGAAGCTCCGTTGACGGGTTCCTCAATCTGTACGCCGAAATCATCATAGCGGTTAATTGAGATGGGCGACAAATCAAGGCTGTTCAAATTGATAACGCCAAGGTTTTTCTGGCCCTGGTATAAAGACAGGGACGCCCCCTCCCTATCCCCGCACAAAAAGCAATCTTCCGGCGGTGTGTCGGAATGATAGCGGGGAGAAGTTTCTTCCGTAGTTTCCGCTACATCCTCTGTTGAATTTTCCGCTGCCAGAATCTCCCTTGCCTTGCCATCTGTCTGGCATCCAGTCAGCAGAATCGCAAAAAAAACCGCAGCCGTTGGCAAGCACGGCCGCCAGATTTTTGTAAAAAACCGTTTCCTTTTCATAGATTATCCTCCTGTCATGGCAAATCGTTCACATTTTCCATTATATCTAATTTAGCCGGATACTTCAAATGAAATATATAGTTCATCAAGATATAATCCATATGCGTGTAGGGTACAATTATACAAAAAAAGGACGATGGGGTATGTTTGAGGATTTATTTTACGACAGACTGATAAAATTGAGAGCTGAAAAGGGAGTATCCGCAAGGGAAATGAGCCTGGCCATAGGCCAAAGCCCTGGCTATATCAATGGGCTGGAGAACAGGAATGGTTTCCCGTCCATGCAGGTATTTTTCTACATTTGCGAATATCTGGGCGTTACGCCATCGGAATTTTTTGACAGCGGCAACAGCCACCCCATAGAATACCGCGGGCTTTTGAAAGACATGGATGCCCTGGACGAAGAAAGCCGCCGGAATGTATTGGCGATTGTCAAAGGATTAAGGCGGTAAAAGTCCGATAAGGAAGTGGCAGGGCAGAAGAAGGATTCCCCTTCCTTCTGTTCTTTTTATGTTTCACGGATTTCCAGCAGATCCGCGATATCGCAGTCAAGATACCCGCACAATTTTAGGATCAGGTTCGCGTCAATGCGCTGAAACTCATCCCTGCAATACCGGTTAAAATTCCCTCTTTGCAAATCTAAATCCTTACAGATTTTTGTCTTACTTATTTTCTTTTCCTGAGATAATTCTACGATTCTAATGTGTAAATATTTCATTTTCTGTACCTCTCCTGTCAAAATTATTATAATCATATATTAGAAAAATAAATATTTCCTATTGAAACAGGATATTGACAGATAATATAAAATTATATACTGTATATATAGGCACATTGGTCAGGAGGATATTTCATGCAATCCTATGAAATAACACACATCATAGATAATGAGGAATGGGAACATAAACTTTCCGAATTGGCGGACAGGTGCAAAAAGCTAAATGGCTGGTCTGAGCAGGATTTATTGCATCTTGCCGTGACCACAATGCCAATGTACAGGGTGTGGTTGATCCATTTGGAAGATAAGGTAATAGAGATGGAGCAAGAAGAAAAAAACAAGGATTTTTTCAAAAAACTATTCCGTAAAAAAAGACAGGGGTGAGATTGTCAGTAAGAACTTTTTTTGAGTGGTATGGTATCGGGATTTCTATTTTAATCCTGGGCTTTCTTGTCATAGGGAATATTATCCGGCTCGTGTATTTTATAAAGTGTATCAAGATAAAGAAATGCTCGGACAGGAATTGCCGGGTAAATGAATATTGCCCAAAATATAAATTCATATGGACAGATGCGGATATAAAGGAAATGCAGGAACTGACAGACCGTTTATTAGGTGATACCCATGAAAATATGGGCATCTGACCGATGCCCATATGGTGAACCTACTGTACCTCATTCTCCAGCGCCTTCCTGTAATCCTCAACGGTAGCAACCCCTGGATGGTTTTCCCGCCACCGTTTAATATGCCGGACTGATTCGTACAGCCTGTCAAGCTGCTCCGGCTTAAGTTTCTGGAGTTCACGAAACATCCGATCCTGCAACAGCACTTCCTCTACGTCATCCTCATACATAATAATATTGGGGGAAATATTAAGCAGGAAAATATATCCCGCGGCTTCTGACATGGAAATATCGTCCATGCCATCTTCCAGCCTGCTGACAGCCTCAGTGTCTGTCCCGATCCTGTCAGCCAGTTCGTGGCGTGTCCATCCCTTTTCTTCCCTTGCCTGCCGGACAGCGCAGCCAAGCATTTTGTACTTCTCCATCTTTTTACCTCCTTAGTCATTCTTTAAATTCAGAAGTGAGTTTTGATGTAAAATCCAATACCTTGTGCCACTCATTCCTGAACCGGAAAAACAGTTCGCCGCCGATTTCTTTTGTCGGGCAAGTATACCGCCTGCCACCGGAACTGATCTGGACTAATTTTAAAATACGATTCACGCAAAGTACTGTCATATTGCTACCTCCACTTTAACGCCAGTATAAATCTTGCCTTTCGTAAAATATTTCTACCGCATATAATTACTGGCCTTGCTATAGTTTCTTCCTGTAGACAAAACACTTTAATGGGACTTGCCCTTTGGGCATTTCTAATATAATCTCCTTTTCCTCCATTCTTTCAAATCCCCTATGCTCATAAAATTGATATGTACAGGCATCATCCGTATAAAGATAGAGCGTTTTCCCTTTCTCCCTTTCCTCCAAAGCGCAGAGCAACGCTGTCCCGATACCCTTAATTTTACAATTCGGGTCAGCGGCAAGAAATAGAATCTCGCCATCTGGTGTCTCAGATTTCAAATAATGAGCCAGCTGTTCTTTTGTGGTATCTTCATAAAGGCCGGCACCGCCCTTAAAAAAGGTTTTCTGTATCGCGTCAATGATTTTAACATAGGCTTTTTGCGGAAAACTTTGGCGTTTCTTTTCTTCCCCTTTTATTTCTGCCAGCAAAACACCGACAAACTCCCCTCCGGTATATGCCGCCAGAACCTGTGTCGCCCGATTGATTTCAAGATACCAAAAATATCTGCCATATACGTTGAGTATGAATTGGTTATCCAGATACCAGTCAAAGTGCATACCTTTGATTGCGAATTGGATTGCCTTTTTATAATCTTTTCTGCGTATATCCTTAATCTCTATCTCCAAAAGCATACCTCGCAAAATTTTATATTCTTACTCTCTATACAACTCCCCGACGAACTGGAATTTATAGATTCATTTCGTCAACAATTTTTATGGGTTTTGCGGTCATTTCTACCCATGCTGGAACGAAGCCACTCTTAATGGCGTTTCTGACTGACCTGATATTGGACCATGCCGTACAATAAAATGGTACTTTGTCCCTGTTTATTATTTCTTTTGTAAGCGTACTTGTCAGTATGGAGGCAATTCCTTGCCGTCTGTATTCCGGCAGAACATCCACACCAATCTGCCACATATCTTTGCAATCCGCAGAACAGGCGGCTAATCCAACCAATGTATTTCTATCGTATGCGCCAACACCAAGTACATCCAAATGCTTACGATCTTTGCAAAGTGCATTACTCCATTCCGGCAAATACAATTCACCAAAATCTTCTTGTTCCAATATGCGCGTTTTATAGGCGCAAGAAAGAACTTGTATCCTGCTTATATCCGGCAAATAGTATTCTGCCATAAAACATATTTTATGTCCTTTCTCTAATAGGCGTTCATTCAGCCAATGCATATTCGGTGTTTCAAAGCAGTGATAAAATTCAAACTTTCCTATATACTCGGACACTATTTCCAAGGTTTCAGGTATGGAAGCTGCCGCGATATTGTTCCCATAGGAAACAAAGTTGCACGTGATCGGCTTCTTCAAATATTTGCGGGCGTTCTTCCCTAATTTTAAGGGAAAAACAACATTTCGATTTGTCTTAAAATCTTCCTCTCGGCACCCCATATCCTCTGCGGACTGCCTTATGGCAATTTCCATCATTTCATGATTCGTCATAAACTTCTCTCCACATTGTATCGGTTCGGCAAATTGGAATTTTACTGTTCTTCCTTTATCACCTTACTATTAGTACATTTGCTATTTCTATTTTCATCCCATAAAGCAATATTATATTTGTGAGTATAAGAAGAATTATATCTTATGCCAGAAATATCTTTTCTCTTTTTTATAATGTCTAAAAAATCCAATGGTATTGCATAGCTTTGTACCGTATAATCTGGTGATGATAAATATTTTTTTATAGACATATAAAATACTCTAATGTCAACTGAATAATTACCAGAAAAAAATTCTACGGTTTCATTTGAAAACAAATTATCAAGCCCATCAGAAACCATAACTGTAAAATCCATTACTTTTATTTTGTTTTGTATGGGGCATTCAGCAACTGAAATATAGTCATTTTCAGTTGCCTTTTGTTCTTTACAGGAAGTTTTTAAATCTTCTGCCAAATAAAGAACTTGTTCTCCAATACGATTTACTCTTCCGTTTTTATCTATTGCCGATACAGGTGCCACGCCAGAGTGCAGATCATCGTATCCGGTTACCGGTATACCATTTTCTCTAATAATTCCTGTATCTTCCCCGTCATCTGGATTGATTATTCTTGCTCTGTAGTAGATTTTATTTTCTAATTCGATTATAGGTATATACATCGCCGCTCGCTGGAACAGTTCCTGATTTACTGATTTCTTTCTGCCATTTAAACTCTCGAAACTAAACTGTTTAGTATTAAGTAAAGTAAACAGCGCCAGATCCGTTCTAATTTTAAAATCATACATTTTTATTGCTCCATTTCATATCAAAATATTAGAGTGTAAGATTCCAAACCCAATGGATATACAAATCCCAAAAAGGAGTTATTCTTTAACTCCACCATTATACTACAACACCCGCCACCAGGGAACAGCTTTTAAGCAAAAAAGAACGGGTACAGCCGCCATCCCGACAAGCCGTACCCGTTCTATCGTCTTTTCTATCTGCTGCATAGCACATCAACGCTCTGTATCCTGCTTTTTCTGCTGTACATTTTCCATTGGCTCAAGCCCAAGGATCCGGTCAACATTCTGCTTTGCGGTCTGGTAAGCAATCATGTCCTTCCGTGCCGCCTTATATTCCTCATACCGTTCCTTCTTCTCCGCCAGTAACGCGGCATATTCACTGGAAAGCTGTGCCACTTTTGGGATCGCCTTGCCGCCCAGGGCATCAAAAGCAGCCTTGGCCGCTTCATGCTTCCGGATCTCATCTGCGTGTTCTGCCCGGTAACTCTTTTTATTCCGGGACTTCCGGTACTCCTTATAGACTTCCCTTGTTTTGGAGTAATTAATAATATGAGTTTTCAACTGCGCCACCTCTGCCATGCGACCCTCAAGCTGCTTGATCCTGGCAGAGAGAGAATCAAATGCCTCCCCGGCAGCGCCAGCCCGTGCCTCCAGCCCACTGTAGTCGGTAACGCCGTTCTCCACAAGGAAATTCAGCGTCTTTGCCGCCTCCTTCAGGTTGAAAACCTTTGCCCAATGCTCATAGCCCTTCCCTTTCCCGGCCTGCATCTTTGCCTGAATATCCACAAGGAGGTTGACATTCCTGCCAGGATTCCGCCGTTTGGAAGCTGCTGTTTTCTGTTCCTGGCGTGTGCCGGTGATACGTTCCCGGAGGGCTTCCTTAGTATAATCATCCCCCAGGCGGGCAGAGCGGGTAAACCGGCTTTGTCCAGGCGCTAAAAATTCCAGAGATTTCCCTCTGTGCTTAATTTCATACCCTTCCTCCCTCATACGGGCCAGAAATTCCTCAAAGTCCTTGCAGGAGGGCAGCATCTGGTCAATGGTCAGCCTCAGCTGTTCTTTATAGCTGCGCCCACGTTTGGCCGCCGCCTTTTCTTGATACCGCTGTCCCCTTGCCTTCGGCTTTTCAATCACGGAATACCCATTCTCCCGGCATATCTGGTCATTAAGCCGACGTAAAGCCAAAGCGGAGTTTTTGAAATTATTAAATTTCCCATCACTCTCTAGGTTTGTGCTGTTAAACTCCACATGGTTATGGATATGGGCCTTATCCGTATGGGTGGAAACGATGAATTGGTGTTTTCCTTTAGTGAATTTCATTGCCAGTTCATAGCCTAAACGGTTGGCTTCCTCCGGTGTAATCTCCCCCGGCTTAAACGACTGGATAATGCGGTAGGCAATAATGTCCCTGTCCTTGGGCTGTTTCCTCCCGGTTATGGATTCATAGAGCAGCTTGGACATTTCAAATTCTTCCGCGGCGGTTTCCGGGCTGCACATATAGGAAGATACCAGTTCCCCGCCTTTTGTCTTTTCCTCCTTCTGGTCATAGTCCAGCCTATCATGGAGCGTCTGGCTGCGGGATTTACTGCCCATGGCTTTTCGTGGGAGCAGATCAGAAATCGCCATATGGATCCCCCCTTCCTGGTTTTGCGTATCCCTACATTTCTATCCCTTTATGCCGCTGTCCCTGTTTTTTCGCCTGTTGCCTGGAACCCGCGCGGATGGCTTCCTGCCCCTGCAATAGTTCATTATAGTCTTTTCCACAGGAAACAGGGGGCGGGTTATCCACAATCTTCTGGATGCGCCCCCACAGCACAGGATCCTGCCGGATTGCCTCCCGGATCTTTCCCATCCCCACAAGCCCGGCCTTATCATTATCCAGGCAGAGGCTTATACAGGTAACAGCCGGGTGGTCATGGAGAAAACGGATAAGGGCGCGTGGGGCAGTGCCGCCCAGGGCAAGGTAATGGTTCCTCTGCCAATCTTCCCCCTGCCTTTTCAAGATCGTGGCGATGGAAAGCGCGTCAACAGGGCTTTCCGCCACGGCAAGGAAGGGGCTGCCCCTGTCAGCTGCCGGCAGATAAAAGCCGTACTGCTTATCACTCCCATCCACGTCTTTCTTAAACTGACCGTATGTGCCGCGCAGGAAAGCATAGCGCGCTTTCCCAGCCGGGTCACTCCCCACGAAAACACAGTTATGGTACTTGCGGCTTTCATAAAGGCTTCCATTCCCGATACACTGGCTGATTATGTCCGCGTCAATCCCACGGCCTTGCAGATAAGATACCATCGCCCTCCCGCACCGGTTCTTTTCCGGGAGTGAAAATAGCTTCTGTATATTCTCTTCCTGTCGCCGTTTGAATGCCCCGACAACAATCGCCCCAGGTTCCCCGCAGAGTGTTTCCACGGCAGCGACAAACCCCATTCCCTTCACTTTGATCAGGTAGTCCAGCGCTGTCCTCCCACCGATACCCCGGCTGTGCCAGTGCCATTTCCCATTGGATATTTTCAGGCTGTCATGGGTTACGGTACGGTATTCAGCGCCGCCGCACCTTTTTACCTCGTGCGGCTCATAAGTCTGTAAATAAGAGAGAAGGTCCCATTCTTTCGCCCTCTCAATCTGCTCCTTTGTCACCCCTGGCATGATTCCACCTCCAATCTGAATAATCGGGCAGGGGAGGATTTTCCCCCTGCCCGTGTGCATAAAAAAAGAGCGCAGAAAAGGTTTTGCCCTTCCTGCGCCCGTCTGCTCACAGGCTGGCAAACTTCCGGAGTAGTTCCAAAAGTCCGGCCTGCGCCTCCGCGTACCCCTTTTTCAGGTCGTCCACGTCCTCCGCGTAGAGATTCCGTGTTTCGTTGCAGCGGCGGGCGATCTGGTTTACATTCACGGATATGGAACGGAGGAGCTTGCACAGTTCCTTTACGCTTTCCATATCCAGGCGGACAATATAGCCGTCCACCGCCATCTTCCGTAAATAGGCGCGTTTGTTCCCTGTTCCGGCCTGCTCCATCTTTTTTTCGATCAGCCCCATTTCCTCCGGGGATACTTTAAAGAAAAGCCCTACCGTGCGCCCCTCATTTTTCCGCATCATATCACCTCCTGCTTTGGGCTGCGCTCCATGCCGGAGGACACCGGCACGGGACGCTCATATTCTTTCAAAGATTTTAGTATGGAGGGTTTTCCGGCGGGGGCATCCTTACTGCCGGAGCCTTCCGGCACGGGTTCCCGCTCCTGGCTTTCCTTTTCTGTTCCCCGCCCTTTTTCCTCATTGTCAAGGACAGTATTCAGTTCCGCAAGCAGCGCAGATTTCTCGGCCAGTTCCTCCTCCTGGGGGAACGGCCTGCTAGCTTCCTCTTTCGCGCTTTCCAACTCTGTATAGAGCCGCTTTAAATTTTGCTCATGGTTCGTAAGGCTCTGCGGGATTTTCTCCAGGGCATTGTTTATGCGGGAGATGTTCCCTACTATGTCACTGGAAAGCTCCGCCGTATGGGTCAGGTGCTGCTTCATAGTCACTTTGAATGCTGAACCATCAAAACAGAGTTTCATGGGGAATCCCCGGTATGTGCCAAGTTCCATATCCTTGTCCGGCTCATCCATCAGCCTGCAAGCCGCTACAATGGCCTGCCCCGCCTCCTTTCGGTCTGTATATACCGTACCCATCACTTCCATAGAAAACGCGTCCTCTTTAACCGGGTGCGTCTCCAGGAGCGGCAGGTCTGCTTTCAGGCAGTCGATCAGCAGTTCCATCTCCTTTATCTTGTTGGGGTAGTAGCCCCGTACTTTGTCCTGCATTTCGTATTGCTGCGCCGAATGGTTGGCTTTGAGCATTTTCAGCTTCGTTACCTGGATATCCAAGTCCATTTTTTGCTTGATCCTGGGATCGCCGGTAGCCAGCATTTTTACCTCAGCGTAAGAAAGGGCGGTAGCGTCCACGTCCTCAATAGATCTCGCCGGGGATTTACTGGTCATGATCTGCCCAATAAATTTCTGCTTCGATTCCACCAGCCCCCAGGTGTAAGCGTCAAAGGTTCCCTTTGTCACATACCGGAATATCTTTACATGGTCATTTTCATTTCCCCTCCGGACGATACGGCCCGCCCGCTGTTCCAGATCCGCAGGCCGCCAGGGACAGTCCAGGTCATGGGAAGCGACAAGTTTTGTCTGCACGTTGGTCCCTGCGCCCATTTTCTGTGTGCTTCCTAAGAGGACGCGCACCTGACCGCTGCGGACTTTCGCGAACAACTCCGCTTTCTGGTTCTCCGTATTCGCACTATGGATAAACGCGATTTCCTCTGCCGGGATCCCTTTTCCGATCAATTTTTTCCTGATGTCGTCGTAAACACTGGCTTCCATCACGGCTTCCTCTGCCGTGCCTGCTTCTTTCCCTTCTTCCCCTGTTTCATTCTCCTTCCCGTTTTCTTTTTGGGCTTCCGGCTTTCCTTTTGGTGTCGAGAGGTCAGAAAAAATCAGCTGTGTGCCTTTTGAAGGTGTGCTTTCCTGCCAGATCCAAAATACGTTCTCCACACAGGCGTTTACTTTACTGCCTGGATCATCTCCCAAAAGGGGGTTCATGATGCGCTGGTCTAAGGCCAGTTTCCGCCCATCCGATGTGATCTTAAGCATATTATCCAAACTTGGGTCAATCTTTTCCGTCCGTATCCGCTCCGCACGTTCCGCAAGCCCCTGTACCATCTTTTTCTGTGCCTCGCTGGGTTCGGTCTGGACTGTGACATACTCTACCTCCGGCACGGGAAGTTTCAGCATATCCGCAGTTTGGATATCCGCGGCCTCCTTCCAGAGGTTCATCAGTTCCGGCAGGTTATAAAACCTGGCAAAACGTGTCTTTAAGCGGAACCCGGTCCCCTCCGGCTTTAATTCCACCGCCGCCACCTGCTCCCCGAATGTCGCCGCCCAGTTGTCGAAATGTTTCAAGCTGTGCATATTCCCTATGCTGTCCTGGTATCCCTGTTCCAGCATACTGTACTGGAGATAGCGCATCATGGTATACAACTCTACCATCGAATTGCTTACCGGGGTTCCGGTAGCGAAAACCACGCCGCGCCCGCCAGTAATCTCATCCAGGTAGCGGCACTTGGCGAACATATCACTGGATTTCTGTGCCTTTGTCTGGCTGATCCCGGCCACGTTCCGCATTTTTGTATGCATATAAAGGTTTTTAAAACCGTGCGCTTCGTCCACAAAAAGGCGGTCTATGCCTAATTCCTCGAAATAAACTGTGTCGTCTTTTTTCTTGTCGTATAGCTTTTTCAGTTCGGCATTCAGGCTCTTTTTTGTGCGTTCCAGCTGCTTGATAGTGAACTTTTCTTCTTTATTTATCTTTGCTTCCGTAATCGCGTCCACAATCTCATCAATCTGATCCTCAATGATAGCCTTCTGCCGTTCCGGGGATATGGGGATCTTCTCGAACTGCGAATGCCCGATGATAACCGCGTCGTAGTCCCCGGTAGAGATACGGGCGCAGAACTTCTTCCGGTTCCTCGGCTCAAAATCTTTTTTTGTCGCCACCAGCACATTCGCGCCAGGGTAGAGCGCCATGAAATCGCCGCCCCATTGTTCCGTCAGGTGGTTTGGCACGACGATCAGGGACTTCCTGCACAATCCCAGCCTCTTACTTTCCATGGCGGCGGCCACCATTTCAAAGGTTTTGCCCGCCCCGACCACATGGGCCAGCAGGCTGTTCCCCCCGTAAAGGATACGGGCGACGGCGTTCCTCTGGTGGGCTTCCAGCCGGATCTCCGGATTCATGCCGATAAAATTGATATGCTTCCCGTCATATTCACGGGGCCGCATGGAATTGAATATCCGGTTATAGGTGGCGCACAAGTCAGCGCGGCGGTCCGGGTCTTTGAATATCCAATCCTGAAACGCTTCCTTTATGGCTTCCTGTTTCTGCTGTGCGATTGCCGTTTCTTTCTCATTCAGGACACGGATTTCCTTGCCTTCCTCGTCATAATGGGTATCAAATATCTGGACGCTCCTCTGGTTCAGGCTGGCTTCCAAAATCGCATAGGCGTTGATGCGCTTTGTCCCGTATGTGTTCCAGACACGGGTGTTTGTCCGGCTGTCCTCGCTTTTTCCCCGGATGCTCCATTCGCCGCTGACATCGGAGTAGACAATATTCATTTTTTTGTCCTGCAAATAGCCGGGTGTCTGGAACAGGCTGAACATGAACTGCTTATAATACTTCGTGTCAATCCATGGAGAACCAATGCGGGCGCTGATTTCAGGGGCAGTCAGGTCTTTTGGCTGCACTTTTTCCAAATATTCCGCATTAACGGCAAATTCCGGGTACTTTTCCGCTGCCAAACGGGCTTTTTCCAGTTTTAACCGCACATTCCCAGAAAGATACTCGTCCGCTGCCTGCCAGCCTTTCTGCCAGTGATCTCCTCCGGCCTCCATGTCAAACGGCCCGCTGTCCGGGTCTTTGAAAATAATTCCTTTCAGGTCGGAAACGATCTGCGGTATCTTTTCGCTCCCGCCCATCAGGGAGGCCATGAAGCCAAGATCCACACAGGCACGTTCCCCAATGGATACCCCCAGCGCCTCCACTGCCGTGTCCACGCTTGTTGCCGGCTTCCTGTGCTGTATGGTACGTTTGCTGAACATATCGGCTTTGCGCTTTAAGTTCCCTTCCTCGTCGATAACCTCTAAAGAGCAGAGCAGGGGGTAGGAGGAATCCTGCCGGAAGGCAAGCCGGTTCCCGGTACTGTTCAGAACCCCATATTTTTCCTGGAATTTGTCATAAAGCTGGTTGAGTTTTTCCTGTTCCGCCTGGATCTCCTCGTCACCGGCCCCTTTCATCTGGAGGTCAATGAGTTTTCTCGCACTGTCACGGATCCCGATCATCCCATGGATCCGGGCGGCCTGTGTCTTTCCTGGCTCCACCAGCTTCATCCGCGAGTTTTCACGGAAATACAGTTTCCCATTTTTCTCCATAAAGCTGAAATTCCGCACGTCAGGATCCGCCGGTATAGTTTCCGTCCCTTTCCCTTCCTCCGTATCCGGCGCATCCATGCGCAAAAGCTCCCGGTCTGGCTGGGCGATATGGGTGATCGCCTGGGCAAGCTGTTCTTTTAAGTCAGCCCCTAGAATCGGCAGGCAGGCGGTTTCCATGGCGTTCCCGTACATATTCTCGGAAAATGCCATGGTTCCCAGCACCATTTCCGGGTGCTGTAAGAAGTAGTTATTTATTGGCACACCATCCTGTGTCTGGCCGGTTCCGACCCAATCCGGGAGTTTTTCCGGCGCGCTCCCGCGTTTCTGGAAAAAAAGGATATCCGCTGTGACGGAAGTCCCGGCATTGGCTTTAAACGCTGTGTTCGGCAGGCGTACCGCGCCTAGGAGGTCAGCTTTTTTTGCCAGTTCCTCACGCGCCTTGCTGCTCATTTTATCCATGGTCCCCTTGCTGATGACAAATGCCGCTACACCGCCCGGTCGCAGCTTATCCAGGGATTTTGTAAGGAAATAATCATGTACAAGCAGGTTCTGCCGGTCATAGCGTCGGTCATGCACCTTATATTCCCCGAACGGCACATTACCAACAGCAAGATCGAAAAAATCATCTGGGTGGTCAGTGTCCTCGAAGCCGCTGATGGCGATATCGGCTTTCTGGTAAAGCTGCCTTGCTATGCGCCCTGTCAGGGAATCCAGTTCCACGCCGTAAAGCCTGGCGTTTTGGTATTCTTCCGGCACAAGGCCAAAAAAATTCCCGATCCCACAGGATGGTTCCAGGATATTCCCAGGCGTGAAGTTCATGCGGCTGACTGCCTCATACATGGCTTTAATAACCGTGGGGCTGGTATAGTGGGCGTTTAAGACAGTTTCCTGTGCGGAAGCGTATTCCTCTTTTGTCAAAAGTTCTTTTAATTCCGCGTGTTCCTTCGCCCATTTTTCATTATTGGGGTCAAATGCCTGCGCAAGCCCGCCCCAGCCCACATATTTGGAGAGTGTCTCCTGCTCCTGCGGGGTAGCAAGCCGGTTTTCTGCTTCCACCTGTTTCAAGGTACGGATTGCCGCCACATTGTTCTGGTACTTTGTTTTCTGTCCCCCTATGCCTAAATCATCATCCGTGATATGGAAATTTTCACGTTTAGAGCCAACGGGGATTTTTTCAATGATAATGTCATATGGCAACCTGGAACCGGTAAATTCCATGCGGTCGCCGCCGTCGATCACGCCGCCTTCAATCTCCACTGTTTCCAAGGTCTCTTCTCTGGCGGTGTTTTCCTGCTCCATCGGGACAACACCTTCCCTGGCTCCCTGCATTTCTTCCCACCGGATTTTTTCATTCAAGTCAGCTTCCAGCTGTTCCTGTATATGTGGTTCCACATAGAAAAGCTGGTCATAATCCAGGAAATTCAGTTCTTCGTCGATCAACTCCCGCAGGCTTCCATACTGCCGTGTTTCCACACATTTTTCGTCTACATACTGGCTGATGGAGAAATCTTCCAGGTTCACGTCCACCCGGATCTCAAACCCTCCATTATCCGTGACACCGTAGCCAAGGCACACTTTTTCCGGATTGCTGAAATCAACGCTGTCCTCATTATACTCGTCTAAACAGAAATCCCCGATCAAACGTTTTGCTTCTTTTACCTCCGGGCTGTCTGGCAGCGGAGATTCCTTCGTTTCCTGCCTTCTACTGCTTGCAGGCTCATTCTCTATATCCTGCTGCCTGGGCGTTTCTTCCTGTACAGAAGTTATGATTTCCTGCGCGCTTTCCTTTTCCCATTCCTCCTCTACACACTCCCGCACAAACGATATCGGCTCACTGCGGAAAATGGGGAACCAGCCCTGCATATCCAGGTCTTTTAAACTCACACGGTCATTTTGGTAATCAACACTGTCAATTTCCATGCGCCGACCGTCAATGGTAAGTTTCATACCCAAGGGGATAAAGTCGGCAATATCCCGTTCTTTTATAATGTGGTAGGGCGCAGCCTCACCATGCCCCGGATCCGGTTCGGCGATCACGACGCTATGGCCATGCTCCAGCACCTTCTTTAATGCCACCTGCCAGGACGAAGCTCCGGTGACGGAAGTTTCCCCAAGGCCGGGGATCTCTCTGACCAGCAGTTCCGTACCAAGGGCAGGGGCGGCGGTTTTCGCGTCCTCACCATAAAACAGGCAGCCGGTGTCTGTCTGGATTCCCACCAGCTTTTCAGGGAACCGCGCTTTCAGGCTCAGATATTCCTCTACGTTTGGAGCCAGGTCTGCCCCCTCCTGTGCAGGTTTAGCTTCTTTTTCCGCCCCCGTCAAAACCGATGCGAGTTCTCCCTGTACTTCCTTATCCATAGGCAAATCGGGTTTTCCTTCTTCATAGGAAATCTCTTTTCTGTTTCCATCTACCTCCATGACGGCCCGTTCCGGGAGATATCTCTGTTCTTCAATGTTACGAAACCATTGGTTTGTAAATCGGTTTAAATCCTTGCGCAGTTTTGGAATCCATTTCCCAGGTTCGGGATAAACCTGCTGGTATAACCCAAGACCATCCTGCTGATAGGTAAGCGGCTCCAATGTTCCTTTTTCGTGATCAATCCGGAAAGTCATTTCTGGATCTGACATAGAATCGCCGTTTTGCCTGTAATAATGTGCTATGGAAATCTCATTGTCACCAAGGGATTCTATATTCAACGGCATCATGGATTCCCCTGCCTGTAACTGCATGGCTGTGTAATTCTGCTTGAAAAAATCAGGAAACAGCCGCATAAATGCCCGGTAATTCAGTTCCGGTAAAGTCCTTCCTTTCTTCTTATCCTGCGTTTCCGGTTCAACTTTTTCCAGAGCAGCCCGTTTCTGTACAGAACCCCCCTCTGTTCCTTTTGCCCATTCCGGCATACCCGGTTCACCCGTATGTCGCTCTATCGCATCCCTACTGTCCGTTACTATATCCTGATAGGTGTGTTCTAAAATGTCCTCCACCATCCATTCCCGGAACATAGGTAAGGAAAATGCCGCATAGAGATCCGGCTGGCTGTCTGCGATCTCGTCAATAAAATATTGCAGCTCGTTATTCAGTTCCACCGCCGCGCTGTCATAATCTGTTTCCCGGTCACGCAGGTAACTGTAAAAACTGCTCTGGCGGGTTGCTTCCAGCAAGGTGGACAGGGCTTCCCTGTACAGGGTTACAGGTGTTTTCAGTTCTGCTTCCAGTGGATTGTCCGCCGGTACTTCCGTATTTTTATCTGCTCCTTTTTCTTCCGCCAATTCCTGTTCTTTCCTTGGCGGGGTACTGAATACAGGAATGTCCTGGGAAACGGATATATTCGTTTCCACGGTTGCGGCAATTTCCCGGATCCGCTCTTTGATGATCTCCGGCAGTCCGTCATCCCAGAACCTAATGTTGCGTTCATCATCTATATGGGCTATCGTCTTATAGTCACCATGCGCTTCTTCCAGGCGGTTCCATACGGTCAGGCCGTTGCCCATAAACCCATACCCAATGTCATACTGGGAAAGGATGGTTTCTGCTTCATCCCGCTGTAGGGTTTCCTCTACCTTGCTGGCAAGGGCTTCCCCACTGGCGGTTTCCTGTCCCAGTTCTTCCCGTGCCGCCTCAAACATCTCATCAGAAACAGCAAGCCCATGTCCTTCCAATATTTGGGAAGCCGCTGCCTTAGCGCTTTCCCATTCCTCCTGTCCCTGCCTGCCAGATTCCGCCCCTTCCGTGTTTTCCATAGACGAAAAATCAAACGAAAGCTGCCCGTCAGATTCTTCCTTTTCCTTTTGGCGCTGCTTTTTCGCCAGTTCCCTCGCGATCGCTTCCAGTTCTCCAAGCGGCTTCTGCTCCTTTTTCGTGCCAGGCTTTTTTTCTGTTTCCTTTTTTTGCCGTTGCGCTTCCAGTGTTTCCACCGGGAGAGGTGTAAACAGGGAATACTCGCCCCTCTGGTACGCCGCCATATTGTCGATTGCCCTCTGCATGAGGTTATAATTGCGCTCCTCCGGTGACACGAGCGCAAAGATTTTAACCATATCCTCATACATCGCCGCGCTTTTCTCCGGGATTTCCAGTGCGTGTAGTATCTGTTTTAGTGCTTCATCGTAACTCCGGTCATAAGGGGAGATATGGCGCTGCCCGTTCGGATCGCTGGAATAGAAAGACGTGATACCTCTGGCAAGCTGTACTCTTTCGTACTGGGCAGTATACGCCATCTCCGATGGATTCAAGTACCTGCCGTTTTCAATAAGCGCGCCAATCCGTTTCTGTACCTTATCCCAGCTCATGCGCACAGTGTCATAGCCTTTAAACCCACTGATATCATTTTCACGGGTAAATGTAATTCCTTTGGAATCATGCCATTCATGGTATCCTGTAGAGCCATAGCCGCCGATCCCATATTCATCACGCAGGAAAACAGTGCGTTCTTTTGCGTCATGACCCTGTACAAAATAAGAATAGATCCGCATTTTCCCCTCTGATATGCCACTACCTCTTGTAAGCATACGGTCAATTTCGTCCTCTGTGATAAAACTGGCTCTTGCAGGCTCATAGTTTTCCACCGCATGGAACTCTTTCCTCTCTACAGCCAGATTGGAAAGTCTGCCAGCCAGGACAGCAGGGTTGGGTTTCATGTGGAATCGCAGGAGATCCGGATTCGCTTCATATTTAGGGCAAAATGATTCAAGTTCGGATAGCAGCTTCTGCCAGGTTTCCGGGCTTTCCAGGCATTCCGCTATTTTCTCTGTGCCATCAGGGAATCCCGGAAATCCCAGGTACAGTTCAGACAGGTATGGCAGTTCCCCTGCCTCAATTCCTTCCTGGCTCAGATCCTGCCTCAGAAACCACAGCTTTTCCGCCAGTTCCTTGATCTCATTTGCCTGCGCGGCATCCAATGCCTTCTGCCCTGCGTAAGTGCCGTCCTCTAAAAGCCCGGACACCATAGCGGCTGCTTTTTCCCAAGACACCATGGTACAGCCTGGGATATTGGCAGTGCGCCCCGGCGATATGCGAATCCCTTCTTTGTCAAACCATATGGCATAATCTTTGCCGCCAATGGAAAGCCCTTTGCCGCCCGTGCCGTATTCTTCTGACAGGAAATCAGCAGCAGCGGCTATGGCAGGGGATTTCTGGTAAAAGGCAACGATCCGCAGGATGCTGTTTTCCTCATTCCCCCCACTGGTAAGGGCGCGGCCAACTACCGCATCCTGAATCGTGGAAAGGGTATTTTTCGTATCCGGGGCAGAACGGGCCGCTTTTTTGGCCTGCCTTTCATCTTCCTGTGCCTGCGCGATACGGCCTGCCTGCTCCTCCACGGTCGGGAAGAGGGTAAACTGGAAAAATTCAGGTTCCTTCTGCCCGGACGCAGGAACGGCGGGTTCTTCACCCGCCGTTCCTTGTTCTTCCTTATCTGCTTTTTCTTCCCTGCCCTGCTTTTCCGTCCCTTCCGGCTTTACCGGTAAACGATCTCTGCCAGCACGGTTTCCTCCGCCTGCTCCGTGAAGCTGTTCACTGCCTGGAGCCATGCCATCTGATCCCGCTCCTTCAGGTCCTCGTCCACCCCGTTCTTCTTCATCATTTCGCCCACCATCCGGTCTACCTGTTCCTGTGCCTGGCTGTCCGTCTGCCGCAGGTGTTCCATAAGCCTCCCTGTCAGCAGCATGGAGGTGTATGTCCCGTGGTGGTGTTCCTTCAGGAATGTCTGCCTCAGCATCCCGTACTTCCCTAACAGGATTTCCTCCGTTTCCTCCTCGCCATCCATCATCAGCTCCGGAATCAGATAGTCCCCGTTTTTCCTGTATGTCAGCTCTGCCATTTTTTATGCCTCCTTCTTTACTTTCATGCTTTAAAGTATTAAAGTCCCTTGTGTCTTTAGTATAACCGATGTCAGACGGTTTTTCAAGTGGTTTTTCTGCATTTTTCTGGCGGTCCCGTATCATATCCCGATCAAACTGGCGGATTACCTGCCCAATCTCCTGAAGGATTCCCATAGAAAGGGCGCTTGTGGCATCCCCTAAGTGGTGCAGAGCGGCAGGAGTGGAAAACTCCGTGATCCCCCTCAGATCATCATCCTCCAGGTAATCGGACGCATCCAGGCCGCAGCGGGTGAGCAGGGCATATTGGACACTGGCGGTAAGGGTATCCCTGAAACAGACTTCCATGTTCAGGTCATCCAATTCCTCTAAAAAACTGCCTTCTGCGTCATAAGCCAGGTCGCGCAGGTATTCCTGGTAGGCTCCCTCCACAGCGCGGGCAGCTGCTTCCATCAGGCCGCTGCCCAGATCCTGCCGGCTGCTTCCCCCATAGCGCTCCCCCAACGCGGCAAGCACGGCGGGGTGGTGTTCCTCCCGCATTTCCCACAGATAGGGCATCCTCGCGCCCCTGACCGGCCTTGTGTCGGACACGTCAAAGACATATTCCAAGCGCGGTCTGCCGCTTTCATTTTCCCGTATCAGGGCAATCCCTTTGGAACCGGCCTTTACCCACCGGTGCATTTTTTCATTCCAGAGTTCCATGGCGGCACAAGCCGTAGCGTCCGGCCTCTGGGCGTAGATCAGGAGCTGATCTTCGAACTTATATTTATAGAGCCTAGAAGCTGTGTCAAGATATTGCTTCCAGCCGTCCACGCTCCTGGTAATATTATGGGCGGTCTGGTCCGCAAGCTGTGACACAAGCTGTATTTTTCTTGCCATGCACAACCTCCTTTTTTGCATGATTATATGGGGAAAGCCCATGTGTGGCTGTCCGCCATACATGGGCTTTCTATTTACCGTTATTCTGGGCAGCGCCTGCCCGGTATTTTTACCGTCCTGTGCCTCTCTGGGTTTGGATTTCCTTTACCGCGTACCGGATCAGTTCCTCCGGTGTGGGTATTTCCCCCACGCACGGCACTCTACGCTGGTAAGCCGCCGTTACCCCGCCGTCCTCTGGCGGGTTCTTCCATGCCTCGGTTATGGATTTCTGCATTTCCTCCCGTACTTCCTTTACGGTAACGCCATTTGCCCTCGCCACGCTCCTTAATATTTTCCTCATGTTCATTCCTACTCTCCTTATGATTTATTTGTACGTTTTTATGTTCTATTAGTTCATGTATCTATCATAACGGATGAAAAATGCAGAATCTGTCGAAACTTGTTCTTTATAAAAATTTTATGATTTATTAGTTCATAAAACTCTATTTTTCACGTCTATTGAATCATTTTAACGCCGGCAAATGGTATCTATACTTTATATGTACCATTGGTTCATGGAATACGAACAAAACAAGAAAGGAGAACTTTGCCATGGAACAGCCTTTGAATATACTGCTTATGGGAGAACGTCTCCGTGCTTTCCGGGTTTCCAAGAAACAGACCATGAAAGAATTCGCGGAACTGTGCGGGATCTCTGAACGCTACCTTGCTGATATAGAGCGGGGAGTGAAAGCCCCGAAGCTGGAAACTTTTGTCAGGATTGTCAACGCAGCTGGCGTTTCCCCAGAATATCTTTTGCAGGACAGCCTTGTGGGAGTGGACAAAGGGAACCTTGTGCGGGACACCCTGAATATCCTGCCACCAGAACAGCAGACACTGTTCCAGGATTTTATCCTGGGCCTGGTAAAAAGCATGGGGCAGGGCGTTTAGCTTTCCCCCCACCGTTTCCGGTTCATTTTCTCCAGCACTTCTTTTTGTGCCTCGGACAGGATGCGTGGCGGGGATATTTTTAGCCATTTTTTCGGCAGTTCAAAGGTCATGCCGCCGTATCCGTTATCTCCGGTGCGCCGTACCTGCTCCGGGTGGGAGGCACACAGCGCCGTGAGCTGCCGAGCCAGGGCAGCGTTATAGGTGTAGACGCTTGCGGCCTTGTCTGCCTCATTAAACAGGATCACGCTTTCCCTTTCATAATTTGTCAGTTTCATTTCCCTGCCTACCTTTCCGGTTCCCGCCGCGTTTTTTCCATAAGAGGGGATTCCCGGAAGAGCCGTTCTGCCCCCTTCCTGTCCTCACGGAGCATATCAAGGAGCGATGGGCGGCTCTCCCTCATAAAATCCCGCTGGCTGTCAGCCCTTGCGTAGAAATCCTTCCGCGCGGCCTCCTGGTCGCAGAAATAATGCCCCCAAAAGAAATTCTCATCCCCCGTCTGCTCATCGTTGCTGATATTCCTCGCCCAGGTCGCGTAAGGCTGCGGGGCATTGGGGTTTTCCGCAAGGACATATTCCATGTGGCCGACAACTTCATTTTCCAGTATTGTATAGCCCTGGTTCACACGGGGCGCTTCATTATTTGGGATCCCGTCAATCATGTTGGCGTTCTGCTCCGTGGAAAGTTCCGCCGCCCGCAGGTGATTGGCGTTTTCCGAGGACGGGGCAAGGGAATATTCCTGTTCCTGCTCCTTTGTAAGCGGTCTTGGGTATTCCACATACCCGAAGGCTTTGACAGCCCCATTCTCTGCCAGTATGGGCGAAATCTCTTTGATCTGCACCAGCTTCATGTCCTCCATATGGGGGCAGATCCCTTTGAGCAGGGCTTCATTGGTAATGTAATAACGGTATCTGTCTGGCTGCTGTTCGGCAAATTCCTCCAGTTTCTGTTTTGGTTCCAAATAATTCCCCTCCTTTATTTCTTGTGGTCAAATTCCAGTTTGAAATTCACATATTTTCCCCCGGTATCTTCCATGAGGATAGTAGCGTCATAGAATATCCCTTTTTTCTCCGAGTAAAGCCCAGTTATTTTCACCCTGCCTTTTTTCAGCAGGGCAGCGGCAATTTTCTTTGTCAGTTCCTTGCGCTTACTTTTAAAATAGGGGTTTTCTTTCCACAGGGCAAAGCCGCAGGAAGGGTTGTCTTTATAGCCGGAACAGTAAAAACTCTTTTTCCCCTCATAGACCGGCCTGCCGCAGCGTGGGCAGCTGCCTATGGTTTCCCTCTGGGAATTGGAAAGCGCCGTGCCGGCAGGCGCGCTTTTATAAGTTTCCACCAGCCCACGGACCATCTGTGTGATCCCGTCCATAAAATCCTCTGGAGATCTCTCCCCATGTTCCACTTCTTTTAATGCCGTTTCCCATTCAGCGGTCAGTTGGACGGATTTTACTGTTTCGGGGAGCGCCTGGATCAGTTCCATGCCCCTTGCGGTAGGAATCAGGAGTTTCTTTTTCCGCTCCACGAACCCGCTTTTCACCAGCTTTTCAATGATGCCAGCGCGTGTGGCCGGGGTTCCTAATCCTTTGCGCTCCACATCCTCAATCTGCGCGAATTCCTCCGCGCCGGCGTTTTCCATGGCAGAGAGCAGGGAATCCTCCGTATACCGTTTCGGGGGGCTTGTCGCGCCCTCCCGCAGCTTTGCCTCCCCGGCCGTTAGATTCTGCCCTTCGGAAAGTTCCGGAAGTGGCGCAGGTGTGTTTTCTTCCTCCCGCTTTCCCCTGAACATTTCCAAGAATGGCTTCTCCACGACCCGCCAGCCCCCGGACAGTTCCATGCGGCCTTTTGCGGTAAATGCCTCACCCTCACAGAGGACTGTCACCACAGTATCCGCATAAGTATATTTTTCCGGGCAGACGGCGCAAAGAAGCCTTATAGATACCATGGTGAGGATATTCTTTTCCCCTGTCGGGAGCGAGCCAAGATCCGCCCCCGCCACTCCTTTTGTGGGGATTATCGCATGGTGGTCGCTTACTTTGGAGCTGTCCGTGACCTGATCCGCCTTTACCGCGCCATGGAACCCGGACACGGAGGGAAATGCCCCAGCAACTTTCCCACACAGTTCAGGAAGCATATCTGCCATATCTTCTGTCAGATACCGGGAATCCGTGCGCGGGTAGGTTGCTAATTTCTTCTCATATAAAAGCTGGATATAATCCAGTGTCTGCTGCGCGGTGTATCCATACAGCCGGTTGGCTTCCCGTTGCAGTGTCGTGAGGTCATATAATTTCGGCGGCTTTTCCGCTTTTTCCTGGCGGCTTACGGACTGCACGGACACAGGCTTCCCAAGGCAGGCTTTCCGCAGCTTCTCCGCATCCGTGCGGCTGGCGAACCGCCTGCTTGATATGTGGAAAGAGCCAAGATCCAGTTCTACGGAATAAAATTTTTCCTTGCGGAATCCCTCAATGGCCTGTTCCCGGTCTGCCAGCAGCGCCAATGTAGGTGTCATGACTCGCCCCACATTCAAGGTCTTGCCCCGGTAGAGGGTAGTAAACAATCTCGTGCCGTTGATACCCACCAGCCAATCCGCCTTCGCGCGGCACAGGGCAGCCTCATAGAGCCTATCGTAATTTCCCCCTGGGAGCAGGCTGTCAAACCCCTCACGGATAGCAGTGTCCTCCATGGACGAGATCCAGAGCCGCCTGAATGGTTTCCCACACCCGGCCTGATGGTAGACAAGCCGGAATATCAGCTCCCCTTCCCTCCCCGCGTCCGTGGCCTCCACCAGTTCCGCCACATCAGGGCGCTCCATCAGGCTTTTTAAAA
>ERZ777306.1230-NODE-1230-length-42800-cov-9.425734_pt1 | contig 42800 bp, 43 predicted proteins | sample MGYA00374966_ERZ777306 | MGnify/ENA primary metagenome ERZ777306 (study PRJEB29329, sample SAMN06343882) | mouse gut metagenome | isolation source: Mouse cecum | place: Austria: Vienna | collected 2014-11-15 ... | reverse complement strand
AGGATAATACGTACATAATATTTTATTTTTAAACATTGGAGAAATTTTATTAATTGAAATACTTTCTAAATTTTTATCTTTACCATTTTTTAATAATTCATATATTTCTTGTAATATATTATTATAATTTGTATTTATATTATCACTTTTATTCCACTTTTTAGCAAAAATATAATTATCATATTTTTTAGAATAATAAACTCCAAATTTCTTATCAGCTGTTGAGCCACCTTGTATACTCCCAAGTGGTCTTAATTTCCTTTCTATCCAATAACAAAATGTGTCATTGTTTTTATTTCCAATAACATATTTTTCTATTGGAATTTTTAATATTGTATCTATTGGATACTTATTAATAAATTTTTTTCTAATTATTTCATTTTTTTTATAAATAGCCTCATACTTTTTTAAAAATTTTGTATTAAATTCTTTAATTTTTTCTTCCATAACTTATCCTTTCCAACTTTAGATGTTAATTATTTTTATTAAATCATAAATTTATTTGCATTTCAATAAATTTAAGTCTCTTATTTTACAAACATATTTTTGTTCATTTTAATTCATAATAATTCACTTTAATTCATAAATCATTTATTTCAAAATATCTATGCTAAACTTAAATCAAGCTTAAGCAATACAGATTTCCGGAAATCACTAAATTATGAGGTGATTTATATGTATTCAAAAAAAATATTAATTACAAAAGCTAAAATTAGATATTATTTGAATGAATATCAAAACTTAAATTCTAAAATAAAAGAACGTGAGCTTAATCACATTTTATATTCTCCTTCTTTAAGACAGTTTAAGCACAATATAAATACTATTGAAAATCAAGTTATTTCTATGGAAGAAGATTCAAAATTACAAGAGATGAAATTTTATAAAGCACAATTAGATAAACATTTACACTCATTAAAGGTTACACAAGATATTCAATACTATAATTTCATACTATGGAATTATATAAAAAAATTACCAAAGAAAGAAATTCAAAAAAGGTTAGGAAACTTTGATATTAAAGAAATTGAACAAGATATTATTGATTACTTATTCTTTAATATGATAAAGGAGGCTTAAAATGAGTAAAACTAATGAATTATTCTGTGCAATCTCAAGACTTCCTGTTCCTAAAAAATATATTGATTTAAGAAATATTGAAATTAACAATTCAACAGACCTAGTAAAAGTTGCTTATACATTTAGAAATCCTGTTTATGAAACTTTTAGAATTATTTATATGTGTGATAACAAAATTGTAGGTTATGAATCCACTACTTCAAGAATGCCTAATATATGTAATGTATTTAATTACAAAACTAATGGTATGGACAGTCAAAATTTTACTAGAGGTTGCATTGAAATGGTCAATCGTATGTTTAGATTAGGTGCAAATGGCTATTACTTAATGCACAATCCCCCTAGTGGAAATGCAAAGGCTTCACAACCTGACATTCAACTTACAAAACAACTAGCAAAGTCTGTTAATGGATTTCTAGGTCATGTTATTGTAGACCATGGCACTTTTTCTTGGATTGATATAAAAAATGGAAAAGTTAGTGTATGTGATAGTATTCCCATTACTTCAGAAACAAAAATTACTGTTGATAAAGAATGTAAAAGAAATCCTATTATGGATTATAAAATCAATAGCAGAAATGATTTAGCAAGACTTATGTATGATGTTAAACATTCGGAAAATTACTCAATGCTTATTCTTTGTACTTGTAATAATAAAATTAGACTTATTCAAGAATTACCTAATTGCTTTATGAATATGAGTTATGAACAACTTGGTGGTTATATTAAGAATCAAGCATTAATGACTGGTTCTACAAAAGCATATATTACTACTACAAGTAAAAAAGTATTTATAAAATCTTGTGATTTAAAACATAGTGGATTTATTACAGACTGCATTGCCTATAACACAGTTGAAGACAAGATAAAATTACTTGCTAAAGACAACACAGATATTACACAAGATATTTTTGAAAAAGTAAAAATTAAAACTAGAGTTACTGATAAAGAAAATCTATATGTTGAAGAAAAAGAAAAAACAAATATATTCCCTACTGATATAAACAAAACTATTTTAGAAAAAAATTAAAAGGAGCAAAAAATGAAAAAAGAAAAATTAAAAATATTATTAAAAAAAGTTGGTCGTGAACCTGAAATAAAATTTATAGATAATACTTTAAAAGCTAAACAAAAAATCGTTGGTGGTTTAATTGAAGTACTTGATTTTGAAGATGATACATTAATTATATGCAATGAAGAAGGAAAACTTTTAAATCTTCCACCTAATACTATATTTGATATGGACTATATCGCAGGAGATTATTTCGTAGTTGGTAATGACTTTGAAAATGCTGATTTTAAGTCATTAACAGATAAGCAAATACAAAATGTAACTCCAATAATAAATGAAAAATCAATTAAATATTCAAAAAAAGATTTAGATAATTCTTCTTCTGACTGTCCTTATGTAATAATGGCAAAGTCTAAAAAAGAAATACTCGATTTTATTAACGATTACGAAAATGAATTTTTAACAAAATTAGATAATGAATCTAATGAACATATTTCAGAAGATTATAGAGAAAATGATTTTGAATATTAAGGTGGTGCTTATATGAATAAATGTAAAAAAGAACTCCAACCTAAATTACAAAATAAATTAAGTGAAGAATTTAAAAATTACAAAAATCAACTTTTAAAAGAAACTAAAGAAAATATTTTTGAACAATCTTATCAAACTAACATTAAAGAAGAAATCAAAGACTTTATTTTTGAAATCTCTACACAATTAAGTATCAAAGATTTAGAATCACTCTACAATACAAAAGATATTTTAAATATACTTTATAATGACTGGCTTAAATATGATTCACCCTTTAGTACAGATTTGGAAAACTGCATATTTGAATCAGTTGAACATATAAAGAAAAGACATTTAGAAGATTATGAAAAATAAACAATATTAAATTTGAGGCTATTAACAATAGCCTCTTTTTTATGCAAAAAATTTATAAATAGTGAGGTAAAAAAATGAATCAAGAATTAAAAATTAAATTAATTATGCACTATATAGCAAAATCACATAGAGATGCATTTTCAAATATGACTGTTTATGATGTAGCAAAAGATTTAAACATTGGTATGACTAGAGCCTATGAATTATTTAACGAGAAAGATTTTCCCTCTGTATCAGTTGGAAAAACAAAAATTGTTATGGTTCTTTCATACTATGCGTGGAAATACGAAAAATATAATAAAAATTTAATAACAACTAACAATATTCACAAAGGAGGTGATTTTAATGCCTAAAATGATGGGACAAGGTTCTGTTTATCAAGATAAACGAAATAATAAATGGATTGCTCAATTTAGAATAATTAATGATAATGGTACAAAATCAAAAAAATCCTTTTCTTGTAAAACTAAAGAAGAAGCATATAGTAAACTAGCAGAACAAAGATATGAAATGGACAATTCGAAAACTATTCAAAATATCGGTTTAAGTTTAGTAGATTTAATAAAATTAATGCGTGAAGATAAATTTAAAGCCAATATTATTGGAGAAGCTCAATATCACAAATTAGACTATGATATCAAAAGAATTGAAAATTATGGTTTAGGCAATAAAAATATTCAAGATATAACTTATAAGGACATTCAAAACTTCTTAAATTTTTTAAATGATAATTATAGTGCTTCTACTAGAGACCATACATATCAACTAGTAGAAAAGAATATGGATTTAGCATATAAAAGAAAATTTATAAATGAAAATCCATGTGATTTAGTAATAAAGCCACGAAGTAAAAAAAGTGCAAAAAAAATTGAATCTTTAACTGTTGATGAACATAAAAAATTAAGTTCTTATCTCATGAGTGTATCATTAGAAAAAGAACCTTTAAAAAATGTATTTTTAATACAAATGTATATGGGATTAAGAATTAGTGAAGTCTTGTCTTTAAAAAAAGATGACTTTGACTTAAATAACAATGTTCTACATATAAATAAAACTATGACAACAGATAAATACGGTTATACAATTATAGGAGAAAAAACAAAAACTGAAGCTGGAATCAGGGATTTACCAATCCCTGATTTTTTACTTCCATATATAAAAGAACAACTATCAAACTATAACAACAATAATTATAATTTACTATTTTATAAAAATCATCCTTTAAATCATTCTGGTGCAAATGCTATATTTAAAAGAATCTGTAATAATCTAAATATATTTAAACCCAATTTATCAACTCATGTTTTAAGGCATACTTATGGTACAAGATGTATTGAAGCTGGTATGCCTCCTGTTGTTCTTCAAAGATTAATGGGACATACTAATATAAAAGTCACATTAAATACTTATACATCTGTTTTAAATAAATTTAAAGAAGATGAAATTGATAAAGTATCTCAATATTATGCAAAAAACAATTTAATAATGAAAGAAGAAAATCAAGATAGTCTACTACTTTTAGATAATGAAAATAAAAAATTAGAAACAAATGAAATCGAAAAATAACATAATCGTATATTTTTTAGCAAATATTCTTAATATTTGCGTATAAGACAATAAAAACTCTTTAATGCTTCTTAAAAGCGAGACTACATTTTTTCATTTTTGTAGTCTCATGTCGGCTCAAATGAATAAAATTTAGTATAAACAAACGATAAATTTTAACAATGAAACTTAGTAATATCAATGTATACAGCCCATGTGCCTCTATTTTTGTGGATTTATCAATGTTTTAAAGGCAAAAATCCTTGTAATCCTTGAGGTAAAAGAAAAAGACAGATTTTTCAATCTGTCTTTTTTGGCTGGGCTGGGTAGATTCGAACTACCGAAATGCCAGAGTCAAAGTCTGGTGCCTTACCGCTTGGCTACAGCCCAATATATATATAATTAGTGGGGTGGAAGATGGGACTCGAACCCACGGTCTTCAGTGCCACAAACTGACGCGTTAACCAACTACGCTACATCCACCATATTATGGTGATTTCTCACAACGCTCTTATATTTTAAAACAAATTTCATAGTTTGTCAAGCACTTTTTACTAAAATCAAAAAAGACTTATACCTTTTAAGTACAAGTCTTTTAATGCAATTTTATTGTTGTGGTACTTCTGAACCTTTTTCAGCTGCCCATATAATAATTCTTGCTTTACTATCATCTGTACAAGTTTGTAGTGAGATTTCTCTTCTTCCTTGTGTATCTCTTGTCATGTATGTAGCATCATTTGCATCTGTCTCATAAATCTTATAAATTATGTATGTAACTTCTTCACCTTTTTGATCAGTGATTTTTATTTCATCTCCATTTTTTAATTTTTTATTATTTGAGAAAAATGTTCCATTTCTATAGTTATGTCCATAAATTGAAGTATTTCCTACTTCGTTTAGACCAGGTCCATATGCTATACCTACAGCAATTTCCAAAGATTTCTTTGTTACAGATTCAAGTACTGGATAATTAACCTTTGTTGCAGGAATTTCTATTTTTCCTTTTATTTCATAACCTTCATAATATGCAACTTCTGGTTCTTTTTCTTCCTTATTTTTCTCTTCCTCTGCTCTTTTATTTTCTTCATCTGTTGCTAATTGATTTGCAATATCTTCTAACGAAGAACTTGTTTCATTTGACACTTCATTTTGATCATTCTTGTTAACTTTTTTCTTTACTACCTTAGTAGCATTTTCAAATTCATCTAATGCTGATTGCGCATTATTATCTATTTTCTTTGCATTTAATGTATCATATGCAAAATATCCTACAACACCTAATATTGCAACTATTAATACTACTAGAATCATTGTTAATATATTACTAAATTTGGACATGTTTCTATGCCTCCCATCTTTTGAATTTACATAATTTCATAACTATATTATACCATATAAGCATTTTTAAATCAAGAAATTTGATATATTTATAATCTATATATTTTTATCCTACTTATGTAAAAAATCTTCAGTACCAAACTGAAGATTTTTCATATTTTATTCTAATATTGCTTTTATTCTTCTTACTCCTGAAGATGATGCTTCTTCTTTCTTAATTTTGAAGTGTCCTAATTTTCCAGTACATTCTACATGAGGTCCACCACATAGTTCTATTGATACATCTCCAATTTTATATACAGTAACAATATCTCCATATTTATCTAAAAACATTGCTTCTGCTCCCATATTTAAAGCTTCTTCTTTTTTCATTTCCATTCTTTCAACTGGAATATCTTGAGCTATATACTCATTTATTAAATCTTCAACTTTTTGTTTTTCTTCATCTGTCATTTTAGCACCATGTGAAAAGTCAAATCTCATTCTTTCTGATGTTATATTACTTCCCTTTTGATGTACATGCTCTCCTAAAACTACTTTTAAAGCTGCATTTAAAAGATGTGTTGCTGTGTGATACTTTGTTTCCATTTCTCCTGTTGAAGCTAAACCACCTTTGAACTTTTGCTCACTTCCTAATCTTGATTTTTCTTGATGTTCTTTAAATAATTTTTGATAATCAGACATATCAACTTCCAAACCTTCTTCTTTTGCAAGCTCTTCTGTCATTTCTGGTGGAAATCCATATGTTTCATAAAGATTAAATACAGCTTCTGTATCTAAAACTTTTTTTCCTGCATTTCTAGTTCTATTTGCAACTTTTTCAAATTCTCTTTCACCATTTTGTAATGTTTTTACAAATTTATTTTTTTCTTCTATAATTACATTTTTAATCACGTCTTCATTTTGCTTTAATTCTGGATATAGTTCTTTTAAAGCTTCTATTGATGTATCAATAATTTCTGGTAATTTATCTAAATCTATTTCAAGTTTATTTAAATGTCTTGTCATTCTACGAAGTAATCTTCTTAAAATATATCCTCTATCAACATTACTTGGTCTACCACCATCATTTATTATCATCATGCTTGAACGTAAATGTTCTGCAACAATTCTTCTACTTTGAATATTATCTACTTTTTGTAATTGAACTAGCTTATCCATTACAGGAGCAAATACTTCTATTTCAAATGGTGTTTCTTTTCCTTGTAAAAGCATTGTCATTCTCTCTAATCCTAAACCTGTATCAACATTTTGTTGTTTCAATTTAGAATATCCATTTTTATCTTTATAAAATTCCATGAAAACATTGTTCCAAATTTCTACATATTTTCCGCACCCGCAAGAAGGATTACATACTTCTGAACACTTTGGTTTTCCTGTATCATAAAACATTTCTGTATCTGGTCCGCAAGGTCCTTCTTCTCCTGCTATCCACCAGTTATCATCTTTTCCAAAGAAATAAATTCTTTCATCTGGAATACCTGCTTTTTTCCATGCTTCATATGCTACTTCATCTTTTCCACAATCTTCATCACCAGCAAAACATGTAACAGATAATTTTTCAGCTGGAATTTCTAATTCTTTTGTTAAAAATTCATAACTCATTGCTATTGATTCTTCTTTAAAATAGTCTCCAAGTGACCAGTTACCAAGCATTTCAAAATATGTTAAATGACGATTATCTCCTACTTCATCAATATCGTTTGTTCTAACACATTTTTGAAAATCTGTTAATCTTGTTCCTGATGGATGTTTTTGTCCTAAAAGATATGGAACTAGTGGTTGCATACCAGCTGTTGTAAATAAAACTGAAGGATCATTTTCAGGAATTACTGGTGCTGAAGGAATTACACTATGTCCATGATTTTTAAAAAAGTTTAAATATTTATTTCGTATTTCAATTGCTTTCATAAGCTTCTCCCTTTATTTATAAAATAACTTTTAAGATTATATTACAAAATTGCATTATTTTCAAGTGAAATTTAGGGACGCTCGAAAAATTTCACTAAACTTCAAAAAAAGATGCTAGAATCTATATCTAGCATCCTTAATAAACTTAAATTTCTTTTCCAAATAAATTTTTATATTCTGACAGTACTTTATTTTGTAATTCTCCAACATATTCTTTTGTTCTACCTTCAAAATCAACTATACTATAAAATTCTTCAAGTCCTGCATCTTGATTTCCATATATTGGTTTTCCTAATACTACTTTTTTATATTCTTCAGCTTTTTCGTTATTTTTCTCAACTCCATCACCCCAGTAATATAATTTTCCTAAATAATATTTAGAAAATGTATTATCTGCATTTGCTGATTTTTCGAAATACTCTTTTGCTTTTAAATGGTCTGTTTGAACTCCATTACCATTATAATAAATTTTTCCTAAGAAATAATTAGAACCTGAAGAACCTCTCTCAGCAGCTACTTCAAAATATCCTTTAGCTTTTCCATAATCTAATCCAACTCCTACTCCATAAAAGTATCTTTGTCCTAATTCATAAATTGCTCCAACATCTCCACCTTTTGCTAAATTTTCTAATTCTTTAATATTTTTTGTACTCATATCAAATTCCCCCTCAAAATAATCTAATGATTATTTTTCAACTCTAATTATTAATAATATTTTAACACTTTATTCCAAAATTTACTATAAATTTTATATTACAATAATAATACAAATAGAATACAACTTTAATCAATTAAAAGCCCAATCTACTAGGTGATTAGGCTTTTTTATTATATACATATCACTCTTGACAAATACAATTTATTTTTCTTTTAAAAAATCTACTTTGTCAAGTCTAAATTTCTAAATGATTTCCTAGGAAACCTGCTGCAGATTGAGCTACTTTATCTTCCACATCTCCCATTTTCTTTGATGGTTCTTTTGCTAAAAGTATAACACTTCCAATAACATCTCCATCAGAGATTATTGGGTATATTACTTGTGCATTATATATTCTTTCTCTTCCTTCATTTTGAGTTATTGGTATTGCAATTTCATTGTTTTCTTTACTTTTGAATACTTCTTTATTTTCAATTACTTCTTCTAATTCTTTACTTAATCCCTTTTCTAAAAAGTCTTTCTTTTGACCACCAGAAACGGCAATTACAGTATCTTTATCTGTAATACATGCAATATGACCTGTTGTTTTTGAAATTGTATCTGCATATGTGCTAGCAAATTCTGTTAGTTCGCCAATTGGAGAATATTTTTTTAAAATTATTTCTCCTTCCTTGTCTGTAAAAATCTCTAATGGATCGCCTTCTTTTATGTGATGAACTTTTCTAATTTCTTTTGGGATAACAAGTCTACCTAAATCATCAATTCTTCTTACAACGCCTGTTGCTTTCATAAAATCCTCCTTATATTTGTATTTATACTTTTATTATGACAAATTAGGAAAATTTTATACATATTTTTATTTTTTATTTATTTAATATTTTTTAAAAAAATATTTTATTTCTATAAAGATTTTCATAAAAATATTTTTATTAACTAATGCCAAAGATTTCTCTATACTTAAGTCTTCTTCTACACTTTCTGTATGAATTTCTTCTATTTCAATTTCATTTTTTATGTTTTTAAAAATTTCATCTGGATTGTATTTTTCTATTTTTTCATTTTCAATTTTTTCTAATTCTTTTTTATCTTTTAATTCAAATTCCTTTTTTTCTTCGTCAGTTGCAATATAACTTCTATATATAAGAGCAATAATTGCTCTTGCCTTGCTTGACACATCTTGTTCTTCTAAAGACATATATGGATTTATTTTTGAAATATAATTTTCATCTTTGTTTTCTCTTATAATGCCACATCCTCCTTATTAGTAGTATCTTTTCCTAAAACTTTATCTTTTAATTTTGAAATAAATTCATATGCTTTTTTCACTTCAGTTGTTGGTTGGCTTTCAGCTTCTTTTTGGAATGTTTCTTTTGAAAATTTCGTAGCGCCTTTACTTTGTGAAAATATAGGATTATCTTTTACACTTTCCCATCTATCTTTGTATACTTGACGATCTTCTTGGTGCTCCATAATCAATCCTAAAAAAGCATCTGCCTTTTCCTCTTCTGTAACATCTCTTTTATAAAAGTTCTTTAATGCTTCTTGCATTTCTTCTGGTCGTTCTGTCATATCAACTGCTATTTTTATTAATGATGCATATAAAAATACATTTTCTTTTATTGTTTGAGGATTTATTGATCCATTAGACATTCTAAATTCAATAGTATCTTTTGATTTAGATCCCATATTTGATAAATTTAAACCTGAATATCTTTGAACATCTAATTTGTGTTTAGCTAACATTTCTCTAAATACAGTTCTTTTTCTTGGCTTGGCTATTTTTAATTTTCCATTTTCTAATTGTTTTTGTATTTTCAATCCTCTTGGATATGCCATTCCATTTCTACCACTCAAATGCTTAACTAAAACAACATTTAATTTTCTTTCTGCATTAACCATATTCGTTATCATGTTTTTTCCAGTTTGTGCACACAATTTAATACAATCTTTAATACTACTAATATTTCTATCTTTTGGTAATGGATTTTTTAAAACTGCTTTAGCACAATCAATAAGTTTAGTATCTGACTGTTGCAGAGCTGAGCTTCTTATTACATCACCTTTTTCATTACACATTTTATAAACAAGTTCTTCTGATTCTGCCCATAATTTCAAAAAATTTTTCATTACTTCTGGATTTTTTCTAAATATCCCTGAATCAAAATGTATATGACCTCCACAAGTATGATCAGTATATGCCTCTCTTTCTTTATCTCTTGGTGATTCTTTTATAGATTGGCATATCTGACCTATTTCTTCCCAAACAGAACTATCTTCTTTTTCTTGTAATACTGGTGAAACACATTCAGTTCCACCATCTGTTAAAGAAGAATCAACTTCTGCTTTCCATTTTTTATCTTTAATTTTACTGATAACTCGTCTTTGATCTAAATTTTCTACTTCCAATTCTAGTCCAAATTTAATATACTCTGGCAAATTCAAGTTTTCATTTTCTTTGGTTAATCTCATATTTTACTCCAAAATCTATTTTTAGCTAATATCATATATTAAAAAAGACGACTAAATTTTAATTAGCCGTCTTTTTATAAATATATTTTAATTTGGGGATTTTACTAAATAATTTTCATTATTTTCTAAATAAAAAGAATCATCGCATCTCTCCTCTCTCTTTGGTATAAGAACATTTTATACGATAATTCTTAAATTTAACTTAAAAATTAATTAAAAAATTATTAATTTTTATATAAATTTCTTAAAATTTCAATTTCTTTTTGATACCCCTCTAATTCGTTTGGAGTTTCTAGGAAAAATGGTAGATTACAAAGCTTTGGATGATTAATAATTCTTTCAAAACTTTTAATTCCAATTGTTCCTTCTCCTATTTTTTCATGTCTATCTTTATGAGCCCCTATTGGATTTTTACTATCATTTATATGAATTGCTTTTAGCTTGTCAAGTCCTATAATTTTATCAAATTCATCTAAAACGCCATCTAAATTATTTATAATATCATATCCAGCATCACTCACATGGCATGTATCTAAACAAACACCAATTTTGTCTTTTAATTTAACACCATCAATTATTTGTTTTAATTCTTCAAAATTTCTTCCTATCTCCGAACCTTTTCCAGCCATTGTCTCTAGTAATACAGTTGTTGTTTGTTCTTCTGTTATTACTTCATTTAGAATTTCTATTATATATTTAATTCCAACGTCTTCGCCTTGACCAACATGACTTCCTGGATGAAAATTATACAAATTATTTGGTGTATATTCCATTCTTTTTAAATCATCTGCCATTGTTTCTTTTGCAAATCTTCTTATATTTTCATCTTTTGAAGCACAATTTAATGTATATGGTGCATGTGCAAGAATTACTTCAATTCCATATTCTTTGGCTTTTTCGTGAAATTTTTTTATATCTTCTTCATTTATATCTTTCGCTTTTCCACCTCTTGGATTTCTAGTAAAAAATTGAAAAGTATTTGCTCCTATTTGGTGGCTTACTTCTGCCATATCTGTATATCCTTTAGATGCTGATAAATGACATCCTATTTTAAACATCTTCATTAACTTCCTTTCTAATTTTTGCTTTTCTATAAGTTTTCTTTGGAGGCATATCTTTGTAAAGATCTATTATTATTTGCAGATCATTTGCAAACTCTTTAAGCATAACAATTTTAATACTATTGTTTTTACCTTTACAATGTAGCTCTAATGCACTTTTTAATGTAATAATAAATGGTAATTCTGATTCAAGTTCTTTTTTGTATTTTTTTGCTCTATCAATAAGCATTTCTTTTATCCTCATTATATCTTCATTACTTGCACAAGTGATTCTTTGAATCATTTTATAAGTATCATAATATTTAAGCAATGGTTTTCCCATATATTCTTCTGTAAATTTCTCATAAAAAGTTTCCATTTTCATAGGAATGCATTTGAATATTTCTTCTGCTTTATTTTTGTACATCTTTACTCTTAAATTTCTATTTATTTCATGAAAATGATTTAGAACTTCATTCATATCTTCCCCTACATCTATTCCAATTCTTGAAAGTTCTTCATCTATATTACTACAATATTCGGATTTATCTTCTACTAAATTCATTCCATCAATAAAAATATTTTTTATTGTTTGCATATCATATGCAATTAAATTTCTTCTTGAAAAATAACTAAAATATGCAAATAGTTTTACAATATCTATTAATTGCAATTCACCTTTTCTAACATTTTCAACAACTTCTTCAATAACAAAAGGAAATTGATCATCTGCAATTTTCCAATATTCTTCTGTAAGAAGTCTCTTATATCCAGGTAGTTTTTCTGTATCAATTGTTTGAATTATCCTTTCCATATCATTTTTGAAAATTTTCATATCAAAAATTCTTGTTCTAACATATACTTCAATAAATTTGAAAAATCTATATTCAGATTTAAAATTAAAGTAATAATTATTATCAAACTCTTTTATATAAAATTGTCTATTATCCATTAAAACTCTTGAAGATACTAATATAGATTTATATTCTTCATTTGTATTGATATTGACAAACTTATCTTTTGTTATTTTTCCTGCCTTAATTTCAAAAGAAACAGCTATTGTAAAAATAAGCATTGTTTGTAATACTCTTATATTTGTATTAGGATAAAATTTATTTACTGTTTCAAAAATTTTTTGAAAATCATTTAAAGCATGTTTTAAAATTCTAAGGTTTCTTGTTCCTGATTTTATAAATGTATTTGTAATTAAATTTGTATGTTCTCTTAAAAATCTAATTAATTCTGCATTTCCTTCATATCTCATTAAAAGACCATTTATTATGTAATTAAATTTTGGAGCATATTCAAAAGTTTCCCCAATCAATTTTTCTTTTATTCTTTCATAATCATTTGCTTTGTCAAATACATATTCTATCTTTTCAGCAATTTTTTCAACCATTGGTTTATCAGTTGAAAGCAAACTTCCCTCTTTATCTAAAAGATATGTTGCAATAAATGTTTTCATTTCTAAATTCGAACTTTTTAACTTTGTAGCAAGTTCTTTTTCATTACATATAATAATTGTTTTTATGTGATCATGTTCAACAAAGTTATTTATATATCCTAAAATATCTATAACATCTACATTGGCTCTTTCTAAATCATCAAAGCATAATACTTTATCATCTGTTGCAAAAAATTTTCCATAATCTATTTTTCCATCTTTTTGAGAAGCACCAAAAAAATGTGCCATGTCAAGACCTGTTTTAGCATATTCTGGTATAGATGTTTTATCATGTGACTCCATATATTTCTTCATATTCTTGTCCATTAATTGTGTAGTTTCAATATATATTTTTTTACTTATTTCCTCTAAATTTGAAATCCCATATAAAGACATATATATTGTTGTATATTTTTTTCCATTAAATGTTAATGAGTCAATCTTATTTCTTATTTTATTATTCCAAAAATAAGTTTTTCCACTTCCCCATTCTCCATTTATCATTATTGCATAATCAGTATAGTCTGCTCTTACATAATCTAAGATGCTTTCTACTAAATCTTCCATCTATTCCTCCATTTATTAATCTTTTGCAAGTATCAAAACAAAAATTCTTTGTGCGCCAGCTTCTTTTAATTTTTTAGATATTTCATTTATTGTTGCTCCAGTTGTATATATATCATCAAATAAAATTATATTTTTTCCCTTTACACTTTGTTTTACAACATATACATTTTTTATATTATTTTTTCTTTCTTCTTTTTTTAATGTACTTTGTGTTTTGGTGCTTTTTACCTTTTGTATAATTTCATTACCTGATAATATATTACTTGATTTTGAAATTATATTTGTTATTAACTCTGTTTGATTATATCCTCTTTTAGACCTCTTTATTTTGTCCATCGGAACTGGAATTATTATATCATAACTTTTAAAAATTTCATTAAGTTTTTTATTATTTAGCATTTCATAAGCAAAAAAGCTTGACAAATATGCTTTTTCAAAAAATTTATATTGTAACATATACTTTCTTATAATATTTTTATAATCAAAACAATACATCATTTTTTCCCAATATATTTTTTGATTATCTATTAAATAATACTTTTGTTTTAAATTTACATTTGAAATTCCTATTTTATCTTTAATTAATTTCTCATTATCTATAATATTAAATTTTTTATATTTATCAAATCTTTTTTCACATTTATTACAAATATAATTACTACAAAGTTTTCCACAAATTATACAGCTTTGGGGAAATAAAAAATTGAGAACAAGCTCAAGCATAAATACTCCTTTCTTGCCCCCAATTTTATTTATTATTTTAATGAATTTAATCTCTCTTCTACATTTGCAAGCATTTGCTTATAATTTTCAAGTTTTGCTTTTTCTTCATTAACTTTTGCTTCTGGTGCTTTATTAACAAATCCTGGATTTGAAAGCATTTTCTCTCCTCTTAAAACCTCTGCTTCAAGTTTTGTTTTTTCGCCTTCTAATCTTTTTCTTTCTTCTTCAATATCAACTAATTCTTCAAATGGAATATATACTTTTAATTCATCAATAACTATTGAAACTGCGTTTTGTGGTACTTCTAATTCATCTTTTACTATAACTATTTCATTTGCAAATCCAAGTTTTGATAAAAATTCTTCTGATTGTTTTATTTCATTATCTAAATTACTTGATATAATTAATAGTTTTGATTTCTTTGATGGATGAACATTCATTTTTGTTCTTATATTTCTTATTTCAACAATTAATTTCTTTAATTTTTCTACAACTGTTTCATCAGAATCAAATTCGAATTCTTCTTTTGCAGTTGGCCATTTACTAATCATTAATGCTTTATTATTATATTCTACCAACTTACTATAAATTTCTGATGTAACAAATGGCATAAATGGATGTAGCAATTTTAAAGAAACTCCAAAAATATAATCTAGCACAAAACATACTGTAACTTTTTCATCAGAATTTTCGCTATATAATCTTGGTTTTACCATTTCAATATACCAATCGCAAAATTCATTCCAAATAAAATTATATATCTTGTCAAGTGCAATTCCTAAATCATAATTTTCAATATTTTTTGTAACATCAGCAATTACTTTATCTAATTTATTTATTATCCATCTATCTTCAATTTTTAGTAATTCTAAACGATATTTTTTACTTTCTTTATCATATACTTTATCTGAGAACTTAATAATATCTTCATCAGAAGCTAAGTTCATAGTAATAAATTTTGCTGCATTCCAAATCTTATTTGCAAAATTTGAAGCTTGTTCTAATTTTTCAGGCATAAATCTAATATCATTTCCCATTGTTGTTCCTGAAAGTAATGAAAATCTTAAACTATCAGTTCCATATTGATCTATAATATCAAGTGGATCTATACCGTTTCCTAACGTTTTTGACATTTTTCTTCCTTGACTATCTCTTACAATGCCATGAACTAAAACGTCTTTAAATGGTACTTCATCTGTGAATTCTAGTCCTTGTGTCATCATTCTTGAAATCCAGAATGTTATAATATCAAATCCTGTAACTAATGTTTGTGTTGGATAAAAATCTTTGTAATCTTCAGATTCTTTATTTGGCCAACCTAAAGTTGAAAATGGCCATAATGCAGAACTAAACCATGTATCTAAAGTATCTGAATCTTGAGTTAATTTTGTGTTTCCGCATTTTTCACATTTTTCAGGTGCTATTTTTGAAACATTAATATGTCCGCATTCATCACAAGTATAAGCTGGTATTCTATGTCCCCACCATAATTGACGAGATATACACCAATCTTGTATATTATCTAACCAATGAAAATATTGTTTTTCATATCTTTGAGGAACAAATTTTGTTTCTCCATTTCTTACTGAGTCTGCAGCACGTTTGGCTAAATCTTTCATACTTACAAACCATTGTTCTGAAACTTTTGGTTCAATTGTATTTTTACATCTTTCGCATTTTGCTACATTATGTGTATAATCTTCTGTTCTAACTAATGCACCAATTTCATCTAATTTTTTAACAATTTCACGTCTTGCCTCTAGCAAATCCATTCCTTTATATTCTGGTACTAAATTTCCCATTTTGAAATTTTCATCAAATACTTCTATAAATTCCAAATTGTGACGTAAACCAGCTTGATAATCATTCATATCATGTGCAGGAGTTATTTTTACACAACCAGTTCCAAATTCCATTTCTACAAATTCATCTGCTATAATAGGAATTTCTTTATTCATTATAGGAAGTATACAAGTTTTTCCAACTAAATTTTTATAACGTTCATCTTTTGGGTGAACTGCTACTGCAGTATCTCCAAGCATTGTTTCTGGTCTTGTTGTTGCAACTTCAATATAATCATTTTCAGTTCCCGTTATCTTATATCTTATATGCCATAAATGAGATGGTTCTTCCTTATATTCAACTTCTGCATCAGAAATTGATGTATTACAACTTGTGCACCAGTTAACCATTCTTTTTCCTTTATAAATTAAACCTTTTTCATAAAGTTTTATAAATTGCTCAAGAACGGCATCTGACATTCCATCATCTAATGTAAATCTATTTCTATCCCAATCACAAGAACATCCAAGTTTACGTTGTTGTTTTTGAATAATTCCACCATACTCTTTTGTCCAGCTCCAAGCTTCATCTAAGAATTTCTCTCTTCCCAAATCTGCCTTAGATTTTCCTTCCTTAGCAAGCTTTTGAACAACTTTCATTTCAGTTGATATAGATGCATGATCAGAACCTGGAAGCCATAATGTTCTATAACCTCTCATTCTCTTATATCTAATTAAAACATCTTGTATTGTATCATCTAGCGCATGTCCCATATGCAACTTACCAGTTACATTTGGTGGTGGCATCATTATACAATAAGGTTCTTTTGTCTTATCATCTGATGGTTTAAAATATCCTTTTTTCTCCCATTCTTCATATAGTTTGTCTTCAAAATCTTTTGGATTAAATTTGTCTGCTAACTTATGTTTTTCACTCATATACTTTTCCTCCTTCTATGAAATTTATGGAGCGTCCCTAAATTTCATTTTAACTTCAAAAAAGCCCTTATACGAAATTCGTATAAGGGCGAATGATTTACCGCGGTACCACCTTAATTATTTACAAATTGTAAATATCTCTATAAGTTTTTAACGTAACTTACACGGATATACTTACTAAAAATTTTCAGTATACCAACTCCAAAGCTACCTTCACCAACTTTACTATAAGAAGCTCTCAGCGCATTCACTTCTTTTCTCTTACTAGATATTTTTGGTTACTCCTCTTCTTCACGGTTGTTATCAATGTTTATATATTAACATAATTTTTCTAATAAATCAATACCTATTTTATTGTTTTGTATCAACATATGAATATATATGCTTAACTGTTTCTTCAATTACTTCTAATGGATAGAAAATTAATTTGTAATATTTTCTAACAAAATCTTTATTTAATCCTAAGCCAAATGCTGGTGCTTCAAATACATCACCACATTTATATCTAAAATAAAGCATATTATTATTTATTTTTACTTCAAATAAATATTTATTAACATTTCTAATATCTATATATTTTTCAATTAAATCTGATGTAAAAATTTCCATTGCTTGTACTCTATCATTTGTTATACAATCATAAAATTTCTCAAATTCTAAAGAATCAACCTCAACTCTTTTTTTACTATATTTTTTAGTAAAATTATCATCTAATATTGTTATATCTAATGCTGGATTTTTACTTAATTTTATTACCCCATAGTATCCTCTAAAAGTTTGGGTTTTACTTGTTTTATTCTCACCATTTGAATCTACATAGTGACTTACATCATATGTTGTAACTTCAGATGACTGTATTACTGTACCATCTTCTAATGTTCCATATATTCTATCTTCTGAGTAATATTCTTTAAATGTATTATCAAAATTTGACATTCTATAATCAATTACTGCAAGTCCACTTTTTGAATCAAAAGAAAGTCCTTGATTGTATTTTTTTACTAAACTTCCAATTACAAATTCTTTATATTTTTGGCTATATATTTTATGTGCATTTTTCAAAAAAACTAATAAAACTAAAACTGATAATGATATTGATATTGTTAATAAAGATTTATACTCAGCTACTATTCCAACAATCACATTTATAACTACTAAAACCAATAATATACCTGACACAAATTTTCCTAATTTATTTCTTACTTCTTTTAAATTATTTATACATTCATCATAAACTTCTGTATATATTTCTTCAAAATCTTTTTTCATTTGTCATCCTCTCAATTATAAATCTATATTGATATTTTCTTTTTTATATTCTTCAATTTCAAATAAATCCTCTTGTTTAAAGCCAAAAATTGATGCAAATATATTTGATGGGAATGTTGATATTGATGTATTATATAAAGTTACATCACCATTGTATACTCTCCTTGCAGCCTGAAGTTGACTTTCCATCTTTTCTAAACTTCTTTGCAAGCTAACAAATTGTTCACTTGCTTGCAAGTTTGGATTGTTTTCTCCAACAGCTAATAATGAATTACATTTAGAATTCAATTCAGAGGCTTTTTTTAGATTTTTATTTTTTTCATTTGAATATTCTAAACGTAATTTAGCAATATTGCTATATACAGACTCTTCATATTTAGCATATCCTTTTACACATTCAACCAAATTTGGTATTAAATCAAATCTCTGATTTAAATAAACTTCAATTGATGATTTTGATTGTTTTATTTTATTTTTTAATACTACAAATTTATTAAATTCTAGTACAACAAACACTATTACTAATAGAACTATTACTGCTACTATCATTTTTCTCTCCTTTAAAAATTAATTCATCTCTACTGTTCCAATAATTGAATTAATATCTTCTACATTATGTTTTCTCATATAATTTTCTATTCCTTCAATAGTTTTTATGCTTGTTTCAGGATCAACAAAATTTCCAGATCCTATTGACACCGCTGTTGCTCCTGCAAGCATATATTCTATAGCATCATCACCATTTATGATTCCACCCATTCCTAATATTGGAATATTTATTGCTTTTGACATTTGATATACCATTCTAACACCTACTGATCTTATTCCTGGTCCAGAATATCCACCAGTATTATTTGCTAAAACTGGTCTTCTTTTATCTATATCAATTTTCATTCCAAGTAATGTATTGATTCCAGAGACACCATCTGCCCCTCCATCTTCTGCACCTTTTGCAGGAGCAGTTATATCTGTTACATTTGGTGTTAATTTTACTATTAATGGTTTGTTAGTTAATACTTTTCTTACTTGTGATGTAACTTCTTTTACACCTTCATATGTTGTACCAAAAGCTAAACATCCTTCTTTAACATTTGGACAAGAAAGATTTATTTCTACACCATCTATATCCAAATTATTTAAAACTCTACAAACTTCTACATATTCTTCAACAGTGTGACCTATTGCATTTACTATTATTTTAGTATCAAATTTTCTAAGCCAAGGTAAATCATTTTGTATGAAATATTCGATTCCTGGATTTTGTAATCCTATACTATTCAACATTCCCCCTGGAACTTCACAAATTCTAGGTGCTGGATTACCAGTCCATGGTTTTATAGCAGTTCCTTTTGTTACTATTCCACCTAATTTATTTAAGTCTATATATTCTGCAAATTCTCTTCCATATCCAAATGTACCTGATGCAACAGTTACTGGATTTTTCATTTTAATACCACATAAATTAACTTCTGTTTTCATATTTTTCCTCCTCACTATATTTCTACATCAGATGCATTAAATACTGGACCATCTTTGCAAACATGTCCATATCTTGTCTCTTCACCATTTTTCACTTTAACTGCACATCCAAGGCATGCACCAATTCCACATCCCATTCTTTCTTCTAAAGAAATTTGACAAGGAATACTATTTTCTATTGCGTAATTTCTTACAGCTTTTAGCATAGGAAGTGGACCACATGCAAATATCATATCAACTTTATGTTCTTCTATATCTTTTTTCATAAAATCAATTGCAAAACCTTTTTCTTTATAGCTTCCATCATCTGTTGTTACAACTAATTTATTTAAACCTATTTCTTCAAATTCTTTTTCACATGTAACTAAAGATTTATCTCTAAATCCTAAATATACATTCAAATTTGCTTTTCCTTTTAATTCTTTTGTAAGTTCATAAAGTGGATATGTTCCAATTCCACCACCAATAATTGCAACATTATTATATTCTTGAACTTTAAAAGTTCCTTTTCCAAGAGGCCCCATAATATCAATTAATTTTCCTACTTCTACTTGCGCTAAAAGCTCTGTTCCTCTTCCTTTAACTTGAAAAATAAATTCTACATTTTCACCATCAATATTAAAAATACTTATAGGTCTTCTTAAATAAGGTTCACCTGTTTCAGAAACCTTGATTTCTAAAAATTGTCCTGGCTTTGCTTCTTTTGCAATTTCTGGAGCTTTTACTGTATATTTAAAAATTCCAGCTACAAGTTCATTTTTTCTCAATAATTCACAATTTACTTTTACTCCCATATTTCCTCCATTATTTTATATTTTTATCTATTAATATCATAATCCTATTAGTTCTAAAGATTATTTCTCCTTTTATCAAGGTTTAAAAAAAGTTTACACTATATTCTGCTTCAAATTTTTGATTTGGTTTTAATTCTATTAAATCTTCTTTTTCTTCAAAAATTCCATTAGAGTTTACTTTATCAGCTGTATTAAACCAAGGTTCTATACAAATAAATGGTGCTTCAGGTTTTGACCAAATTGCTAAATATGGAAATTGTTCAAATTCAAAGCTTAAAACATTTTTTGTTTCTGTTTTCAAGTAAACTTTTCTTGATTTTATATTTTTCATAATAATAGCATCATTTTCAAAAGTTTTACTATCTAAAAATATTCTATTTTCTCTAATAAATTTATTTGTTTTTTCTGGCTCTTCTTTCAATAATCCATCTTGTAATTGATAAATTTCAATATCATCTTCAATATCATGAAATTCTAATCTATATTTTCCGCTTGAATATTCACATACATAAGCAGGATGTCCACCCAAACCAAATACCATTAAATTATTACTTTTATTAATTATTTTATATTTAGTAATGACTCTATTTCCTTTTACTTCATAAGCAACATATAATTCAAACTCAAAAGGAAATTTTTTTAATGTTTCTTTATTTGATTTTAAAACATATGAATTTTCTCCAATTTGTTCAAATTCCATATCTCTTGCAAATCCATGTTGTCCCATTTCATATGAATTTCCGTCTATCAAAGTTTTTCCATCTTTTAATTTTCCTACAATTGGAAAAAGTATAGGGCTGTGTCTATTCCAAAATTTTTCTCCATCATGCATTTTTTCAATTCCATTCAATTTTACAGAAATAAGCTCTGCCCCTTTTTTTGTTGTCTTTATTTCTATCATTTTGTCTCGCTCCTTTTATTTTATAGCTGAATTTAATTCATCTCTCATTCTAATTGCTTCTGCTCTTGTTGCTTGTGCATATTCACTATCTGAATATGTATCTTTCCATCTATCAGATTTATACGCACACATCAAACTTCTTGAAGCATTTACAATTCCACCTAATCCATCTTTAAATCCTAATGCTATATCTTCTGTTTTTCCGCCTTGAGCGCCATAGCCAGGAATTAAAAAATAAGATTTTGGCATAATTTCTCTTAGTTCTTTTATTTGAACTGGGTAAGTAGCTCCAACTACAGATGAAACACTACTATATCCATACTCTCCAATAAGTTCTTCTCCCCAAGAATTAACAAGCTCAGCAACTTTTTCATAAATAGTTCTTCCATCTTCTAATTTTAAATCTTGTAATTCTCCAGAAGATTTATTTGAAGTTTTTACAAGTACAAATATCCCTTTATTATACTTTTTACAATCATCTATAAATGGTTTTACACCATCAATTCCAAGATATGGGTTTACTGTTACAAAATCTATATCATAAAAACTTTCTTCATTTTCTCCAACTAATGTTTTTCCTAAATAAGCATTAGAATAACCTGCAGCTGTTGTTCCTATATCACCTCTTTTTATATCAGCAATAACAACCATTTCCCTTTCTTTTGCATATTTACATGTTTCTTTAAAGCATTTCATTCCTTCTAAACCAAACATTTCGTAAAATGCAATTTGTGGCTTTACTGCAGGAACTATATCATAAGTAGCATCAATTAAAGCTTTATTATATTCTAAAATTCCTTCACAAACACTTTTTACATCTGTACCATATTTTGATTTTATGCACTCTGGTAACATTTCATATCTTGGATCTAGTCCCATAACTGTAGGATTTCCAGTTTCTTTAATTTTATCTATTAATATATCAATTGCATTTTTCATATTTATCTCCTTTATCTTTCATATACAACTCTACCACTTACTATTGTATATCTTACTTGACCTTTTAATTTTTTATCAATCCAAGGTGTATTTTTTGATTTTGATACTATTTTATCTTTTAAAAATACATATTCTCTATTTGGATCAAATATTGTTAAGTCTGCAACTTTTCCTTCTGCAATTTCTCCTCTATCTATTCCTAATAATTTAGCAGGATTGTATGACATAACTCGAACCATATCTAAATATGAAATATGTCCTGGTTCTACTAAATTTGTAACCGTTGCACCTAATGCTGTTTCAAATCCAATAATTCCGTTTGGAGCTACTGCTAATCCTCTTTCTTTTTCTTCTTCTGCATGTGGCGCATGATCTGTTATAATAGCGTCAATTGTTCCATCTTTTATACCTTCAATTATTGCAAGTCTATCTTTTTCTTCTCTTAGTGGAGGATTCATTTTAGCATTAACACCAGATTCTAAAACTTCTTCTACTGTAAAACTATAATAATGTGGGCAAGTTTCACAAGTTACATTTACGCCTCTTGCTTTTGCACTTCTTATCATATCAACTGATGTTTTTGTGCTTATATGGCAAATATGAGTATGTAATTTATTTGTTTCTGCAATAACTATATCTCTTGCAGCCATTATTTCTTCTGCTTCTGGTAAAACTCCTTTTACTTCTAGTTGATCTGCTATTGGCCCTGCATTTATCGCACCTGCTGATACTGATTTTTCTTCACAATGTTCTGAAACAAAACTTCCCAATTTATTAGCTTCAATCATCGCTTCTCTAATCATTGCAGCATTTTCTACTGGCATTCCATCATCTGAAAATGCAATTGCTCCTGCTTCTAATTGTGCTTTAAAATCTACTAATTCTTGACCTTTTTCTCCTTTTGTTACACTTGAAAATGGTAATACATTGCATAAATTAACTTCTTTTGCTCTTTTTATAATTTGTTCTAAAACAATAGCGCTATCTGGTGTTGGATTAGTATTGGGCATAGGACAAATAGTAGTAAATCCACCAGCAACAGCGCTTTTTGATCCTGTTTCTATAGTTTCTTTGTGTTCTCCACCTGGTTCTCTTAAATGACAATGCATATCTATCATTCCAGGCATGATAATATAACCTGTACAATCAATTACTTTATCTGCTCGTACATCAATATTTTTCTCTATTTTTTTTATTTTATCATTTTCTATTAAAATGTCTAAATTTTCATTAGTATTACTTGCATAATCAACTACTGTTCCGTTTTTTAATAAAATATTCATATTTACCTCCACAATAATTTTTTTCATTTTATCATTTAACTAAATAATTTTCAACAAATTATAGAATAAAAAAACTGAGCATCTAATTGACACTCAGCTTTTATAAATTAATTACAAAATTCTTTATATGCAATAAATTTATTTACTTTTTCTCCAACAAAATAAATTTTTGACTTTCTAAACGGATTAAAGATCTTCTCTGTATCATTTTCCATATAAATATCTTTTATCTGATACACGCAATTTCCTAAGCAAATCATATTTTCTGGAACAAAAACAGTATTAAAAATATCTTGTCTTGTAAATTTTACTATACTTTGAGGATTAAATTCGCTATACCATTCATCCTTTGGAACAACACCTTTACATCTAGAATCAAAAACATATTCATCTCCATTATATAGAAATTCTACCCAGCCATGTTCATAACCTCCATCAGCCCACATCCAATCATATGAAATCGTAAGACTTCCACGAACTAAATAATCATCTTGTCTCATTCCAATAATAGCTGTACTGCTATATTCATAGCAATTATTTCTATATCTATGCCCCAAATATTCTGAAAAGGTTTCTACAACTTTATAAACACCTCTATCTACAAAAATATTTTCCATCTGCTTTAAAAAGTATTGGTTTGCTAGCATTTTATTACGATTATTATCCATAATAACATCTCCTTCATTTACTTAAATAAAGTGTTTTTGTATGCTACCAATTTACTCTATAATTTCCTTGTTAGAAATATTATTATATCATAGTATTATGTCAATTTCAAGTGATATAGCTTCCCTAAATTTGAAGTATTACTTGATTTATGCTATAATATATTATGTAAGATTAATATAAGATTATTGGAGGAGAGAAAATGAAACGGATTGAAAACATCAGTTTAAACAAGGTAGTATCTATCGTAGCAGTTGTTTTTGCAATAGTTGGTTTTATCGTTGGCATGATATATGGACTCAATGTCCCGCTTCCTGTGGAATCATCCTCTCTGTGGCTGGCATCAGGTATGTTCTATGCTCTATCTGGCATAGTAATATCTTTTGTAGCATTAGGAGGAGTAATTTTCATAGGATTCATTATTTATTTCCTGTTTGGAGCTATGTATATCATTCTCAACTAAAACACTTTTCTTTTAGGCTTACTTGCCTGCTTCTATTATCAAATCTTTCGGTGGCTCAGAACTTGAGCCACCTCTTTTTATTGACATTTTATCAATTTTACTATATTATATTTTAGATAAAATAAATTATTGGAGGTAATAAAATGAGTAAATTAATGTCATTACTTTTTGAAACACATGCATTTAAAGTAGCAGAAGAAAATAATCCTTTTTGGTATACATCAGGAAAAATCGGCCCTTACTTTATAAACGCAGACTATCTTTATGGAAGTGAAGAAGATTCAAAAAAATTACTTGAATTTATTGATAATGAGTTAGAAAATGAAAGTAAAACAGATATCCCTGAACATATTTTCAAAAAAGTTTTAAATCATTATGAAACAAATGAAATTTATAAATATGTAATTGATGAAATGAAATCATACATTGAAAAAAATATTAATGTTGATGAAATAGATTACATTTCTGGTGGTGAAAGAAGAGATTGGTATTTTTCAAATATGATGGCCTACTTATTACAAAAACCTCATGTAACTATATATAAAGATTTAACAACAATTGAAAGTACATCTGATTTTTCAGAATCAAAACCAGTTTCTGAAATAAAAGGAAAAAAATTCTTGCATTTAGCAGATTTATTAAATCAATCTGCAAGTTTTACAAGAGCTTGGATTCCAGCAATTAAAAACTTAGGTTCTAATATTGTATGGAGTATCTTCGCAGTAGACAGAATGCAAGGTGGAACTGAAACACTTACTAATGATGGTGTTAAAGTTTTATCTTTATTACAAATTGATGAATCTTTATTTACTACTGCAAAAGAACTTGGAATAATAAATAATGAACAATTAGAAATGCTTATAAATTTCAAAAAAGATCCTGATGGTTCAATGAAACAATTTTTAATTGATCATCCAGAATTTATAGAAAATGCAAAAAAATCTGATAACCCAAGAACTGTAAAAAGAGTAAACACATTAATTGAGCAAAATATATATGAATTGAATTAGCAAAAAGCTCTTTGAGTTGCCTCAAAGAGCTTTCGCATTTTTTATATCTATTTATTTCATACTATATATTTTTTCTTTTGACTTTTTTATAAATTATATATATAATACAAGCGTATTATACAAATAGTTATATAAGATTTTAGGAGAATCATTATGAACATTTCACGGAAATTAAACAAAGAGAAAATCGCCACCATTGCAACTGTATTTATAATCATGTCTGGAATACTTTACGGCCTTTATTGGGGATTCCAGCACGTTTCATACTACAGTTTCTTTGTAGATTCTGCACTCAAATATTTGGTGATATGCGCCGTTTCAGGCCTCACATATTTTATGTTTTATATAGGCGGCGCATTGCTTATTATCTATGCAATTCTGGCAATTATCAAAAAATCAATTTAATGTATCATTGGCATTTGCCAACTCTGTTATTAATCTTTACAAGGGGGAACCGTAATTATTCCCCCTTTCTTTTTATATCCATTTATTTTATACTTCTGGTTTCATATTAAGTTCACCAATTTCTTCTTGATTTCCATATTTATCTACAAAGTATATTGTGTACTTTTCATCCATTTTTTTTATTTTAAATACTTTAGTTCCATTACTATTTGAGCCATTTTCGTTAATAACTTGAGTTGCTATATCACTATTTAATGAATTAGCATTTATGTAATACTCATCTTGAACAACTCTATCATCAATATCCTTTAATTCTTCAATATAATTATTTTCAAGTAAATAACTTATTACTGCCTGTGTTCCATAAATCTCATCAATATTTTTATTATTTTCTTGAGCATATTTATAATCTTTTACATACTTTTCTTTCACTAATAAATTTAACTTTTCTACTATTTCTGTTTTATTATATTCTATATCTGTTTCTTTAAAATCATCTACAAAATGTTGTAATTTATTATATGCAAATACTGCAACAACAGCTAATATAGCTATTATAATAATTAAAGCTATTATTGACAAACCATTTTCTTTTCTCATCGAAAAAATTTCTCCTTTTTTCTTTTCAAAATTTATGAAGATATTATACATTTTTTTATTGCAAATTTCAATAAAAAATTATTATTTGAGTGAGCAATTTTATTTATATAACTTATATTTTTACTCACACAAATACAAATTTATTTTAGTTCCACATTTTCTTTCCCAACTATTCCCACAAAAACATTATAAATCTTATCATTTAAAAATATACCTCTACACTCTGTCTTCTCTTCATTATTTACGATTTCAAGTTTTACTGTTGCTCTATCTCCTGTAAAAAATTTTATTGCACCTTTTAATTGAGCTCTAACATTTTCTGTCAAATTAGTTATATTTATCGATAGTGTTCTAATTCCTGTAAGTTGAATATTTCTTTTTTCTTCTGCTCTTTCCTCTTCTGAAAATTCTTTTATACTTGATGCAACAATTTTTACTGGTTCATCTTCTCTTATACTCAATCTCCCCTCAATTAAAATTATATTATCTTCAACAATTATATGACTCATTTTCTGATAAACTCCATCAAAAATAATTATTTCTGTACTTCCAAAAAAGTCCTCTACTGTTACAAATGCCATTGTTGTGTTCTTCTTAGTGAATTTTTTCTTTACTTTTGAAATTATTCCAATAAATTTAACACTTTGTCCATCTTTATAACTTATAGCTTCACCAACAGTTTCCACTTCTTCATTTATCTTCATCATATTTATTGTTGAAATATTTGATTGTCTTTCAATAGACTTTCTATATTTATCTAATGGATGTCCTGAAATATACACACCAAGCATTTCTTTTTCCAAGCTCAACAATTCCCTTGTTTCCATTTCTTCTTTTTCAATAAATAAGTATTTTTGTTTTTCTATATTTTCTTGTTTATCTTCCATTAAATCAAACATTGAAACTTGATTTTCAATTTTATTTCTACTTTCATTATTGATTGTATCAACAATTGCTTCAAAAGATGCCAAAAGTGTTGCTCTAGTTTTTCCAAAGTCGTCAAATGCTCCAGCTTTTATTAAACTTTCTATACATTTTTTATTAACAGATTCATCTTTTATTCTCTCACAAAATGATGTAAAACTTTCATAAGCTCCGTTTTTTTCTCTTTCCCTTACAATACTGTCAACAGCACTAATTCCCACATTCTTAATTGTTCCAAGTCCAAAACGAATTTTATTATCTATAACTGTAAATTTGGTTTCACTTTCATTAATATTGGGATTCAAAATCTCAATTCCCATATCTTTACAATCTTGAATATAAATTGGTATTTTATCTAAATTTCCTAAAAAACTATTTAAAGTAGCTGCCATCAATTCTTCTTTATAATAAGCTTTTAAATAAGCTGTTCTATAAGATATAACTGCATAAGCTGCTGCATGTGATTTATTAAAAGCATATTTTGCAAATTCTGACATTTCATCAAATATTTTATCTGCAGATTCCTCATCAATTCCATTTCTAACACATCCTGGAACTATTACATTTCCTTCTTCATCAACTTGACCATGTATAAAAACTTCTCTTTCTTTTGCCATGACATCAAGTTTTTTCTTTCCCATTGCACGTCTAACTAAATCAGCTCTTCCTAGTGAATACCCTGCTAGATCTCTTACAATTTGCATAACTTGCTCTTGATATACCATACATCCATAAGTTACATTTAAAATTGGTTCTAATGCTGGGTGAGTATATTCATTATGTCCTGGATTCAACTTTCCTTTTATATATCTTGGAATTTGATCCATAGGTCCTGGTCTGTATAAAGAAACTCCTGCAACAATATCTTCAAAACAATCAGGTTTTAATTCTTTCATGAAACTAGTAATACCACCACTTTCAAACTGGAATATACCAAAAGATTTCCCTTCTTGCCATAATCTGTATACTTCTGGATCATCCATTTTTTCATCAAAAACAACATCTATTCCTCTATTTTTTTTGATTAATTCTAAACTGTTTGCAATTACGCTTAAAGTTCTAAGCCCCAAAAAGTCCATTTTTAAAAGTCCAAGTTCCTCAAGTAAAACCATTGTATATTGTGCAACTACGTTACCATCATTTGTACATAGTGGCACATAAGTATCTACTGGATTTTTTGTAATAACAACACCACATGCATGTGTTGAGGCATTTCTTGGCATTCCTTCTAATCCTTTAGCTATGTCTATAATTCTTCTTGTTGTTTCATTATTTTCATATTCATCTTTTAATTCTCTATTTTGTTCTAATGCTTTGTCAAGTGTCATATGCACTTCAAAAGGAATCATTTTAGCAATCTTGTCAACATCTCCATATGGAACATCTAAAACTCTTCCAACATCTCTTATAACACTCTTAGCAGACATTGTACCAAATGTAATTATTTGAGAAACATGGTCTCTTCCATATTTTCTTGCAACATAATCTATAACTTCTTGTCTTCTTTCATCTGAAAAATCAATATCAAAGTCAGGCATACTAATTCTATCTGGATTTAAAAATCTTTCAAAAAGCAAATTATATTTTAGAGGATCTATATCTGTTATTCCTATTGCATATGCAACAATTGAGCCTGCTCCTGAACCACGTCCTGGTCCTACTGGTATACCAACAGATTTAGCATAATTTATATAATCCCAAACAATAAGATAATAATCAATATATCCCATTTTTGAGATTATTCCTAATTCATATTCTGCTCTTTGTTTTATTTCATCACCATAATCTTTACCATATCTTTTTTCAATTCCATCCCAAGTTAATTTGTAAAAATATTCTTCATGTGTTTTAAATTCTTTTGGAACATCATAATTTGGAAGCTTTGTGACACCAAATTCAAATTCAAAATTACATTTATCAGCAATTTTTACTGTATTTTCAATTGCTTCTGGAACTGCTGAAAAATAATCTGCCATTTCTTCAGGTGATTTTATATAAAATTCATCAGTACTAAATTTCATTCTATCTGGATCAGTCATTTTTTTTGCTGTTTGTATACAAAGCAAAATTTCATGATTATAACTATCCTCTTTTTTTAAATAATGAGCATCATTTGTCCCAACTAATGGAATATTTAATTCTCTTGACAAAGTAATTAATTTTTGATTAACCATTACTTGTTCTGGAAGTCCATTGTTTTGAAGTTCTAAATAATAATCCTCTCCAAAAATATTTTTATGCCATTGTGCAACTCTTTTTGCTTCCTCCATATTATCTTTTAAAATTGCTTTATTAACTTCACCTGCTAAACATGCACTTAAACAAATTAATCCTTCACTATACTCTTCTAATATGTCATGATCTATACGTGGTTTATAATAATATCCATCTGTAAATGATAATGAGACTAATTTTATAAGGTTTTGATAACCTATTTTATTTTTAGCAAGCAAAATAAGATGTGAATAGTTTTCATCAATTCCAGATTCTTTCTCAAATCTAGTTCTTGGTGCTACATATACTTCACATCCTATAATTGGTTTTATTCCTTCATTTATACACTCTTTATAAAAATTAACCGCACCATACATAACACCATGGTCTGTAATAGCTATAGCTTTCATTCCAAGCTCTTTTGCTCTCTTTGGTAAATCTTTTACTCTACACATTCCATCTAATAAGCTAAACTCACTATGAACATGTAAATGAACAAAATCTGGCATATATGCCTCCTATAATATTTTTATTATTTCTCCCATATCTTTTCCTTGTACTTTTGGAATTTGTAAAATTTCAAATCTTGAAACTTTATCACCAAATTTTATTTCAACTATATCTCCTACTTTTACTTCATAACTTGGTTTTACAATTTTTCCATTTACTGCAATTCTGCCATTATCTGCTGCATCATTTGCAACAGTTCTTCTTTTTATTACTCTACTAACTTTTAAAAATTTATCTAATCTCATGTTAATCCTTTCTGTTTTTACTAAAATACAAAATAGTCTTTATATTTTTCAGCCAATCCAAGCCATATATCATCATCAAATAATTTAAAGTATGTAAAAATTCCTTTTGCATCATCTTTATACCATTTTCCACTTCTTTCAAGCATTAATTCTTTAGCTTCTTTAAAAAATTTATGTCTTATAATTCCATTTCCATTTATTCCACAAAAAGAAAGATTCATCAATACTTTATCATGTGAAAGTATTCCACTTTCTATTATTTTTTGTTTTATAATTTCTAAATCATATTTTACATGTCTTAAATCTATATTATCTATTTTCCCATTATTTATATCTAATATTACATATTCTGCTAAACTTGTATAATATGGTGAAACTCCTAAACATCCTGCATTTACTACTAATTTTCCATTTATATTTTCATACCACATTTTATCATGTGTGTGTCCAACAATTAAAACATCTTCATTTAAGTTTTGTGTATAATAATCTAGCTGTTCTCTTGAATCTTGATGCAATTGTTCTTCAACTGATTCTGGTGAACCATGCGCAATAAGCAATTTTACACCTTCATATTCAAGACTCATATTATGTGGCAATGTTTTTATATATTCAATATTTTCTCTTGTTAATTCATTATACATAAATTTAACTGTTCTAAATTGTATATTTTTCCAATCATATTTTTCAGTATCATATTCTATTAAATATTGTTCTTTATTTCCTTTTAAAACAATATCAGTTAAATCTTTAACTATTGCCAATGTTTCATTTCCAAATGGCAAATCATTAACTAAATCACCTAATACTAAAAATTTATCTACATTATTTTCTTGTGCATCTTTTATTACTTCTCTTAATGCAACACAATTTCCATGAATATCTGAAAGAATAGCTATTTTTATTTTTACCACCCCTATCTATTAATAGTTAACTTCCATTAAACAAAGTCCTCTTGCTGGTAATGTTTTTCCAGCTCTTATACGTTCTTTGCTTTCTATAATATCTTTTATTTCTTCTGGTTTGATTTTTCCAGTTCCAACATCAACAAGTGTTCCTGAAATTATTCTAACCATATTATATAAAAATCCATTTCCAGTAAGTTCTATATAAATTCTATCTTCATTTTTTATAATTTCTGCTTTATAAATTGTTCTTACACTACTTTTACTACTTGTTCCACTTGCTTTAAATGCTTTAAAATCATGTTCACCTTCAAAATATTTTGAGGCTTCTTGCATTTTATTTACATCTAAGTTAAATGGAAAATGATATTCCATATCTCTATATATAGCACTTCCATATTGTGAATTATTTATTGTATATCTATATTTTTTTGATTTTACAGAATATCTACTATGAAATCTTTCTTCTACTTCTTCAGCACTTTTTATTACAATACTTTTTTTCAATTTTGAATTTATTGCTATTGGTATTTTTTCAATTGGTATATTACTATTTGTTTTAAAATTTGCAGTTTGACCTAAACTATGAACTCCTGCATCAGTCCTTCCTGAAGCAATTAAATCTATTTCTTCTCCTGTAATTTCTCCAATCGCTTTTTCTATTTCACCTTGAATATTCAATTTATTAGGTTGCTTTTGCCAACCATTAAATGATTTTCCATCATATTCTATTATTAATTTTATATTTCTCATAATTTCACCATGCTTATATTATCATAAAAAAACTTACAAATCAACAAAAACTGCCTTGATGCATTGATAAAAAAGTCATATTATGATAAAATTTTATAAATATACAAAGGAAAGGTGAATATAAATGTCAAATAAATTAAAAATTTTTCTTTTTATAGTTTTGTTTATTATTATTGTACTTGTTCTTGCTTCAGTTTATTTTTTAGTTTTTAATCAAGAATCAAAAAATGTTATTCAAGAACCAACTCAAAATATTATTCAAAATGAAGTTCAAGTCGAAGCTGATGATAAAAATGAAACTGATACTGAAAATATAATTTCAAATACTACAAACACAATTCAAAATGTAACATCTGTAAACTTATCAAATACTGTAGAATCTAATAGCACTGAAGAAATTGATGATACTGGAGTCAATATTAATGAATTAAAAAAATTAATGGAAAGTTATGCTATTGGAATTCATAGAATTTCTTATTCTGGTGAAAATCTAGAATCTAATACAATTTTACTTTTACTTGCAAAACAATATTTTGATACAAATTCTAACAAAAAAAACTCTTTGAAAGTCGATTCAAAATATGCAACAACAGTAGAAAATATGCATAAATATTTAACAGAATTAACTGGAAATAACTATAATAATATTGAATATTTAAGTTCTTATAAAAATTATATTGGATATGCTTCAAGTAATAGAGCTTACGTATATGGAAAAGATATATCTCAACTAAAAAACGAAGAATATGAATGTCCAAAATTAGAATTAACAAATGAAGAAAATGGTATTTATACAGCAAAAGGTGAAGTTATTAGAATAAAAGATAATGTAGAAACTGTTTATGACATATCTTTAAAATTCCAAATCAATGAAAATTATACATATCAAAAATACCAAATTGTTTCACTAAAGACAGCAAATAAATCCTTCTATCCTGATAATACAGTACATCTTGTTGAAAACACAGAGGTAGAATAAGATAAAGTTAGGAATATTTAATTATGAAAGTAAAATTAGTTGCAAGTGACCTAGATGGAACTATCATTGATAAAAATAATAACATTTCAGCTAAAAATTTTAATGCTATAAAAAAAATTCATAAAAAAAATATTGATTTTGCAATTTGTACTGGAAAAGCTTACTCTGTATCAAAGAAAATATGTGATAAATTTACTGCTACTTATGGAATTTTTGGAAATGGAACTCAAATTATAAATTTAAAAACTGGTCAAGAATTGCTTAGAAGAACTCTTGAAAAAAAAGATTTACTTTTTATTGTAACATTTGCAAAAAGATATAATTATCATATTCATTTGTATACTGAAACAGAAATTATCTCTGAAAAATTGGAATATATGGATTTAAGAAACTATAAATTACGTAATCAAAATTCAACTGATAGTTTGAAATTTAAAATCGTTCCAGATATTTTAGAATTTATAGAAAAAACAAATATTGAGGTATTTTCAGCTGTTATATCATCTAGTGAATCAAATTTAACTTATTTTAAATCTCTTTTAAATATAAATTCAAATATTGAAGCAACTTTTATTAATAAACGTGGAAAATATAGAGATAAAATAATAAATAAAGATTATGAATACTTAAATATTGCTCCAAATAATATAAATAAAAATGAAGCATTGAATTTTCTTTCAAAACATTTGAATATTTCAAAAGAAAATATGCTTGCAATTGGAGATAATATTAATGATTTAGAAATGGTTAAACACACTGGTATTGGTGTTGCAGTAAATAGTGCATATGATGATTTAAAGAAAGTTGCAAAATATGTAACCAAAACTTCTGTATCTGATGGCGCTTTTGCAGAAGCAATTGATAAATTTATATAAAAAAAGCAGTTCACTTTAAAATGAACTGCTATTTTTTATTATTTTTATTGCTTGTATAAATTGGCTCTTGTATTAAATTTTTTATTAATATTTTCTTTAATACATCTTCTCTAACATCTGCTATTAATGTTCCATCTTTAGCTATTGAAAGTTTTCCTGTTTCTTCTGAAACAACAACTACCAAACTATCTGATTCTTTTGAAATACCTATTGCTGCCCTATGTCTTGTTCCAAGTTCCCTTGCAATATCCTTATCATCAGCTAAAGGCAACATACAACATGCTGCTGCTATTTTATTATCACTAATAACAACTGCTCCATCATGAAGTGGTGTATTGGGTTCAAAAATATTTACTAATAACTGTGGTGAGATTTCTGAATTCATTATTATACCTGTTGATATAATATCTTGTATTCTTATTTCTCTTTCAATTACAATTAAAGCTCCTTTTTTTTGTTTTGCAAGCTCTACTGCTGCAATTGCAATTTTGTAAATATTTTCTTTTTTCTTTGCATTTAAATCCTTATCATCTATTCCAAACCATCTACTAAATTTTCTAGTTGTTCCTAATTGTTCAATCCCTCTTCGCAATTCTGGTTGAAAGATTATAATAAGCATTATAAAACCATATGACATGATAGATGTTAAAACAAAGTTTACTATATTCAATTTCAATAATCCACTTATTAATGTAATTACAATTAAAGTAATAATTCCCTTTATTAATTGCCATGCTCTTGTATCTTTAATCATTTTTGTTGCTTTATATATAAAGAATATCACAATAATTACATCTAAAATTGTTGTAACAACATTAAATGGATTAGATGAAAAATTTTCAAAAATATTAGAAAAATATTTTTTACTAAATTCTTCAAATGATTGATTAAAATTTAACATTAAATTCTCTCCTTATACAGCTAACCCACTAATTACATAAAATAAAAGAGTTCCACATACTGAAAATAACATTAACCCTATCATTATTCCTGCAATTATTTTTGTAAATAATTTTCTTTTATCCATAATTTCCTCCAATTTGTCTAATAAATTTTCGTATATACTAGTTATAACATAATGGGATTTTTTTTTCAATACTAAACTCTTCCTAAAACAAAAAATTGCTAACAAATTGTTAGCAATTTTTTCTATTTTAAATATATTGTTGGATTTACAAGTTCTCCATCTTTATACATTTCAAAATGTAAGTGTGATTCATCTGCAATTTCAAAACTTGAAGATTCACCAACTGTTCCTATTGTTTGTCCTTTTTCAACAACTTCATTTTCTGTTACAAATTCTGTTGTCAATAGATTTGAATATATTGTTTTAAAACCATTCTCATGAGCAATAGTTATTGTTAATCCATATCTTGGATCATTTTTTATTGACTCTACAGTTCCAGCTTCTGAGGCAACTACAACAGACATCTTATCTGCTTTAATATCAATACCATTGTGTATTGTCCATTCTTCTAATGTATTTGAGTAAATTAAAGTATCTCTTGCAAAATCTTTTATAATTTCTCCTGAAACTGGCGCTTCAAATATTAATTCCTTTGGTTCTACAACTTCATTCTCTACAGTTTCATTAACAGTAGTATTTTCTACAACTGTATTCTCTACCACAGATTCTACTGGAACTTTATTCACCTTTTTTGAAGCAGTATTTGTTACTTCATTTTTAACAGTATTGTTTGATGAAGCAACTGATTTATCTGATGAAAAACTTGTTTCTTCTAAATCTTCATTAGATACGATCTCACTCATCTTTCCAAGTTCTAATAAACTTTGATTAGATCTTTCTTTTAATTTTTTATTATACATAACAAAAACAGTTAAAAACACCACTACTGAAATTGCTAAAACACTTGCAAAAACATATACTAATTTTTTTAATTTTTGTTCTTCATAATATTCTCTTCTTCCCATAATAACCTCCAACTTTTGTAATTTATTAGTATCAGTATTTGCATTTTTTTGAAGATTATTCACTTATTTCTATATCTTTATAATAATATTTTATTATCTCTTCATAATTTTTTCCATTTTTAGCCAATGTATCACTTCCACATTGACTAAATCCAACTCCATGCCCATATCCTAGCACAGAAAATTTTATATTATCATCTAAAATTTCTACATTAAATTTTGCAGATTTTAGACCAAAAATACTTCTTGCCTCTACTCCTGAAATTTCAATATTTCCTATTTTTAATTTACTTACTCTATTTGAATTTGTTCTTTCTAAAATTTCTATTTGATTGTTAGAAGAAAAATCTATTTTAAATTCTGAATATTTTTCTAACATTTTAGATATTAATTCATCTTTAGAAACAATTACTTCTGAACTATAAGATGTATAATTTTCTTCACCAGATGTTTCTACAGTTTTAAAATAAGGGAACTCTCCTCCCCAAACATTTATAGACAGCTCTGTTGTTCCACCACTATTACTATGAAATAATGCATTTATAGGTTCTCCATTATATAAAATAAATTTTCCTTTGGTAGAATTTACTGCTTCTACAATTTTATTCCAATATTCTTCTTGTTTTCCTTCTTCCCATCTTGCAAATCTATCTTCTTTTGATATCCAAGCTTGACAATTTAGTGAACTATCGCACATATCTGCATTTTCATGTTTTTTTCCATTTCTTATTTGATAAATTGTATATGTTCTTGCAACAACAGCTTGTGCTTTTAAAGCTTCTAATTCAAAAGTTGCAGGCATCTCACTTGCCACTACACCATATAAATATTCATCTAAATGCATCTCTTCTACAACTCCAGTTGAAGTATGCAATAACTTTATAGTACTATATTGCCCATAATCAAATTTTTCTTCCACTTTTGGTGAAATAACCTCCTCTGTTTTAAATTGATTCGTAAAAATAATTGGCATTGTAAATATTAAAATTATAACAAATACAAAATAAAATATTAACTTTTTCAAAAATAACTCTCCTCTACGTTGTAAGTAAATTTTTCTTAAATTCACTTAAAATTCTTTTTTCTATTCTTGAAACATGTACTTGAGAGATTCCCAATATTTTTGCAACTTGGGCTTGTGTTTTATCTTTAAAATAGCGTAAGTTAATAATTTCTCTATCTCGCAAGCTTAATTTTTTTATTAATTCTCTAATTGTAATTTTATCTACTAATTTACTTTGCTCATCTTCATCATCTATTAATAAATCAATAATTTCTCTATCATCATCTCCTACTTTTGCATTTATAGATTCAATAGTTTTTTGTGCTTCCATTGCTATATAAATATTTTCTTCTGGTAGTTCTAATATTTCAGAGAGCCTTGCAATACACAATGACTCTCCTGTTTTTACCATATATATTCGTTCCAATTCTTTTATTTTTATTCCAAGTTCTTTAACACTTCTACTAATTCGAATTAAACCATCATCTCTTAAAAACTTTTTAATTTCACCTATCATATATTGAACAGAGTACGTAGAAAGTTCAACATCATAATTAAAATCAAATCTTTGTATTGCCTCAATAAAACCTATGCAAGCAATTTGATATAAATCCTCTGGTTCATATCCTCTTCCTAAAAATCTTTTTACAATACTCCATATTAATCCTTTGTTCTCTTCTATAATTTGTGCTAACTTATCTTTATCTCCTTGCTGTGCTAAAGTAATAAGAGTTTTATTTCTCTCATTCATTTTAGCCTCCCTATGTATTTTCTCTTTTTATTTTTTTACACATAGTGATTTTTGTTCCTAATCCTACAATAGATTCAACTTTTAATTCATTCATAAAATTTTCCATAATTGTAAAGCCCATTCCAGATCTCTCTAAGTTACCTTTGGTTGTAAATAATGGTTCTCTAGCTTCTTCAATATTTTCAATTCCACTTCCTGTATCAGAAACTTCTATTTCAATTTCATCATCATATAAAATTGCTTTTAATTTTACAATTCCATCTTTATTAGGATATGCATGAATTATTGAATTTGTAACAGCCTCTGATACAGATGTTTTTATATCTGCAATTTCCTCAATTGTTGGATCTAATTGTGATACAAAAGCTGCAACTGCAATTCTAGCAAAAGCCTCATTTGCAGATTTACTAGCGAATTCTATTTTCATTTCATTTTTTATTTTCTTATTCATTTACTATTTTTCTCCCTTCTTCATCATCTAAATTGATAACTTGTACTACCTTCATTACTCCTGACATTTCTAATATTTTCTTTATTCTTTCATTTGGATTTACAATTTTCATTTCTCCGCCAAGACTTGCTACTTGCTTATATCTCCCAAGTACTAGTCCAATTCCTGCACTATCCATAAATTTTACCTTTGTGAAATCAAAAATAACTTCTTTAGGTATTAATCTTTGAATTTCATAGTCTGTCCTTTTTCTAATTTTTTCAACTACATGATGATCCATCTCTTCTGTTATCTCAAAAATTAGCATTTTTTCTTCTATAAAATGTTTTACATTCAAACCTATTTTCCTCCTTTGTATTTTACTATTTTAATATTCTAAATTTTATATGAAATTCCTTCGGAGAAAAAACAGAAGTTTTGTCGTATTTTAGTAGGTTTTCGACAACAAAAAAATAAGTAATCAAAATTGATTACTTATTTTAAATTTTTTATATTATTTCTTTAATCCAATTACAGCTAATCCCATAATTCCAATTCCTACTACTGTAAATATTAAGGTTCCCGTTCCTCCAGTTACTGGCAATTGAACTCCTCTTGTATTTTGTATTTCTAAATTTATATTAGTTCCTTCTGCTATTTCTTTTTCTATTAATACCAATTTACTGTTTGACTTATCTTCTACTTCCCAATTTATATCAAATCCATCATATGTTGCTATTACTTTCATTTCTATTTCTTCTTTTAACATATTATATCCATCTGGTGCTTTTGACTCTTTTATATAATATGTTCCTGCTCCTAAACTGTTATATTTAGCTTTTCCTTCTTCTCCTATTTCGACTGTTCCTATTAACTTTCTATTTTGATTCTTCTCTGGTATTAATCTTCCTTCATTATATTCTGGTTCATCATATATCTCAAATATAGCTCCTGATAAGTATTTTTTTTCTATATCTTCTGTTTTTATTTCTCCTATTTTTTCTATATTTAAACTTATTGTATATGTTAATGTTGTTACTGTTTTTGTTTTGGCTGTATTATTTATTTGATATGGATTATTTGAATACTTTAAATATGCTTTATTTACGTTTGCTACTTTTCCTACTTCACAATTTTTATTTAATTTTGCATTATAATTTATTGTTATTTTTTGTCCTTCTAATAATTCTCCTCTTGATACTTTTCCTGGTATATCTTTAAAATCTATTAATACTACTTTTTTCCCATATTGTTCACTTGGCTCTCCTTCTTCAAAATATTCTTTATATGTATTATAATTTTCCTCTGTTATTAATATATCACTTAATGTATAACTCTCTTTTCCACACTCTATTTTATTTTCTCCAACATATATTTTCACACTTTCCCTATCATATTCAAATCCTTTGTCTAAAATATCTACTACTTCATATTTATATTCACTTCCATATGCATCCATATCTGTTCCAATTGTTGTTACTATTTCAAAACCTATATCATATTCCCCATTTTCTATATGTGATGCTGTATTTACTTTCTCACTTCCCTCTATATTATTTGTTGTTACTTTCTTTGATAATGTTGGGATTGATGATTTTGGTTCCATTGTTACATCTTGCACTACATCTATTAAATATCTACTATATGCATCATCTTCTGTATTTGCTTTTGCATCTATTACTATATAATATCCTGATTCTAATTCTATTATTTTATAACTTTTTACTTCTTCTCCAGCTATTGTTTCTGTTGTTTGGTCACTCACTCCTTTTGTTATTTTTATATTATTTTCTAATATAAATTTTCCTGTTACTTTAGTAAATTCTCTTATTTCAGCTCCATCATCTTCTTTTCCTGCTAATATTTCTGCTATATCTAATGCTGTTTGGCAATCTGTAAAAAGACTTGCATATGTATTTTCATTTGGATCTTTTAATTTTTCTATTAATTTATCTCCATATGTTTTTTCATTTTCTGCTATCTTTTGAAATTCTTCGCTCCATACTATATTACTTAGAATTGGCTGATTTTCTTTATCATATGCAAACTCTCCTGCAAATACTTGATATGAATTATATGTATGTCCTGCTTTTTCGTTTTTTACTGTTATTGTGTATAATTTACTTGGCTTAGTTGGTTCTTCTGAACCTTCTTTCTTCCACATTGCTGTATAAACAATTGTATTATAACCACTATTTACATCATTTGAAGAAACATATGGCTTTACTGTTGGACTCCAGTCTACAAATTTATAACCTTCTCGAAGTGGAATAATTACTTCTTTTCCATTTACAATTATAATTTCATATTTTTCATCATCTATATCTCTCCCAAACGATGGCGTACTCTCTCCTTCTCGTAAATCTTCTGTACCTTTATCTGGAAAAACTATTTCTCCCTTTACACCATCTGTGTAAATAACAGTATATGTAGAAAATCCGTTTTCTTCCCAAACTGGATACAATGTAAGTGTTACTGGATTGTCTTGACTACCAAATCCTTCTTTCCACTCTAATGTTACTTTGTCTCCTGGAAAATACTCACCTTCATCAGCATTCTGCTTTGTGGACCATCCTTTAAATATATAACCTTCTTGCTCTGGTTGTGCTGAGGAAATTTCAAATTCACAAGTTGTTTCTGCAACAGATTTTTCTTCATTCTTTGGAATATTGTTTTCATAATAAGCTTCTTTGTATTCTAATTTATAATTAGCATTAACTATAACATTAATAGATTCTTTCTCTTCAATCCACTTACCTTTAAATGAAATTTCTTTATATTTTTGACCGCATCTTCTACACTGTTGCCAAGTATAATAATAGTAATAATTCTGATATGTAGAAAATTCTAGTAAACATTCTCCTGGTCTTAAACTTTTAAAACCAATCTTTAATGAATGCCAGCCTTCATATTTTATATCATCATCAACTTTTGGATCATATGGAACTAAACTCCATGTTATATCTTCATTTTTAATAACATTTGGGTTTGAATTGGTAATTTTTCTTTTTGGATCAACAGCCATCCACTCTGGAGCAAGTTCGACCAATATATTTCCACAATAGCATATAGCTTTCTTAGTGTATAGTAGTTGCGTAAAAGTTTCTTCTCCAACATTTAATATTAATGTTTCTGAAGGATTAGTGTAAGAATATACAGGATTCAAAGGATATGTACCAACATAAAGATAACAGCGGGGTTCACTCTCGTCATCATAAAAAATATCCTGAGCTTCAAAATTTGGTATTGGCTTTACAGCATAACTAGCAGTACTATTTTCTTGTGCAAATTCTGAAATATTACTTTCTTCTTCCAAATGTAAATCATTATTTTCAATTACATCAATATCAATAATTTTATTACTACTATCAATCTCATCTTCCACTTGTCCTAATAATCTATTTTTTATATTATCAATCATATCTATTTTATGCACTTTTTCTGAAAACAAAAATGCGCCTATAATTAATAGTATGAAAATAATAATCCAAATTGCCTTAATACTCTTTTTAACAATCCCCTTCCTAACTCTTCGTTTTTCCATTTTAACTACATTTCCTCCTACGTATTTTACTAAATATAATTTTTATATTGTAATATTATCATAACTACTTTATTATTTCAAGTGCCATTGTGATATCTTAAAGTATCATTTTCTTCTAATTAAAAATTATTGTTAATAAAATCTTAGAAAGAAAGGTATTATATAGAGAGGTATTATATATGGAAGATAAAAATATTAAATCTAGTGTTCTTACAACTCTAGGAAAAAACGTTAAACAAATAAGATTATTAAAAGGTCTTAGTCAAGAAAACTTAGCTAGCGAATTACAAAAATCTATAAATTTTGTTAGTTTATTAGAAAATGGAAAAACTGGTCTTAGTGTTCAAACAATTATTGATATTTGCAATGCACTTGAAATTGATGCAAATACTCTTTTCTCTGGAATTATTAATAGTCAAGAAAAAGAAGATTCTTTTATTATAAATTCATTTAATTTATTTAACGAAAAAGATAAAGAAATAATTACAAATCTTAATTACATTATAGATTCTAAAAATTAAATATAAAAAAAGG
>ERZ777306.1228-NODE-1228-length-42859-cov-7.139146_pt1 | contig 42859 bp, 35 predicted proteins | sample MGYA00374966_ERZ777306 | MGnify/ENA primary metagenome ERZ777306 (study PRJEB29329, sample SAMN06343882) | mouse gut metagenome | isolation source: Mouse cecum | place: Austria: Vienna | collected 2014-11-15 ... | reverse complement strand
CTCCGTGATTGCCGCCGCCCCCGGCGACATTGCCCGCGCAAAGGGAATGACGCAACTTGCCAGAGAAACCGGTATCACGCACGATGGCCTCCACAAGGCGCTCTCGCCTACGGGGAATCCATCGTTTGATACGGTTCAGAAAGTCGTAAGAGCATTTGGACTGAAGCTTGATGTGGTCATGATAGTATAGCTTGCAAGTCACCCGCAATTAATTCCTCGCAGTCAGTTCAGCAAAACAAACAGCAATATGAATAGATGGAAAAACGCGCCTTAGGAAATATAAGCAAGAAAAAACTGCTTCATAGACCGCATCGTTATGTTGATAATGCCGGTCATCGCATCATGCTCGCACCTGTTTCACGTAGAATCAAACGCAAATGGGACGAAGAATCCGTAGTAGCGAACATTATCGCCAATATGAAGGTATTCGGTCAGTGGTACAGCGCACTGAATCCTAACCTTTATTTAGAATCTGGATTACATTCCAGTGTTATGGTGACGATGTCCGTACCAATACAGAAACTTGAAAGAGAATTGTCATTTCCTGGAGATATCGATATTCTTGTCATTCCTTACGAAGACGATTATCTAATCCCCTCTCTTACAACGGTTGTTGAAATAAAAATCCTACGTGCTGAAAAGCGGCGCTTGGGAAAGTCTCCTAATCATTTCGGATTCTCGCAAGCATCCGCGCTTCTGAGACATGGCTTCCCTTATGTGGCATTAGGACACGTCATCGTTACAGATGATGTACGCGATGAGCCAAATCGGGAGATGCTCTTCGCAAAAGTAGGACACCAAGAATCAATCACCTCTTTAACGCCGATTACAGAAGACGCATTCGAAATAGACCTTTGCAGTCGAACTTATGGGAGATTAGCAAACAATACACCTAATGACGACATCGGCTTATTCGCAATGAATTTCGATGGGTCTCGAGTGTTCGAAGCCCTTGGTAAAGCATGCAAATTCAATCCCGATTACGATTCTAAATTGTTGTATGGAATTCAGGAGTTCTACGAGGAGAACACCGATCTCTTTATCGAAATCCCCAGATATAGCGATAAAGAGATCGAGGAATGGGAGAGGCAATTGAGCAACAACCCGGGCAGATTGACTCCCTGGAAGCTCTCACGACGCATATTCGCGGGCAAATGGATAAGAAGCGTTGAGACATCAGCAGTCACCATTAATGGCCAACAGCGGTTAGCTAATATCTACCACACTGATGACGATAGCTACCTCTACTACTAAAAAACCGAAGTAGGCCGACGAACGAAGCGTATGAGCTAGGCATACGAGCCAGATAGACGCACAAGCCGCATCAGCTCTTAGCTATTCCCGCTCAATTAAATAATCTTATATACCAGCAGCCGGCATTGGCTGCGTTGTTATGCACTAGCCTCATTTCTCATCGTTCTCTCTAACGATGTGCTCAATGAGCCGCCGCGGAGCCTACGGGGCACTTCGTTTTGCCCAATATGCTGCTAAGAACTATTCGCCCATCATCATCTTGTAATGCTCCAAATGGTTCGTTTTTTCAAATACATCTTTAAACACGGCTCGATACTTATCAGGCGATTCTGAATAACTGTCAATGTACAAATCGTCTGGAATCGAATGCGATCCATCATTCATCCAGGAAAAAAGCGATCTGCAAATCATGCGCTCTTCGACTGTTTCAAATTGCTCTTCGATTGTCTCGTCTTTGTGTGAGCCAAGCATCCCGAAATAGTTCTCAATGATTCTCCTCATTGCGTTCTGTAGCGATACAACTGTCGTGGACTCGTCTTTCACTTCATCCCACAAAAGTTCATACGATGTTTTGATGGGATTATCCTGCCCGAAGCACCTTATTTTCGATTCGCCACCATACTTGCGAATCATCCAATACTTTGTTTTGCCATCCCGAAAAGATTGCCCTCGATTAAAAGAGGCCTCTTTGTGGAAGAATGCATTGTGCGTAAGAATGAAAACCTGTTTTACCCCGCCAACATCGTCTTTTGCCTCACGAATCCGGTTCTTTATGAGACAGCTTACGATATAAAGAATAGTGCTATCTAAACTGCAAATTGGATCATCGATCACTAAGACTTTCTCCGAGGAGAAACTATTTGGATTTGTTGTCCCTTGGACAAGCTGCATGAAATACAGAAAAGCAATGAACGTCTCTTCGCCCTCGCTCAATGTTCTGGCTGCAGGGGTTCCATCAGGCCTTACAATTTGATAGTTATTCTCACCATCTACAGAGGGCTGGATGCTAAATCCGTCAAATCCATATGCATTTAGTGAACGGTTTATCTCATCAATCGTTGGCTGAATGCTTGTGATGGTTTTCCGCACCTCAATGATTTCATTGGTCAGTTGCTGAATTATCACTTGCTGATTCTGAGCAGTTTTCGTCAATCCCCTGATTGCTGATTCCAGGTTTTTTACTTTCCTATTGAAAGCCTGAATCGTTGCATTGTTCTCACTGACCAAGAGCGCCCACACCATTTTAGACAGCGCCTTTTTCTCCTCATTTCGATTGGCAATCATCTCATTGTGTTCACGAATTTTGGCATTAATGGAGGCAATAATAATCTGAGTCTTATCCCCAAAGTCGTTTTCGCTAATTTTAATCACCCTGCTGGATTCTTCGCTCTTTTGCTTCATCATTCCCAGATTGCTGCTAGTTATTCGCTCGAATTCTAAGAGGACTTCCGAAAGATCACGCAGTCCATCGCCGCAGAAGCAGGAGTACTTTTCGTCGGACACAATTGCGTCAAGATTTTGCTCCAGCAGATTGGCCCTGCGCTCGTATTCATGTATCTTCGAAGTTACGTCGGCGATATCTTTTTCGTATTGAGCATCAAAGTACAGATCTATTTGCTTCTTAAAATCCTCGTCGATTGTTCTTTTTTGGCAGAATGGGCAAATACCAGACTCCCTAATATAAGATCTGCCCCGATTTACCCAGTCGCTATTCTTTAGCTCTTCAATCAAGCCAGATATATTAATATCGTTGTTTCCGACAATAACTTTTCCCCATATTGGATCAGACTCAATGGACTTCAATGAAGAAATGATTTCTGCAATTTCCCCATCATCAATTTCGCCGAGAATTATAGGATCATCATTGAACACAGATTGTACTCTGGAGACCAGTGCTTCTCGAGTTATGCTTAATTCGGCGTCCAGGTTTCCCAATAGTCCCTCGGCAAACTTACTCTTACTGTTTCTAAAACCAGATAGTGCCGGAGCAAAATATCTTTCGTTAGGCTTAAGTATGCCGTCCCAGGCAACCTTTTGAAATCTGTCAATTTCTTTCGCTAGTTCGTTCTCTTTTTCCGTCTTATTTGCTTCTGCTGCCTGTAGTTTTTCCTCAGAGGCGCTTAGACTCTCATGAAGCTTTTGTATGCTCTCTCTTGCCTCAACCGTATCTGACCCTAAGGTAAATACTCCTGGCAAATCATCGCGGCTGCGGAAATTCGTCTCTCGCCACTCTTTGTTGTACACAAGAATTTCTGATTGACTGCCTGTCCACTCAATGCTGCACGCCGAGTAACAGGGCATTTGAGGATCTCGCAGGTAATTGCTTATCGTGGATTTACCACTCCCGTTTGATCCGTATATGAAGTTAACGATCGCGCATTCGTCAAGAGACGAGTCTATGCCAGTGAAGACAGGGCACCCTTGCAGTTTAATGGAGCTAATGATTCCCAAGGTAAATTACCTCCCCGTATACGGGCTCTTGCCTTCATCGGTCTTAATCCACGTGCCGTTACCCCAAGCACGTTTCCAGTCTTCATACTCGGCTTGGGCAATCTCGTGGCTGTCGAGCTTTGAACGCATCTCTTCCCAATCGCGAACGAACCCGGCGAAGAAGTCCATCGCGTTGCCGGAGCCTTTCACGATGGCAGGAACGCCGTCGATTTCTCGCACGGTGTAACCGAACGCGTCTTCATTCTCTAGAATCGTGAAAGCGAACTCGCGCCGATTCCTGAACGTGGGCGCGCTCAAGTATTCAGGCCTCACCCCTAGTGCATTAGCGATTCGATCTAGGATATCCAGCTTTGGATTACGATCACCAAGCTCGTACGCTCGATAAGCTGACTCGGTTATGTGAGCCTTATCTGCCACCTCTTTCTGGGTGAGGTGCAACTCGTCTCTGAGCTTCTTCAGCTTCTTCGCAAGGCTGCGAGCTTCCTTTTTCTTCATGGATTGAGACCCTTCCCATGATGTAGACCCCCTGACAACTTGTCAGGGATACAGATTACCACCTCACGTAAATGTGAGCAAATTTCTTCATTTCCGTTGATGTCACAAATATGTGATGTTATACCAATCGACGAAAGAAGCACTGATGGGAACAAGGCTAATGAGCGCAACGGAAGTTGCAGAGCAGCTAGGCACATCCAAGGCATACGCCTACAAGGTTATCCCATAAGCTCAATGCGGAACTTGCAAAGAAAGGCTGCCTCATAGTTCAGGGAAAGTGAGCCGGATGCACTTCGAGGAGCGTTGTTTCGCAGGCAAACCAATGTCGATGCTGGGGAAGGTGCTAGTGATGTCCGTTTGCAGAGACCCTGGGCGCAGAACACTCTACGTCCAGTGCTGCTCCAAAGACTGGACGAACGAGCCCAAGAAGAAGTCCGGACGCGGCTTCAAGACTGAGAAGAGGGGGCTCGCAAGTGGGAGCACGAGTTTCTGAAGCGCACAGAAGACGCGTCGATGATTGTGTATGGCGCGATAAGGTCGACACTTGGGAATGCTGACATCTTTTCGTCCCAGATTCCTATGCAGCTCGCAGCATGACGGACCGTTCCAGAAATCGTCTGCACTCCCTTACTACGTGGACAAATTGTCCACGTAGACCTGAAACGGGACTTATTCGGCGCAAACAGCTATTGGGCAATCTCTTCGATGAGGCGGTTCGCCCACTCCACAGCATCCCTCACGTCCTGGATGACAGCAAGTCCTTCCGCTGCCTCAGCATACAGCGATCCCCAATTAGCTCCGACCTCAACGATGGGAGGCCAGGACTGCTGGCCTCGATATGCGAAGAGACGCTCGCAGGTCGAGCGCGTCTCCGCAAGGTCGATATCGCCTTTCTGGATGATCAGTTGAAGGTCCACGAGATCGTGAGCGCGCCTGGATCCTTCCTCGGACAGGCCGTGCAGCTTCTGGGAGATCTGGTGGCTGAGCCGCATGACGGGAATAGCTGAAGGCGGCTCGAATCCGAGGGCCACGAAAAGCCTGGCTGCATCTTGCGGGACAATCATGTCCGGCTCGTCAGCATCGCCGATCTCGTTGTGGCCAACCTCAAGCTGGACCGTCACCCAGGACTTGCCAAGGTAGCTCAGCTTCACATCGTAGGGCTGCATGACATAGCTTGCAGGTATCCCTGCGGGCGTCGCGGGCTCTCTTCTCACGACCGCTCCTGTGAACCCCTGCCATCCCACTTCGAGCGCATCGCCTAGCGCTCCAATGTATTCCTCGATATCGGATGCCCTGGCGGTGTCGAGATCCTCGCTAAAGCGGGTTCCCTCGTCACCGAATCGAAGCTTGAGAGCGCTCCCGCCCTTGACGGCGCCGTCTGGCAGCATCTGCGCTACCACGGCATCCGCCATGAGCGTACGCGCCTGGACGAAATCCCGACCACGGCCCGCGATTCGCTCAATCGCGATATCGAGGTTCCTGCGACTGTTCGGCCTCTTCGCCATCAGGCCGTCACCTCCCTATCGAGCCTCTCCGCCTCGTCTTTCCCCAACAGACCCTGCCGCCGCGCTTCCCGAACGGCCTCCTGGAGCCTATCGGGCATGATCTTGCCCATGCAGGAGCGAATAGCCGCACCGACCGCCTGAGAGGGAATGCCCTCGTACTCAGTCACATCCGCGACACCCTTTCTCTGGATCACCTTCATCCCCCTGGGGAGCTTCCTCCGGATACGCCTCGGAGTGCCGATGAACATCTTGGCGGGATTGGTGGGACAGAGCGCGAACATGGCGAGAACGGACTCGCCGTAGAGGTAGGCGCCGGGGCCCGCCAAGGCAACGCTTTCGGCGTAGGGATCAAGGTTGCCGGGGACATGGTGCTTTATGCGGTAGACGCCGTGTCCGATGCGGATCAGCCTACCATCGGCGGCAAGGCGGGACAGCTCCTTGTCGGAGACCCCCATCCTCGCTGCTTCGCCGCGGGTCACTAGCCCATAGTTATCGGCTGCTACTTCGTATATTTCCTCGTATTTACTCATGTCAAAACCTTACCATATTTGGGAAGGTTTTGACATGAGTAATAATAGGAGCTTAGTTTCAAATTACGCTTTAAGTCCGACGATCGCGCATGAACTGCAGGGCATCCACAAAACACCCCTTAAAAGAAGCAGGCGCCTCCTCAGAAGAAGCGCCCGATTGGAACAACGAAACAGAGCAGAGGACTCTACTCGAACTCTACGGTCGACAGGCAAATATTCTGCGTATAGGATACTGTCCTCTCCACTTGATTTGCCATCGTACAACCTGTCTTTTCTGATAACAGTATCGATTTGAACTCAATCGGATCGAACGTAGAACATCAAGCAAGACTGAATAAATCGTATTATACCGAATTGCCCCCACTAGCTGGGGTGTCTTCATATCTATAGATAAACTGAGTGCATTTCTGATCGTTGACCGCGAAAATTTATTCCACGGGAATAGTTCTGTAATAAATTTCGCCCTATGGAATAAATCAACTACCTGCACAAATACGAAATGCTGAGTGCAAATTGAGTTCAGATTGAGTTCACGCTTTTTTGAACGAACCGCACAGAGTCATCATGAACAAGCCAGGCTCGACGACTACACATCATAAGACTACTGACTAGGCTAGGATTTCACTGCGCCAAATTGGCGCAGTTGCTCTGAACGGGAATTTTGCAATAAAAAGAGGCCGTCCTTATCAAAGGACGGCCTCTCAGAGAAAAGAAGGTTTGAGGCTAGGCGCTAAGACAGATCCACTGCGCCCACATTGACATCCTTATCCGTCGCATCAGCTTTAACGGTCGAAGACGCTCCACCCATCTCAATCCTTACCTCGTATTGAGCTGGATCAACTTGCTTGAACCAGAAGTCACCAAACTCATCGGTCTTAGTAGTGGCTACGGTTTCGCCATCTATAATAAGCGTGCAAGTCGCATCGATAACAACCTCGTTGGAAGAGAGATCAATCGCCTGTCCAGCTACCCAGCGCTTGGGGAGGTTAAGGTAGTAGACATGGCTCCCTTCGGTGAGGCGTTCGGCCTTGGCGAGTTCGTCAGCCGCCTCGTCCACATCAACGAAGCGCAGGGCACCCATCGCGCACGAGTCCACGCAGCGCGGCACGGTCCAGCCATCATCGAGGAGATGAGCGCAGCCAGAGCAGCCCTGGGGAATCTGGAGGTCCTCGTTCCAGAACACGCCGTCGAACTTCTCGGCGATGTCCTTGCGACCCTTGGATTTCTCCGGATCGATGTAGATGACGCCGTCATCTCGAACCACCACGGCATCGGGGGCGTACTCGGCCAGTGCGTCGTTCTGCGCACCGATTGTCACCTGATAGGTGATGTTGACCTTCGGCACGCTGCCGTGCACGATCTCGTTCACCTTGCACCAGAACTGTCCGGTATCTGGCTGCTCCGCCGCATACGGAAGCCAAGACTGGCCGCAGTGCTCGTCCTTGCAGGCTATCTGGCAGTTGTGGCATCCGTTGCAGATGGCCACGTCCATGAGAAATGCTTTCTTGCCCATAACTTAGGCCTCCTTCACAATGCGATCGCTGGCCATCATGCCCTCAGCCGGATCGTACTCGCGGTTGAACTCTTCGGGGTACTTCTTTGCGAGCTCGAACACATCGACCTTCTCGATCGCTGCGAGGAAGCCGTTGGTTACCTCACCTGGTGCGTTCTTCGAGGTGGTTGCGCTCGGGCAGATGAGGTTGTTGGCGCCTCCGCGATCAAGTCCGCCAGTGCCGGTCACGATGGAGTCCACACGTGCGCCGTGATCCTGGCTGATGCAGTGGCGACGGATGCGCTCGGTCACGATTGCGCCTCCGAGGACGCTGCCGCGCTCGTTGTAGATGCGCACGATGTCGCCGTTCTGGATACCATACTCCTCTGCATCGAGCGGGTTGATCCACACGGGCTCGTACTTGTAGCCATCGGGACCCGTCACCTTGCACATATCGATCTCGCGCAGCCACGTGATGTCGTCGTGCTCGGCGTGTACGCGCCAACGCGGGTGGTTCGATACGACCAGGAACGGGTAGGTCTTGCCGCGCTCGTTGGTAAGGCGCTCATGATGGGCCTCGGACTCCTCGATCCAGTGCGGGACGGGCGGGCGCTCGCCATCATCACCCCAGCAGTCCGCGATGCCGGTCGCATAGAACTCGATCTTGCCGGTCGGCGTTGCCAGCGGGTTGGCCTTGGGATCCTCATAGAAGGCACGCATACCGATGGGCTCGGCCTTCCATTTGTCCTCGTCCATGAAGCGGATGGGCAGGTAGCCCTTCTTCAGGAACTCGTCATAGGGCATGTGCTGCTGGCATCCGCCGAGGGTGTAGCTGCGAAGCTGAAGGGAATCGTAGCTAGGCTCGCCGAATACGTGCTCGGTCGAGGCCTCCTGCATGGATACAAAGTCCTCTTCGTTGGTACCAGCAGACTCAGAGTTCTGTGCTGCCATCATGGGCGGATACACCCAGTGCTCCCACAGCTCCTCTTTCACGCCGAGCTTCTCGGCGATGGCGAGTACTGCCTCTGAGTCGGATTTCGCCTCGCCGACCACATCGCATGCCTGCTCCTCGAGGACGACCATGTCATTCTCGCCGCACTGCGTCGAGGTCGCGATATCGTGCTGCTCGAACTTCGTGGAGATCGGCAGGATGATGTCTCCGAAGAGCGTGTCGTTCTCCATCCAGGGATGCTGGACGAGGTAGAACTCGATGGAGGGATGGCGCAGGGCCTCCTGCATGCGGTTGCCGCCGTTCCAGCACGTGGACCAGCAGGGCGTGTCCGTCCAGATCATGTGGATGCGCTCGTTGCCCGGAAGCGGGTACTGGTACTTCGTGAACTGGTCCTCGCGGGATAGGCCAGCCACAACGCGTCCATACCATTCGAGCTTCTCGCCCTCGGGCATCGTGATCGCATCGGGAACGAGCGTCTGCGGGATGAAGCTGATGAGATCCGTGCCTGCGACATGGCCAGTGTAGCCAGCCCACATGAAGGTGCCCCACTCGGGATGCGGCAGCGGATTCAGGCTACCCATGCCATAGAGTCCCCATTCCATCATCTTGAACATGTTCTGACCAGGCTTGCCCACACCCTGCATGGCGAGAAGCGCGACTTCGAGGCGGGCGGGCTCATGGGCGAACACCGAGCGGATATAGCCGCCGCCGTTGCAGTGGACCGTGGAGACCTTGTGGGTCGCCCAATAGCGAGCGAGGGCCTTGATGTCGGCAGCGGGAACGCCGCACTTCGTCTCAGCCCACTCGGGGGTCTTGGGCTCGCCATCCTCGCCACCGGTGACGTAGCGCTCGAACCAGTCGAATCCGTCGCAATGGGTGGCGATGTAGTCCTTGTCGTAGGTTCCCTCGTCGAGCCAGGTGTAGGCGATGCCGAGCCAAAGAGCCGCATCGGTGTTAGGCAGCACAGGGATCCACTTGTCGGCATGGATTGCCGCGCCGTAGTTCAAATCGGGGCAGATGTAGATCTGCTTGACTCCGATCTCAGACCAGAAATAGCTGATCTTCGAGGCCATCTGTCCGCCCCAGCCCCAAGGGGTCGTCTCTGGGTCGCAGCCGACGCAAATGACGGCATCGGAGTTCTCGCAGATGTCCCAGAGGACGTTGGACTGGTATGCCTGCTGACCGACAGGGTCCATGCCCCACATGTGCTTAGCGCCCCAGTACCAGCCCTCCCAGCTGTCTGGCTGGCGAGCTTGCAGCGTGAAGCCGCCCAGGAGGTTCATGAGGTGGGTGTTGCAGCCGTGGCTCGCATGCATTACCTTCGTCTCGCCATGGCCATCGCCCTGGCAGAAGACCGACGCATTTCCGTAGGTGTCGATGACGCGACGGATCTCGTCGGCGATGATCTGGGTCGCCTCGTCCCAGCTGATGCGCTCATAGCCCGAGATGCCTCTGTTCTGGGGATTTCGCTCTCCGTTAGGATCCCAGTCCACGCGCTTCAGGGGATACGGCACGCGGTTCTTGGAATAGATGCGCTTCTTGTAACCGAGCGCCATGGGGGGAAGCGTCGTGGTGAGGCCGCTGGTGAGCGTGTGCCCCCTCACCTCTATCTTCCAAGGGTTCAACTCGTCTTCTGTGTACTTGTCGTCAAGATGAAGGGGACGGATGCGCGCGATGCGCCCGTCCTTCGTGTCGACAGCAGCCGTGTTGGACCCAGACCCGAAGCCGCACCAGCCCGTGGTCTTGTACACGGTCTTGTCCGATGTCTTTCCCATCTCTCTCCTCTCGTTGAAATCAACCTTGCACGTCAATACGCACAAGTTCGCTGATTCAACCTTAAGGAGAGCCAGGTCGTGAGTCCATTACGCGCTACTTATACTCTGATAAGCAGCGCTGATAAAGAGCTCTGAGCAGGAAAAATGGAAACGGCTATTGCTCTGAGAAGATCATGGTCAGATTCGGAGATCCGCCCTCGAACATCAGATACGGAAGGAATGCGTGGTTGGAGATGAGCTCGTCCTGTTTCTCACTGATGTAATCGACTGCTGGCAGGGCGCGCGGGTTATCGCCGTCGAAGGCGACCGAGATGACGCGGGGCGAAACCCCGACCTCAACGGGTACCGAAGGGCGCACGCTGCCAGAGCCCGAGAACATGCCCATCATGTTAGTCGTGAAATGAGCCTTCTCTGTCCGGTCCATCCGCTCCAGATACTCTCTTATCGGCATTCTCTCGATGGACTCTTTGGGTACCTTTGCTTCCCTCAACGCATCCTCGTACCAGCCTGACAGGCCTGGAAAGTTGCTTGGAATCATCAGGTCAGCCTGCCTTAGCTCCTTTGATGTTATCAGCTCCTTGTCAGCAAGCTTGGATCTCGGACTCACAGAAAGGAATAGGCTCTCCTGGAACACCGGGAAGCTGTCGAGATGTGCCGGGCAAAACTGGAACGGCAAGAAGGCAATGTCGATTTTGCCATCAACGAGGGACTTGGCTAGTGCCTCCGATCCATCCACGACAACCTCGAACTTAAAGTTTGGCATCGCGTTCGCTACCTGAGGAAGCGCGAAAAGGTTCAGAGGCGAGTAGAAGCTACCGATGCGTATGACCTTGGATTCTTCAAGCTTCCTTTCCTCAATTCTCTCCGTGACCTCTTTCAGGTCGAAGAGGATTCGATTCACATGTTCCAAGAGGATCTCCCCATAGGCGGTCAAAGAGAGCTGATTGTGAGAACGATCGAAGAGGGTGCATCCAAGCTCGGCTTCTAGCTTCTTCAGGTTCTGGCTAAGAGCAGGCTGCGAAAGGTAGAGCTTTTCAGCTGCCTCGCGCATCGTCTTGCACTCCGCAATGGTCTTGAATTGTTCTAGTTGATGAATTTCCAAAACCCGATCATCCTTGCTGCACAAAAGTCGTTTCTTGCGAATATTATACTTGCATCTAATAGCACAGCTTCATCTCGGAACCATGATTCCCGAATCACGCAAGTGCAAACACAACACCGAGCATTTTAGGCTAGCAAGCGTTGGGTGCATGCCTGGTTGGTGAGAATTGAGTGAAGGCAGCAGTCGTCTCAACCAGCGCATAGCAATGAGAGCAGTTCTCATAAACGCTTAATTGAGTGAATCCCTTAGCAAGCAAAGCAAGATCCTGAGTTCGGATCGAGTTCACGTGTTCCGCTAGGCGAGCTGCTTTTTGCAGAGGTACCTGAGATGTTCTCTTGAACTCCGTCACGTTGCCGATTCCAGATAACAAAAGCCGGGGAAAACGTCCCCGGCACTTGGAAGAAGCCAGGAGATAGCTCCCGGCCACTTGGTAGAAGCGTAACAGCCTCCAATGACTTTATAGCACGCGCGACGGCATGGCGCAATTGCGAAAAGCATGTTAACCCCGGCTGCTGATAGCCCTTGCGTACCAACCTCACTGCGCCAATTTGGCGCAGTGGCTCTGAGCTGGTGATTCTATTCAAGAAGCGATCGTTTCCTTGATAACTCTTGTGGAATCTCTGCGAAGGATGTTCTTAGCGAACCTTAGAGAACCCTAACCCGACGCCCTCGAACACGGGCATCCCTTCTTTCGAATACCATCGGATTAAGCCGATTCCAAAGGAAAGAGGGATGCCCATTCGATCCGCCCGTAGCTGACATATTCATCCAGACAGCTAGTGCAAGGTATATTCCCATTTGCGATCTAAGCTAGAGTTGTGGATTTCGAGCCCTCGTGATGACGCTATTCGAGCACGTTTCGCGGATGCGCAAGCCCATGATCTGGGCGAACGCCTCCGTGTAAGCCACTTGCGCCCTACTGCCACTCAATGGTCGACAGGGCATTATTGAGTGTCATAGGAGCGCTCCCGTCCACATAGTACTGGCGTATCCATACCGTCGTTAGTCGTATTAGTATCATCTTGAACTCACCCGAAGCGAGTGAGCTATCCCAAATACAATGGAATAATTCGAATTATACAAGAAGTGCCCCACTAGCTGGGGTTTCTTTATGTCTATGGCCGTTTTGAGTTCGTTTTGAGCCGCGTCTATCGAAGAACTATTCCGCGGGAATAGTTCTGTAATAAATTTCGCCCTATGGAATAAATCATCTACCAGCACAAATGCAAATTGCTGAGTGCAAATTGAGTTCAGATTGAGTTCACGTATTTTCTTAGGTGCGACCTTTCATGGCACACTCAAAGGGCTTTCTTCACCATCTCCTTGAAGATGCCTTTCTTGAACTGGCTCCAAGATCCGAAGAACTTCTCATCCGTTGCGGTTGAGATCTTACTCTTGTACTTCAAGGCGGTCAGCTCCATCGTGCAGATGTAGTCCGCGATCTGCGAGATTCGATAATCCTCCGAGGATGTCTCTCGATACACGACCGATTGCTTGGATAAAGCGTAGTCGAGAGCCTTATGTACCGCGTCTGCTATCGATCTTTGCCCATCGTCGTAATAGACCTTCACAATGTCGAACTCCTGGAAGAAGGCCAAGCGCCCGAAAATGAAATCGACGATGTGTTTGCGCATGGCAATGGCCAGGGCTTCGACGGATGCATACTCCGATGTCTTGAGCCTGATGCAGTGGTAGCGGATCGGAGCATGCCGAAAGAAGACGCGAAAGGATGAGAGGAGCTTCTTGCGCTCAGCAAGGTCCATGCCCTCGTACCTGCCATGCCCGTTCAGAAGAGGAGATGCGTGAAATGGGATATCAGGCAGACCCTTTGCTTGAAGGGACTGCTCGTACAAGGCGATGTCTGGAAGAATATCGCTCTCCTGGTCGTGCACGACAAGCGTGAGAAGGTAGTGCCTATCCCTCATGCCGTCGCTACCGGATTCGTCCAAGAATATACTCGCCTCGCGCAATTGACCTCCCAGATAGCAAGAAGCCGGGGAAAACGTCCCCGGCACTTGGAAGAAACTCCTATTCGGAATCTCCGTGACCCATTATATCGCCTGCGCAAGACAAAGGCTAGGCGTTACCATCGGAAAGCCACTTATTGCACTCTCTGCTAAACCGTATGGGATAATTGCGACCTGACTGTTCGAAAGGATGAGCTCATGCACCACCAGTTCCAGAAACGCCTCTCGGCCATACTGTTCGATGTTGATGGCACGCTTATGGATACGGTGCCGGATCTTCTCGATCTGACCAATAGAATTCTTGAGGAGCTGGATCAGCCACTGCAAACCGCCGAATCCATACATCGCCTGATGGGCATGGACCCGAAATACCGTTTGATTCACTTGGCATTACCTGGCGAGGCCTCGGAGCGCGATCAAGCTTATGCGCTCGAACTCTGGGAGAAATACTTTCCCGAACATCAAGATCTGGCAAGGCCATTTCCAGGAATTTCTGAAGCCCTGCAAGCCCTCTCTGATGAAGGATTCGCATTGGGAGTCGTATCCAACAAACGGCAAGATGCAGTAGAAGATCTATGCAAGAGGTGGTTTCCGGGACTAATAGATGCATGCGTGGGGCGACAGCCTGGTGTTCCCATAAAGCCCGATCCGGCTATGCTTGTCCAAGCAGCAAACGACCTTGATTGGCCGGTCGCTCAAATAGCCTACGTCGGAGATACGGCAACAGATATGGAAGCGGCGCATAACGCTTCGATGTGCGCCGTGGCAGTTACTTGGGGATTCCAAGACCCCGCAAGTTTCACGGGAGCATCGGTGCCTGATCGAATTATCTGCGCGAGTTCGCAACTGACTGGATTGGCTCGCGTTATCGAGCAATGAGAATATAGCCCCGTGTTTCCCTTCATCGTCAGGGCCGCCATCCTAGGGATTGCGACAATCTCATCGCGAACTTCAATCGGAAAAGAGCCCCCTAATTGTCGATAGCAGTCCACTGCGCCAATTTGGCTCAGTGGGTCTGACCTGGGGATTCTTCCAAGAAAACGAGTCAAGCGCTTACGAATCGCTGCCGATCATCTTGCGTCGGAAGCTCCTTAAGTGGTTGCGCTTGAAGGATGAGTAGTTTGTTCCAAAGACCTTCGCATCGGTCTCTGTGATCTCACCGTTTCTAAACTTCAGGTCCGTGAGCTCTAGAGTGCAAATGCAGTCGGCAACCTGCGACAAGAGGTATTCCTTTGAGTCAGCGGTCTTGTAAAGGACGGCCTCCTTCGAGAGGATGTAGTCGAGAGCACCGTGAAGAGCCTCTGTGACCATCTGCTGGCCATTGTCGTAGTAGATCTTCACCTTAGAAAACGCCTGGAAGTAATCAAGGTTCTCTGTAAGGAACACAACAAGATCGCGCTTGAATCTGACGATGAAATCCTCCGGGCGTGGCACCTCGCTTCTCCTGTACGCAAACGCCTTGCACTTGAATGGGACACGACGACAGAAGGCCTCGAACGAGGACATCAGCTTCTTGCGCGTCTCCATGTCGAGGTTCTTGTATTCGTCCTTACCGTACATCAGCGGAGATGCGTGAAACGGGATGGCAGGGAGGGACTTTGCCCGCAAGTCGCCTGCCATGGCCTCCTGCGCAGGAGCGAGAGATTGCGACTGGTTGTGGAATACCAGCGAGACGATGCAGTACCTGGAATGCCCGTTCTGGCTTCCAGACTCGTCGACGAATATGCTGAGCTCGCGTGCGATAAAACCCTCCTAATACGAAAAGTGCCGGGGGACACCCCCGGCCACTTGGTAGAAGCTAAAAGCCTCCGATAACTTTATAGCATCTTTGCGCGCGCTTATCAAGATAGCAGCCTGGGCTGCCGTGAATTAACCATTAGCGAAGGTCCGCGAAATCCACTGCGCCAAATTGGCGCAGTGGTCCTGAACCGGGTATTCTTTGACGAACCCTATTCTGGAAGCTTGCAGACATCCACCCAGGTGCTACCCTCTGCGATCTTCTCCAACTCACCTAGAGAAAGCTCGATAGCGCTATTGGAACTGCCGCATGCCGGGAACACGGTATCGAAGCGCTTGAGCGAATCGTCCAGGTAGATATCACATTCATCCATTACGCCGAACGGGCACACGCCGCCCACGACATGGCCGATGCGCTCCTCCGCCTCCTCGGCTTTGAGCATCTTGGGCTTGGTATGGAAGACGGCCTTGAACTTCGGGTTGGCGATGCGCGCGTCACCCGCGCACACGATGAGCGCTACGCGGTCGTCCACAGAGAACGACAGCGTCTTCGCGATGCGAGCGGGCTCGCATCCCACCGCCTGGGCTGCCAGCTCGACGGTCGCGCTCGACACATCGAACTCCCTCACATCCGCATCCTTCCCGAACTTCGCCAGATGCGCCTTCGCTCTTTCCAGTGACAAGTCGAGCCTCCTTTTTCCCTATCCTTTTACGTTCCATGATACGCCCAACCCGACTCGCATAGGGCGCGTCTTGCTTTTCGGCTGTCGCCTCCTGCACCCGAAGGGCTCCTCGACCTGCGAGAAGGCACGTAATGAATGCCCAGGGCGCAATCTGCCAACTTTGTAGCATTTTCTCATTTTTTATTTACTTTTAGTGCCACATATGTAGCACCTCAGCTTTTCGGAACTCCGCATAATTTCCACGAGGAGGATTCCCGCAGAGGCCGTTCCAGGGGCCTGGGAATACAAGGAAAACGGAGGAGGAACGCTATGGAATCAAAGCCCAAGCACCGCACCGCGCACTCGCGGCGCACCTTCATCAAGGGGGCAACGGCCACCTGTGCTGCGGCCGCCCTGGGAACGGGCGTGGCGCTCGAAGACGCCAATGCCGTCAACGGCAAAGCGGCGGGCGAGGACGGGATCACATATACCCGCTCCACGTGCTCGCCGAATTGCACGGGAGCCTGCGGCATGATCGCTGCCGTCAAGGACGGAAAGATCTGCACCCTCGTGCAAGCCGCAGACTATTCGGAGACCGAGTACAACCCGCGCGGCTGCCTGAAGGGCACCACGCGCAACACCGAGCTCTACGGTGACGACCGCTTGACCAAGCCGCTCGTTCGCGATGGTAAGTTCACTGAGGGCGGCCAGCTCCGTGAGGCTTCTTGGGACGAGGCGCTCGACCGCTGCGTTGAGATGATCAACGAGATAACCGAAAAGTACGGCGAGGAATCCATCGGCATGGATTACCAAGTGCCACCGCTGAACTACATCAACAAGGGCACGCTCATCCGCCTAACCAACCGCATGGGCTGGACCAATTTTCCCAGCTACGAGATGAACGGCGACCTGCCCATCTTCTATCCGGAGACATTCGGCTGCCAAACAGAGGAGGCCGAAAGCTATCAATGGGTCGACTCGAAGCTCATGCTCGTCTACGGCTCCAACATCTTCACGACACGCCTCCCTGATTCGCATCTCATCACGCGCATGCAGGAGAACGGCGGCAAGCTCATCTACATGGACCACAATCATTCCATCACTGCCGCGAAGGCTAACGAGTGGATCCGCAACGCTCCGGGCAGCGACGTGGCCTTCGCACTGGCCATGGCGAAGATCATCATCGACGATGATGCCTACGACCGTCACTTCATGACCACCTATACCGATGCGCCCATCCTGGTGAACCCCGAGACCATGATGCGCATCCGCGCGAACGACGTGGCCGGGCTCGAAGCCCCCGCAGATACCCCTGAGAAGCGCGAGGCTTTCGTCATCTGGCAGCATGGCGCTCCTGCCGTGCTCCCCGTGACCGCTCTCGAGGATATCGACGATGTTGAGCTTGAGGGCGAATTCCCCGTTACCCTCAAGGATGGTACCACCGTCATGGCGAAGCCCGTCTTCCAGCTCACGCGAGAGCGCCTAGAGGACTACGATTCCGCGCGCGCTGCCGAGATCTGCAATATCGACGAGGATACCATCATCCGCGTGGCGCGCATGGCAGAGACCATCAAGCCAATGATGATCGTACAGGGCGGCTCTGCTCAACAGTGGCACCATGGCGACCTCAAGGGCCGTGCGTTCGCCCTCGTAGCAGCCCTTACGGGCAATATCGGCCAACTTGGCGGCGGCATCTCCACCTACATCGGCCAGTACAAGGTGCGCTTCAAGCCCAAGGCCTGGTTCGCACCGCCCACGGACAAGAGCCGCATGACCGCCTTCCACTACTTCTGCGAAGGGCCGACCGACACCATGACCTGCGCGTACCCCGAGAATGGGTTCCGTATGCTCATCACGGGCTGGGCCAACCCCTACGACCAGCACGACTTCGATGATCGCATCAAGCAGATGCGCCTCGATGGCACCATCGAATACCAGATCACCTGCGACTTCCTGAGGACCACCACTGTGGAATATGCCGATGTCGTGCTCCCTGGTTGCGCTTGGTATGAGAAGACGGACGTGTGCACCACGCCCCTCCATCCTTTCATCCAGCTCCAGCAGAAAGCTTGCGAGGCTCCGGGCGAGGCTCGTCCCGAGATCTGGATCTTTACCGAGCTCGCACATCGCTTGGGCGTGGGCGATGAATTCCCTGAGCGCTTCGCACCCGAGGAGTCGGAAGCGGTCATCGCCACCGTCCTGCGCAAGATCCTCGAGACCGGTGGCGACGCTGTGAAGGGGATCACCGTGGAGCAACTGCGCGAAGGCCCTGTGAAGATGAACCACTCGCACAACAATCCCGGCGAGAAGCGCATCTCGTTCTACCCGCAGATCCACGACCGCAAGCTGTTCCCGCCCGAGTCGCTCCCACAGGCCCCCGGTGCGCTCGACCACCTCGTAAAATCAGGGCGCATGGAGATATTCAAGGAAGACTCCATGTTCCAGATGCAGGGCGAGCAACTACCATTGTTCAAACCCCTCTTCGAGGACACCGAGTATGCGCTTGATCCCTCTGCACGCGAGAAATACCCCTTCATCTACCTGACGAGGAACTCCATCTACCGCATCCATTCGAACTACTCCAGCAACCCCATCATGCTCGAGCTGCAGGACAACATGCCCCACGTCTGGATGCATCCCGACGATGCCAAGGCCAAGGGCCTTGAAGAGGGCTCCCACGTCACCGTCTTCAACAACCATGGCGAGGTGGATGGCAAGCTCGTCTACGAGCCCGGCCTCTACCCCGGCCAGGTCATCTTCGAGATGGGCTGGTGGGCACGCTATACCAACTGGAATTCCTACAACTCGCTGATCTATCCCTTCGTGAACCCAGTGCATGAGCAGTACGCCATCGCCTCTGTCTGGAATCCTGTTCTGGCATTCAATGAATGCGTATGCGACGTCAAGCCGTTCGAGGAGGCGAAATAATGATGAAGAATGCCATGGTCATCGACCTGGATAGGTGCATAGGTTGCCGAACCTGCCAGGCCATCTGCAAAGTGCATAACTCACAGCCCGAGGGAACCTGGTGGAACCGCGTGTTCACGGTCGGCTCGAACGAGCACCAAGTGGCATACGAGGATGCTGCGGGCAGCTACGAGATGGACTTCCTCCCGCTGTCCTGCCAGCATTGTGAGAACGCCCCCTGCGAGAAAGTATGCCCCACGGGCGCCACGTACTTCGATGACAGCGGTGCGGTCCTAGTGGACTATGAGCGCTGCATCGGTTGCCGCTACTGCATCTCAGCATGCCCCTACGACGTTCGTCAATTCAATTGGAGCGACCCGAAAGAGATGAAGCAGATGGGCGAGGACGGCTATATCTATGGCTGGCCGCTCGACCACCGCGATGGCGGCCGTCTCGTCTACACGCAGAACCGGCCCAAAGGCGTAGCGGAGAAGTGTACCTTCTGCACGCAATACACCTCGAAGGGCGAGGAGCCTGCATGCGTGCGCGGATGCCCGCAGAACGCGCGCATCTTCGGCGACCTGGAGGACAAGGGTTCTCCGGTGAGCCAATACCTGGACGGGCGCCAATTCACCCGGCTGAAGGAGGACCTGGGTACGAGCCCGAAGGTGCTCTACGTGAAAAGCGGATCCAAGGACAAGCCCGCGCTCTTCGACCCGTATCATATCGACAATGGCTCCAAGGAGATGATGTAGCATGAAAATGTCCCGCTTGTTCCTGGTCGTCTCCATCATCATCGTCGCTATCGGCGCCGTAGCCTGGGGCTTCCAGCTGATGAATGGCCTGGGCGTAACCAACATGTCCAACATGTTCAATTGGGGCCTCTACATCGCCCTCTTCGCATTCCTGGTGGGCACTGCCGCTGGCGGCATGATCATCTCGTCGAGCATCTACCTGTTCAATATCAACGAGCTGAAGCCCTTCGGTAAGATCGCATCCTTGTCAGCGTTCGCCTGCGCTTGCGGCGCGGGCGCGATGGTCCTCGTGGACCTGGGATCGATCCAGAACATCCTCAATATCTTCGCGCATCCCAACTTCCGCTCCCCGCTCGTTTGGGACGTCGTGGTCATCAGCTGCTATATCGTCCTCACGTTCTTGAGCGTGTACTTCCAGCTCATGCCCGACTGCAAGCGCGAGGGCATCTGGTTCTTCAATGGGGGCATAAAGAAGAAGTCGGCCGAGGAGGTGGACGCCACCTCGAAGAAGTGGTCCCGCCGCGTTGCGCTCATCGCGCTCCCCTTCGCCATCGCCATCCATACCGTGACCGCGCTCATCTTCGCCACGCAAGGTTCGCAAGAATGGTGGAACACCGCCGTGCTACCGCCTGACTTCATCGCCATGGCCGTTGCCTCGGGCGGTGCCGTCGTGCTGATCCTGGCCATCGCATTCTCTGGGAAGGGCACGTTCCAGGATAACCTGCCCGGCTATCGTATCATCTGCAAGATCATCGCCGTTGCCCTGGCCGTGCACTTCTTCTTCGTAGCCATGGAGCTCATCCTCATGGCATGGAACGGCGGTGAGGCGAGCATGGAGGTCCTCAGTGCCCTGTTCGGTAGCTATGGGCTGCTCTATGCGATCGAGATCATCCTGCCCGCCATCGCCATGGTCATGTTCTTCACGGCGAAGGGCACCGCTGCTGGCACTCCGGTCATCACAGGAGCCATCTTCGTGCTCGCAGGGACCCTCGTGCACCGCCTCATGCTCCTGTATCCCGCGTTCAGCACCTCCAATGTCGGCTTCGATATCCTCGGTGCCAACGGTTTCTTCCATTGGCTCTACCCGGTTTCCGTGGGGCGCCTGAGCGACGGCATGGCCTTTGCCACCACCTACTCCTACATCCCCTCTGGGATGGAGTTCGCAGTATCGCTCCTGCCCATCGGCTTGGTGCTCTTGATACTGGCCATCATGGTGAACCGCTATCCCCTGCTCCGTAAATAACGTGAGCATCGAGGCGCTCCAACCCCTCCCTCCCCCGGAACGCCTCACGAGCCCAGGGGCTCTGTACCCGGTCATCCGGGTCCAGAGCCCCGAGCATACACGGCCTCGTGAAGAGCATCGCACCCTCGTCTCTTCGCAAGCCCGCCTTCGCCAGGTATGAGCGCTCCCGTTCATGCCTGGCGGTTATATAGTGGGAATCTGGCGTTTTCTCGAGAATTCAGAAAAGGGAGCCGTTATGTTGATTCATGATGAGATCGTTTTGAAGCAGCTTTCCCATACCCCTCTCTTCTCCTATATGACGCTGGAGGAGATATCAGAGGCGTTCCATGGGCTGAACGCCGCGATTCGCGACTACGAGCGCGGCGAAACGCTGATGCGAGCCGGTGACAAGACCGATTACTCCTGCCTGCTCCTCAAGGGAAGCGCGAATATCCTCACGGTGCCGAATTTCGACGGCGACCAGCAGATCATCGTGCGGATAGGCCCCGGAGAGATGTACGGCGAGCCGTTCAATTGCCTCTCCTACAATGCCGTACCGATACACGTAGAGGCCATAACCAATGTGCGCGTGCTCGAGATCGACCTCCGCGAGATCATGCGCGCGGATTACCGTCGGAAGCTATCGCACCAGCTGCTCTGCAACCTCGCTGTGCAACTCGCGGAGAAGATCGTGGTCTTCCGCAACAAAGTAGAGGTGCTGAGCCAGCCCAAGCTCGAGATGAAGATACTCATGACCGTGAAGCAGTATGCCGAGTATCAGAATACGCTCTCACCTCTCATCCCCTTCTCCAAGACCGAGTGGGGCAATTACTTGTCCGCGAACAGGAATTCCATCGCCCGGTGCATCGCAGACCTCGAGACGCACGGGCAATTGAAGGTCGAGGGGAAACGCTATACGCTGCTCGATACCTCTCATACGATGTTCGTGCAGAGGAGCAGCGCATCCCCGTTGAATGCAGTCCATGCTCCCGTCGACAAGGAGAACAACCTCGAATCCTTGAGGAAGAGCAAGCCAAGCTCCTAGGGGCGGGGCCTCCCGACCAACGAGCGCGCCTACTCCCCCGCCAGGAGCGGGTCCTCCACCTCTTCCCAGTTGTCAGGGTCGCGCATGTCCGTATGCACCGAGAGCCACGGGCTCGGCAGGAACGTGGTGCCGTTGTTCTGGTCCACGCTCCAGTACTCGCGCGTGTTCTCAACGAGGGGCACGTACTGCACGTGCGCCGTCTTCTCGTCGCTCGTGAGCGGCTTGCCCGTGAAGGGGTTGATGGGATTAGCGATGAGGCCCTCCAGCGCGAGCATGGGCACATCGCCATTGGTCATGAACGCGCTCGAGGTGGCGAAGCCCGTCGCGTCGAAGTCCTTCACCATGAGCAGGGGGTAGAACTGTTCCCAGAGCCCCGGCTGATGGCGCAGATCGCCACCGTGATCGGCCGCGATGATGATGCGCGTGTTGTCGTACACGCCGTTCTTCTTGAGGAACTCCAGCCACTGCCCCACCGCCTGGAGCGCCGCAACGTTCGCCTGATAATGGCGATACTTCTCAGGGGTCGACACGATGAGCTCACCCTCCGCCAACGTGAAGCGGTCGTGATGCTGAGCCTCATAGGCCGTGTTATCCACCTCAGCGGTCGGCTCATAGGCCGGCTCCTGGAGGATCTGCGTGTCGTGCGTGGTGTTGTTCGTCAGTATGACGAGGCTCCCCTTCGCTTGCGAACTGTCAGTGAGCTCGGTCATGGTATCCAGGTTCTTGAGCACGGCGTAGCTATCCATGAAGCCCTTCACGGAGCCAGCCGCGATGAGGCCGTCCTTCGACACTATCTGCGAGGTGCCCTCAGTGCGCGATGCCGCGCGGTTGTACGCACCATCGTCGTAGAGGACGGGCTGCGCGATGAGCGGTGCCCCCTTCATCAAGCCGAAGTAGAAGAAGTTGCGCATGTTGGCATCCACGAGCCGCTTCTCGTCCTCCTCAGCCGTGAAGCGCCCACTGGTGATGAAGGCGTCGACGCCCTCGTATTCATCGAATATGGCGAGGTCGGGTACCCACTGGTAACCCGCATAGGGCGGGTCGAGGAACGTGACATCATAGCCGTTCTCGCTGAAGAGCACCGGGAGCACCTTCAGAGCCTCATCGTGCTTGTCCGCCAAGAGCTCGGTATCGCGCTTGTTCATCTCCACCGGCGTGTACTCGTAACCGCCGAAGAGGGCGGGCACACCGTAGTTCGTATGATCGCCGAACGAGATCACATTGTCGTAGTAGGTGAAGCCCGAGAACTCCTCCTTGAGCTCCGGCTTCTCGTTGAAGATGAAGGGTATGTACTCGTTCATGGCGCGGTCGAGCATGAGGATGACCACGTTCTTACCATCCTTGCTGAGGGTGAACGAGGGCTCCTGCTCTGCGTACTGCGCCGCCTGTGCCTCCACATCGGGCATGGCCCCTTCGATGCCGTATACGTTGTAAGCGCCCATGCCCACCATGGCCACGCAAGCCGCGCCCACCGCTACGGGCATCTGCTTGGGCAGCAAGCGCGCGAGCAGGACGAGCGCCACGGCCACGGCTACGAGCACCGCCGCATTCACGAGCTGCTCGACGCGGGTGAAGACGAGGCCATCCTGGTATTGGAGGCTGCTCTCCAGTAGGCCCAGGTTCGTCCCGAAGAACATGTAGTCCACGAGCGACGCGCCGCACAGCACGAGCACGGCCAGCTGGAAGAGCGGCTTGTACTTCGCGCTCGTCAGCCAATAGAACACGCCCATCCACACGAGGAACGTGCCCGCTGCCAGGCACAGCGAGCTCACCACGAACCACGCTGGGTTGACGAAGTACGTCACGGACACGAACTCCTGCGGAGAGGCAGCGATGACGGCAGACGGGATGAGCACGCCGAACTGCACCGTGAGGAAGAGCGCGCAGGCCATGTAGAGCTTCTTGTTCGCAGGCAGCTTCGCATACGTCTCTGAGCTCTTCTCTAAGCGCAAGGTGCATCGAGGGAGAGGGAACGACCGTTATCTCCTTGTCGAGCAGCTTGGAGACGATGTAGTCCTGCTTTGTCATGCCGCTTGCGCCCACGAGCAGGTTGATGGTCTCGTTCATCTCTTTGGAGACTCGAAACGCGATCGTGATGGGCCTGACCCTGTTCTCGTTCTTGCATGGCATCCGCCTCACCCCCTGTATCCTGAGATGGCAGTCGCCATCTTCTCTTGCGTGTCCGGCATCAGGTGCGCGTAGCGGAACGTGATCTCAGTAGACTCGTGCCCGGTTCTCTCCGCTATGGCCACCGCGCTGTATCCCATGTCGATCAGGAGTGACACATGGCTGTGCCTCAGGTCGTGGATGCGGATGCGTGGCACTCCTGTGTCCTCGATACCGGCATCGAGTGCAGCGCGTATCTTCCTGGAGTCGATGTCCTTGAAGATGCGCTCGTTGTAGGCGCACTTCGAGACGTTGTCGATGTAGTCGCGCAGCTCGTCTCTCAGGAACTCCGGGATCACGATCTTGCGGACGCTCTTCTCTGTCTTCGGAGGCGTCATCGCGTCGCGTCCGCGAACCTTCCTGAACGAGTGGCGCACGTACATCTCGCACTTGTTGAAGTCGATGTCATTGGGCATCAGGGCGAGAAGCTCGCCGAGACGCACTCCAGTCCAATAGAGGACCTCTATAGGCGTGAACATGACAGGGTCGCTTGAGAGCCAGTCGCTGAATGTGAGGTACTGGTCTCGCGTCCAGAAGCACATCTCCTGAGCGTCCCTCTCGCCGATCCTGGGGGTCTTCGCCGTCGGATTGGGAATCAGGCCGTAGTACCTCTCCGCATGGGCGAAAATTGCCACGAGCTGGCTGTCGACCGTCCTCACATAGGTGCCCGAGTAAGGCTCGCCGTTCTTCTTCCTCTTGCCGAGCAGCTCGTTTTGCCAGTCGAGGATGTCACTCGGCGCGATGTCCCTGAGGCGCTTCTTGCCGAAGAACGGAAGGATCTTGTCGTTGATCATGTACTGCTTGGTGATCCATGTGTTCTCGCGCAGGAAAGGGCGCATGTCCTCTCCGTACATCTCGATGAAGTCCACGAACCTCATGTCGAGCGAGCCCTTGATGCGCCTCTTGAAGCTGTCCTCGAATTGGTCGGCTTCCTCCTCGGTGGAGAATCCGCGCTTGCACTTGTGACGACTCTTGCCGTAGATGTCCTCGTAGCGGAACTGAGCCGTCCACGTCCCGTTCTTCTCCAGCGTGGCGCTCATCGCTCACCGCCGTTCTCGCGACCGAAGTAGAGCTCCTCGAAGTGCCTCTCGCTGACACGTCCCGGAATGATCTTAAGACCACTCGTCTCCAGGCCCTCGTTGATCTCGCGCATGATGTTGTAGGCGGTCGACTTCGACACCGAGAGCCTTTCCATTATGTCGTGCGCCGTAAGCATGCGGTTTGTCTGTTGCTCCATATCTCACTCCTTCCATACAGCACGATACTGTGCTGTTTCGTGTTTCGTCATCCTAACAGCACGATATTGTGCTGTCAATGGCTTGCGCACGATATCGTGCTGTTTTAGAATTCCGAGAAGTCCGAATTGCAGAGGAGAGACGATGAGCACCGGCAAGCAGATAAGGAAGTACCGCAAGCTCAGGAAGCTTACGCAGAAGGACCTCGGCAAGTCCGTGGGCAAGGTCGAGAGCGCCATCCGCAACTACGAGCTAGATCTGCGCATGCCGAACCCAGAACTGTTGGAAAAGATCGCTAAGGCGCTGGATATCCCCGTTGAGGCGCTGCAGGATTACGAGGTCGAATCCGCGAGAGAGGCTCTTGAGGCTCTGTTCCGCCTGGAGGATGCCTTCGGCTTAGAGCCGACAGAAGACGGTTCTCTGAAGATCAACCCTAAGGCAAAAGGCTCACAGAAGCTCTCACAGGCCATCAAAGCATGGCGCGGAGCCTTAGACGAAGTAGAGTCTGGCGATATGAGCAAAGAGGACTACGAGCTTTGGAAGGCCTCGCTCAAGTCCTGAGGCTCATTTATTCCAACAAGCGCGAGTTATACTCCATGGCCAAAGCCCTGCCGATCCTGATCAGCAGGGCTTCTTTCGTGCCTTGAAGATGATCTAAACGCCCTTCCGTGGATGCCGCTTCAGCTCAACTATTTTGCGCGCTTCAAGTGCAAGCCCCTGACCTCGCAGGATTGCCTCGGAATTGAGATTATCGTCCTGATTCTCACGTGCGCAGTCTTTCGACAGTAGCAAAAATGCCATAAAGGTGGCTTGCACGATACTATCGTTGCTATTCGTAATAGCTGAAGAATAAGGCTGATTTGAAGCAGATTCGGCAGTATCGGCTGAAAATTTATTCCATTATCCGAACTGGGAAAACCTGAAATATTTGGTACGAAAACGAGGTGAGTTCAAAACAATCCTATAATTCGACTGAGCTTACGTTACCGCATGAAAATGGATAGTCGCTTGTGGCTTGCTCGCCACGATTCCAGTTGATGGAAGCCCATGGAGTTGATAGGGAAGCATAGAACCAACGAAAGCAGGACAAGAAGAGTGCAAGGATATAGGATTGAACGCCCTCTAGCTGGGCAAAAAGAAACCCGCCGATGCAATCTGGCGGGTTTTCCAAAGTGACATGTTTTAACGGTGGCTAGCAGAATAGCGTTTGCTCCATCAAATTTGACAACCTCTATCAACTGGAGTAAATTACGTTCATACTCCAAAAAGCGAACATTTGTTCACTCCCACTCAATCGTTGCCGGGGGCTTGGAGGTGATGTCGTAGACCACTCGGTTTACTCCAGGGACTTCGGCTACGATGCGGCCGCTCACGCGGGCCAGCACGTCGTAGGGCAGGCGGGCCCAGTCGGCGGTCATGGCGTCGCTGCTCTCCACGGCGCGCAGAATCACCGGGCGCGCATAGGTGCGCTCGTCGCCCATCACGCCTACGCTCTTGATGTCCGGCAGCACCGCGAAATACTGCCACACGCTGTGCTCGCTGTTGCGCTCCCCCGTCTCGGCGAACAGCCGCTCGTTGTAGGCGTCCAGCTCCTCGCGCACAATCGCGTCGGCGTTCTTCAGAATCTCCAGCTTCTCCGGCGTCACGTCCCCAATGATGCGGATGGCCAGCCCCGGCCCCGGGAACGGCTGGCGATGCACGATGTAGTCCGGCAGCCCCAGCGCAGTGCCCAGCGCCCGCACCTCGTCCTTAAAGAAATGGTCCAGCGGCTCGATCAGGTCGAAATGCACGCCATCCGGGAACGGAATCAGGTTGTGGTGGCTCTTGATGGTGCTGGCCTTCCCGCCGGTCTTGCGCGCGCCGCTCTCGATGATGTCCGGGTAAATGGTGCCCTGGGCCAGGTACTTCACGCCGTCCAGCTCCTCGGCCACGGCGAAAAATTCCTTCCAGAACTGCGTGCCGATGATCCGCCGCTTCTCCTCCGGCTCGGTCACCCCCGCCAGCAACTGCGCATAGCGCTCCTCGGCATGCACATGAATGAAATCCACATCGAACTGCTTGGTGAAAACCTCTTCCACCTCTTCCGGCTCGCCCTTACGCAGCAGCCCGTGGTTCACGAACACGCACACCAGCTGCTTGCCGATGACCCGCGCGCACAGCGCCGCCACCACACTGGAATCCACGCCGCCGGACAGCCCCAAAATCACGCGGCTCTCCCCCACCTTCGCGCGGATGGCCGCCACCGAATCGTCGATGATGGAATCCATCGTCCAATCGGGCACCAACCCGCAAATGCCGAACAGGAAATTTCGCAGCATGGTCTGGCCGAACTCGGTATGGCGCACCTCCGGATGGAACTGCGTGGCGAACAGCTTGCGCTCGGGGCACTCCATCGACGCCACCGGGCACACCTCGGTGCGCGACGTGATGGCGAAGCCCTCCGGCACCCGCGTCACCGCATCGCGATGGCTCATCCACACCGTCTGCTCGCCCGGCGTGCCGTCGAACAGCGCCGACTCGGCCGCCCGCGTAATCACCGCCGGTCCGTACTCGCCCTTTTCGGTGTGGCCCACTTCGCCGCCCAGCGCCACCGCCATGGCCTGCTGCCCGTAGCAAAAGCCCAGCACCGGAATGCCCAGCCGCAGCACCTCGGGGTCGATGGAAGGCGCGTCCTCGGCATACACGCTCGCGGGGCCACCCGACAAGATGATGGCCGCCGGCGCCAGCGCCCGCACCTCGTCGGCCGTGATGTCGCAGGGCACAATCTCGGAGTAAACGTGCAAATCGCGCACACGGCGGGCAATCAGCTGCCCGTACTGGGCGCCGAAATCGAAAACAAGGACCTTCTGATCGGGCGTAGCGGTTTGGCTCATGGGTACCCTCCGGAAATTGAAATCGGAAAACCTCGCCATAATACTACGATTCGCCCCACCGCCCGCGCTTTCCTCGCACCGGCGGCAAGGCGAATACGTCAAAGGCGCAACAGCCCTTAGGCCAGGTACATCTCCTGCAGCTGCCGCCGCGCATCCGCCGTCACGCCCAACTGCTCTTCCAGGTACCGGTCCAAGCTCCCGCACTGCTCCCGCACCGCCGCCAGCGCCTCGTCCAGGTAGTCCTCGTAGGCGTAGAACACCGCGTCCAAATCCATATCGGCCCGCACCGCCATATGATGGCGCCCGAACGCATCGGCAATCTTTTCCGCTGTGGTCTGGGCAAACAGGTTCGTGGCCAGATAATCCTTGCGAATATCCTCCTCGCTCACCCCCAACGCATGCTCCACCAGCACCGCCGCCAGGCCCGTTCGGTCCTTTCCCTCGGTGCAGTGCCACAGGGTGGCGCCGTCTTCCGCCTTCAGCAGCGCATCGAACAGTGCCCGATAGGCGGCAATGCCCTCGGCCCCCAACAGGCAACGGGGATACACCTGCCGCACCAGCGGATGCAGTCCCTGCGCCACATGCTCCAGCGCCACCGCATCGGCCGCAATCCCCTGCCCCGGCATCAACCCCACCGAGGCCACGTTGAACACCGGCACATCGAAGAACACCACGCCCTCCATCTGAGATTTCGGGTCGGGCGCCGCCTTCTTTTCCTCGGGGCTGCGGAAGTCGAACACCCGCTGCACCCCGCAGGAGCCCATCAGCCATTGCAAGTCGGCCTCGGTGGCGTGGTGCAGGGCATCGGTGCGCAGAAGCCGCCCCATCTTGATGGCCCGCCCGTCAGCGGCAGGCATACCACCCAAATCGCGGGCATTCGCCATTCCTGTCAGAGGGATGTGACCGAAATTCGGGAATCCCTCAATGGGCGCCGGCCGCTCAATCAGCCCTGGCTTTACCATCTCGTCCGCATCGCGTGCGCTCATCTCGTTCTCCTTCCGCCACCGGGCAGCCACCAGCCAGCGCAGCCGCCCCATCAATTCGCTCCCCCAACCCTAGCACCGCCGCCCCCAAACGCCGCAGCTGTCACCCAAGAGTTTCGATTTCTCAAAAACCCCTTGACAGATACCGCTGCACTCCTTATCTTATGAACAGTTGCTCATATGTTGTTAAGTTCATAAAGGAGAACCGATGAGCGCAACCGCTTCCATAGAAACCCAAGCCCAGCAAGTGGTGGAAACCGCCTGCGCCCAGATGATCGACTGCCCCTGCGGCTGCAATCGCGACGCCACCACGGCGCTATTTCAAGAGATGCCCGACGAAGAGCTGCTGTTCGATGTGGCCGATCTGTTCAAGGCATTTTCCGATACCACCCGCATCAAAATCCTGTTTGCCCTCATGGGCGGCGATGCCAGCGTAAACGAGATCACCGCCGCCGTGGGCTGCACTCAAAGCGCCGTCAGCCACCAGCTGCGCATCCTGAAGCAAGCGCGCCTGGTGAAGGCCACCCGCGATGGCAAAAACGTCATCTATTCCCTGTCCGACAACCACGTGTTCACGATGCTGGCCCAAGGCATCACCCACGTGTGCGAGTAAATCCTCCCCCGCCTGTAGAAAGGATCCCCATGCGCAAGTCATTCAAACTGGAAAACCTCGGCTGTGCCAACTGCGCCGCCAAAATGGAGCACGACATCAGCCAACTGCCCGGCGTGAACAAGGCCACCATCTCGTTCATGACCTCGAAGCTGCTGCTGGACGCCGAAGCCGCCACACCGGCCGACCTTGAGCCCATCGTGGAAGCCGCCGATGCCATCTGCGCAAGCTACGAGAAGGACTGCCACATCCTGCGCTAAGCGAAAGCAACGCGTCGGGCGTAACCTCGCCCAACCGGCCCACCCTCCAGGAACGCTTAGGCAGAGATAGAATCTCTGCCCTACGAATTCGACCTGCGATGGCATCGTGGCCGGGCCGAGCCGGCAGGTCGGAGCGAGGTCCGGCCAAGCGGAGCAGAGGGGAAATCCACTCGCGCGCCAGCGCGAGTTAGTTCCCCTCGTGCGGAGCGTCGAGCGCAGGCCTGCCGGGTCGGCCCACCCTCCGGAAACCTGACGTTATCCCCGTCCCCTGTCATGAAAACGACCCGGTAGAACGAGCCCGTCGCAGCTGTGCGGGGGAAGGGCGGGGGTGGTCCAACAAAGCGAGTTCCGCACGACGGAAAAGCGCCGGTGGCGCTTTTCCCAAAGCAGGACTGTTTGAGCGACTTGGGCTGCCCCCGCCCTTCCCCCTGCTCCAGAGAACCTGACATTATCTCCGTCCCCTGTCATAAGCTTGTCCCCAACTAGAAAAGGCACTTCCATGACCCCTAAACAGAAACGCCTCCTTATCCGTATCATCGTGGCGCTTGCCATTTTCGTTGTCACCGAAGCCCTCAGCCAAACTGGCGTGCTAGCCCAGGTGGCGGGCGAATCCGGTGAGCTGTACGCCGAGTTCGCGCTGTTCTTCGTGGCCTTCCTGGTGGCGGGCTACGACATCGTAGCGGGCGCTTTCCGCAACCTGGCCCACGGTCACGCGCTCGATGAGGACTTCCTCATGACCATCGCCACCTTCGGCGCTTTTGCCCTGGTGCTGTTCCCCGACTCCGACCCCCACATGGCCGAAGGCGCAGCCGTGATGATCTTCTTCCAGGTGGGCGAGCTGTTCCAAAGCTACGCCGTGGACAAATCGCGCAAATCCATCGCCGACATGATGGACATCTCCCCCGAGTTCGCCAACGTGGTGCGCGAAGGCCAGCTGCAGCAGGTAGACCCCTTCGAGCTGGCCCCCGATGACGAGTTCGTGGTGCTGCCGGGCGAACGCATCCCGCTGGACGGCTGCATCGTGGAAGGCGAGAGCCAGATTGACACCGCCGCCCTCACTGGCGAATCGGTGCCACGCATGGGACGGCCCGGCAGCGAGGTAATCTCCGGCTGCGTGAACCTCACCGGCAAGCTGGTGGTACGCGCCACCAAACCCTTCGAAGACTCCACCGTCAGCCGTATCCTGGAGCTGGTGGAAAACGCCTCCGAGAAGAAGGCCCGCACCGAGAACTTCATCACCCGCTTCGCCCGCGTGTACACCCCCATCGTGGTGGGCTTAGCTGCAGGGCTGGCCATCCTGCCGCCGTTGCTGTTCGGCCAGCCCTGGAGCGATTGGATCTTGCGCGGCCTCACCTTCCTGGTGGTCTCGTGCCCCTGCGCGCTGGTCATCTCGGTGCCGCTGTCGTTCTTCGGCGGCATCGGCGGCGCCTCTCGCCAGGGCATCCTGGTGAAGGGCTCCAATTACCTGGAGGCCTTGGGCGATGCCACCACTGTGGTGTTCGACAAAACCGGCACCCTCACCGATGGCACCTTCGAAGTGACCGAAGTGCATCCGGCCCCCGGCACCACCCGGCAGCGGCTGCTTGAGCTGGCGGCGCTGGCGGAAGGCTTCTCCACCCATCCCATCGCCCAGTCGGTGCGGGCCGCCTGCCCCTCCCCCGCTGCGGCAGATGCCGTGACCGACGTGCAGGAAATCAGTGGCCAAGGGGTGAAGGCTGCCACCGCCGAAGGGGAAATCCTGGTGGGCAACGGCAAGCTGATGGAAGCCTTCGCCGTGACCTTTGAAGAGCGCGCAGTCGCCGGCACCGTGCTGTACGTGGCCCAAAACGGCCAGTTCATCGGCGCCATCGTGATTGCCGACCGCATCAAGCCGCAGGCCAAGCAGGCCATCGCCGCCCTGCATGCCGCCGGCGTCAGCCGCACCGTGATGCTCACCGGCGACCGTACCCCTGTGGCCAACGCCGTAGCGGCCGAGCTGGGCATCGACGAGGTGCACGCCGAGCTGCTGCCCCAGCATAAGGTGGAAGAAGTGGAAGCCATAATCCAGCAGACCCGCGCCCAAACCGGTGGCAAGGGCAAAGTGGCCTTCGTGGGCGACGGCATCAACGACGCGCCGGTGCTCACCCGCGCCGACATCGGCATCGCCATGGGGGCCATGGGCTCCGACGCCGCCATCGAAGCGGCCGACATCGTGCTGATGAAGGACAACCCCGCCGACATCGCCACCGCCAAAGCCATCGCCCGCAAAACCATGGCCATCGTGTGGCAGAACATCGTGTTTGCCCTGGGCGTGAAGTTCGCCGTGCTGGTGTTGGCAGCTTTCGGCATCGCCAACATGTGGATGGCCGTGTTCGCCGACGTGGGGGTGGCCGTCATCGCCATCCTGAACGCGATGCGCGCCATGAAAGCGCCCCGGTAAATCCGCGCAACAAAAGGGAAACCGAAAGAAAACAGGCCCCGCAGTTCACCCTCCGCCCCCGCCCACGTGGCTATGCTTGTGACTACTAGCCAGCTGATGCGAACGGCTTGCCACGAGCTCGCACGCCCCATGGACAGCTGGCTAAAGCCGCATACACAAACCAGCTAATGGAGGTTGTTATGAAAGACGCCAGGACTGAACTGCGGGACAGCGTAATTGTGCTGGACCACTTTGACCCGAAAGCTTACGAGAACGCCGAGCCGCCGCTGGTTTCCATCTATCTGCCCATCCATCGCACCCAGCGGGAAGACCGCCGCGACGAATGGGACATGATTGAGTTCAAGGACCTGAAAGAAGAGGCGGAGCGCACCCTGCGTAAGAAGTTCCCGAAGGAGGAAGACTGGGCCGGCATTGCCGAGCGCCTGAACTATCTGCTGGAAAAGGAAGACCTGCCCCTGTGGGTGAACGCCGGCAAGAGCCTGGGGCTGTTCATCACCAACGGCAACGTGTTTGCCTTCAATCTGGAGTTCGACGTGAAACCGGCTGTAGTGGTGAGCGACACCTTCTACGTGAAGCCACTGCTGCGCAACTGGCAGTACGGCACCCAGTACTACATCCTGGAGCTGGGCAACGATCGCTTCAGCTGGGTGAAGGGCAACCGCAACGGCGTGAAGCGCCAGCACTTGCCCCAGGAAGTGCACGATTACTTCTCGCAGCTGTTCGCCAACTCCGACGACACGGTTGCCGACATGCGCAAGGACGAAGAAGGCTCACTGGACTACATCACGCTTGAGGGCCACCTGTCCCCCTACCACGATCGCAAGTCCCGCAAAGAGGTGTCGCAGGAAGAGTTCGAGAAGTTCGCCCGCTACGTGAACAAGGCCGTGGACGACTACCTGGTGGACAAAGACACCACCCCCATCATCCTGTGCTGCGCCCCCGAGCATGTGAACTTCTTCCGCAAAATCTCTACGCTGCGCCATCTGCTGCCGGTGGGCATCGAGAAAGACCCGGCCGGCCTGGACGGCAAAACGCTGCTGGAAGACGCGCTCACCATCATGGATGCCCAGCGCGAAGCCAACGTGAAGCAAGTGCTGGAGCAATACGCCCTGGATGCCTCGAAGGGCCGCGCCACCGATGACTACAATGCCATTGCGCTGGCGCTGCTGGAGCGCAAGGTGGGCGTGCTGCTGGTGCAGGAGGGCAAGGACATCCCCGGCACCTACGACCCCAAGACCGGAGAGATGTTCTTCAACCCGGCCGGCGATCCCAAAGACGATTTGAATGAAGACCCCGCCAGCCCCGATTTGGTGGACGCTTTCGCTCAAGCGGCCTTGGCCCAAGATGCCCACATCTACGTGCTGCCGGCCGAAAAGATGCCGGTGGGTCGCGGCGTGGCGGCCATCTATCGCTACTAGACCACGCGCGACATAACGCTAACCCAAAAGCGGGAACTTCGGTTCCCGCTTTTTTGCGTGTCGGGGCCAAAAGTGTACGTCCCCCCGACACACCTACATCTCCAACAGCCGGCGAATCACCCAACTGGCGATCATCTGGCCCATGATGGGCGGGAAGTACGACATGGTGCCCAGCTCAGTGCGCTCCCCTCGCGCAGCCCCCGGCTGCGCCGCCACCGGCAGCGGCGGCTCATCGGAGTACAGCACCGGCAAGCGCTCGATACCTGCCTGCCGCGCCAGCTTGCGGAAGGCCCGCGCCAACGGATCCACCTGCGTCCGGTAAATGTCAGCGAACTTAAGCGTGGTGGGATCTTGCTTGTTGGCGCCCCCCATGCTGGCAATCTCGCAAATACTTTCGGCTTGGCAAAACTGCGCGAGGGCAATCTTCGCCGAAACCGTGTCGATGGCGTCCACCACCACATCAGGGCGGCTCACCTTCGCGAACAGCGCCGGCACGTCTTCGGTCGCCAGGAACGCATCCACGGTTTCCACCACCACAGCCGGGTTGATATCAGCCGCCATGGCCCGCATCACGTCCACCTTGCGCTGCCCCACCGTGCTGCAAAATGCCAAGGCCTGGCGGTTGATGTTGCTGGGGGCCACCGCATCGCCGTCCACGAAAATCAAACGCCCCACGCCGCCGCGCACCAGCGCCTCGGCGCAACTGGAGCCAACGCCGCCAACGCCCACCACCATCACGCAGGCACCCTGCAGCTTTTCAAGCCCCGCATCGCCCAAAATACGTCGCAGCCGCGTAAAGCCGTCTTCGGTTTCCACATCAACCTCCTTGCCGTCACGAAGATTCTAGCAACAAAAAGACCCCGCTCGTGAGCGGGGTCCTGGCAGAACCGTTCAGGCTCAAACTGGTTCGATAGCCGTCAGGCCAACGAAGCCAATTTACTTCAGGCTCACAGCAGCGCCGGCCTCTTCCAGCTTGCCCTTGATCTCCTCGGCCTTCTCCTTGTTCACGCCCTCGGCAACCGGCTTGGGAGCGCCCTCGACCACTTCCTTGGCCTCCTTCAGGCCCAGGCCGGTGATCTCGCGCACAACCTTGATCACAGCGATCTTGTTGTCGCCGAAGCCCTCCAGCACAACGTCGAAGTCGGACTTCTCCTCGGCAGCAGCGCCGCCCTCAGCCGGAGCAGCCACGGCCACAGCAGCCGGAGCAGCAGCGGACACGCCAAAGGTCTCCTCGATGTCCTTCACCAGTTCGGAGGCCTCCAGCAGGGTCATCTCCTTGAGAGCCTCAATAATCTCTTCGCGAGTAACAGCCATGTTAGTTTCCTTTCAAAGGGCCCTGCAGCTAGCAGGGCAAATTCTCAACGTTTCAGGCAGCCCACTTTAAGCCGCCCGGTTTGCTACCCTTAGGCAGCTTTTTGGTCGGCCACCTGTTGGATGGCACGGGCCAAGCCACTGGGCACGCCGTTGACCGTAACGGCAAGACCACGGGCCACGCCAGCGATAGCGCCGGCAATCTGAGCCATGAGCTGTTCGCGAGAAGGCAGGGAAGCGATGGCCTCCACGTCGGCGGCAGTCAGCGCCTTGCCCTCCATCAAACCGCCTTTGATCTCCAGCTTTTGGTTGCCCTTGGCGTAGTCCTTCACCGCCTTGGCGGCAGCGGCAACGTCGGCCCCGGCGAACACAAAAGCGCTGGGGCCCTGCAGAAGATCGTCGAGGGTGGGCTGGTCGGCCTCCTTCAACGCCAGGTGCACCAGAGTATTCTTGTAAACCTTCATGGTAGAGCCGGTTTCGCGAATAATCTTGCGCAGCTCCTGAATCTCCTTCACCGTCAGGCCGCGGTAATCCACCACCCATACGGCGCCGCAGGCATCCAGATCGGCCTTGATATTTGCGAGCATCTCTTTGTTCGAAGCGTTTGGCATGAGCTAAATTCACCTCCTTTTCATCAAGTCGCGTTCCGCCCCTCAAAAGTGTGGGCCGCCACTTGTGAAAAGAAACGGCCCCCGCCCAGAAGACGGAGGCCGCAGATATTCACTGTCGCGAAATCATCTACCACCTCGGCGGGCCGCTTGCGCGATTAAACCTCTCGGTACCTGCTGTCTTAAGTAGCGGAACTATTGGTTTCATTGCTGCCCGTTAAAGCAGCTGTTCTATATTACGCCCTCGCTCTCCCCTGTCAAGGAAAAAACCGTCCTCTGGCCACAAAACCCCAAGAAAGCGCCGTCACTCGTCTTCGCGATCGATGATATCCAGAAGCTCTTGCCGGGAGTGCACATCTGCCTTCACGTAGATATGGCGAATGTGGGACTTGGCCGTGTTGAACGATATGGTGAGGTTTTGGGCAATATAGTCGATGGAGCGGCCTCGAACCAAAAGTTCGAACACATCCCGCTCCCGCGGCGACAAGCCGCAGCGCTCTGCCACCGCGCTCAGCCGCTGCTGATAACGCCCGGGCTTGCGCTCCTCAAAAGCCGAAGGCTCCGCGTCGGCCGGAAGCTCGGCCGCACCACCCCGCGCTTCAACTCCTTCGTCTCCCTCGCCCTGCGGCGCATCGGGCGCCGAAGCAACCTTGCTACCCTCTCGCAGGGCCTCGCCAATAAGGCGGTCGTTCAGCACCAACATGGACACCACCAAAAGGGCGAACACCATGGCAACGGAAACCACTTCCAACGATAGGCCGGTTTCTCCGTAAGCCCGCACCAACGCAAGCCCTACCATCCACCCCAGCGTAGTGCCCAGCGCCGACGCACCGCGGCCCAACCCGAAAACCAAAATGGGCGAAAGCCGCGAGGAATAGGCCACATAGGCCAGCAGGCACCAGATAACCAGGACAAAGCAGTTGTAGCCCACGGTGACGAACTGGCCTCCGAAGGCGGCGCCGCCAACCAGGGGGGTGACCAAGATGCAAGCCGCCACCACCAAAATGATGGGATAGTACAGCCGGCCCACATCGAAATTGCGTCGCAGCAAGCCCACCAGCAAAAACAACGCCGCCGCCACGACGCCCGAGCTGAAAACAATCACTGCTCCCTCGGCGTTCATGTTGGCAGCCACGGAATGGGGCACCGCGAACCCGCGGGCAACTCCCACCACCACCGAGAAAACCGCCACTGCTATGAGCAGCCGCACGAAAAACATGTTGGCCGAGCGCGGCGCACGCTCTGGCAACGCTTCCTCTTCGACGGCAAATTCCGCATTCGGCAATGTGGACACCACCGCCATGAGCGGCAACAGGGCCGTAATCACCATGCCGGCCGGTGCCGGCAGCCCAATTGCAACGAAGTAAATCATGCACGCGAACACAAACGATGCCGCCGTGTACATAACCGCATCGCGCGCCGAAACCTTAGAGTAGATGATGCCGAAGCGCAATACGATAACTGAAGTGCCCAGGCCGGTGAGCACCGCGCAGACTACCAACAGCGCGCCGGAAGCCTCGGGCGCTGATGAGGCGTAAAGCCCCACCGTGGCCAGCCCGGCCACCAGGGAAGCCACCACTGCCACCGAAACGCGATTCATCATCCTCTCGGTAAATCGCCGCCCTATCGACAGCGCCACCAGCGCCAGCGAAAGCGCCAAAGTAGAGAACAAATAGGTCTGGGAAATAGTGTCGGGCGGCAAATATGCCGCCCCGGGGGAAACGAGAACATTGCTGTTGTAGGAAATCCAAATCCAGGCATAATAAAAGCCGAACCCCACCAGCTTGAAAGCGGGCCATTGCTCTTCCACCGCCATTCCCAGGCGCGTGGGAGCAAGCTCGCTGCTAGAGGCAAACGAGTCTTGGTTGTCGCCGAAACGCTTAAACATAGGCTCCCCCACTAAACGCCGCCGGATACCCTGGAGCGCTCCCGAGCGCGCCATTCCCAGGCGCCGCTCTTTTTCCTCAGAAAGCCCATATTGTACACCCTCTGCCATTTCCCCACGCCCCTCCGGCCGTTAAGGCCCTGCTAAATTGTGGCGGCTTCCTGCTCCTCTGGCTCTTGCACTGCAGGCGAGCCCTTTGGCGCGATCCCCCCTTGAGCCTCTGCGCTCCTCCCCAAAAACGGGAAGCTGATTGCGCTTACCGGGCACACCGCCTTACATTCGCCGCACTTCGTACACTCAGCCAGCGAAACAGACGATTTCGGGTGGTGCAGGTCGATGCCCTCGGGGCAAACCTCGACGCAACGGGCGCAGCTGGCGCCGTTGCACTGCAGGCACTCCGATGCTGCAACCGTGGGGCGGAACGTGCGGTTCAGCCGCGACACCAAAGAAAGCAGCGCACCTAAGGGACAGAACCGATGGCACCACTTCCTCAGCAACACCACTTCCAACACCAAAATGAGAGGGAACACCACCAACGAGAGCGTCACTTCGCTCAGCTGCAGGAGGTGCCATAGGGCCACAAACGTGGCCACCGTGAGACCCACCGGGCAAATGAGGCAGAACACGGGGAACCCGAAAGCGGCAGTGGTGAGCACCGTGGCCCCCAGCACCCAGTTGCGCGAGTCGTTCACGCCATCGCGCTGGGCCAAAACCGGCTTGTCCGTCTTCTTTTCCTTCAACCCGAAAAGCCGCCGCAGCAGCGGCACCGGGCAGCCCCAGGCGCAAAACGCGCGACCCGCCAGCACCACTAGCAGCACGGAAATCAGCAGCCCCAAAGCCAGCGGAGGAACGATAGTGCGAGAGGCGATGGCGGCCTCGATGGCCCCCAAGGGGCAGATGGCGGCAATGTCGGCTATGCCCCAAGCAGACGGCGTGCCCGTGCCGCTATGAACCGCGAGCCCCACCCCTACCAGGCCCAATACTCCAATGGCAGCCAGCGTGCGCTTCGTAGACAACTTCATCTCAGCCACCCCCTATTCGCTCGCACCGTCCACCAAGGTGCCCCCCAATGCAGCGGCAGCCTGCGGCGGAAGCACCACAATGCCGCGGCGAGTGCCCCCGGCGAACGTGCCGTACACCAAAGCGGTGCATTCGTACTCGCACTGGCCACAGCCATTGCACAGCCCGCCGTCGATGACGGGATGCCCTTGCGAAAAAGAAAGCGCCCCGAATGCGCACGAATCTTCGCAGGCATTGCACCCTTGAAAATAGGAAAGGCAGCGGTCTTTTTGCACTACTGCCACCCCCAGCTTTTCACGTGTCTCATCGAAGGAGCGCAGCGCCCCCGTAGGGCACACCTGGATGCACTTGCCGCAGAAATCGCAATAACCCTTGTGGAAGTCCAACTTGGGGGTGCGGGCGCTCACCAGGCCGTCCTCCACCGATGCCAGCGAGATAGCATCGGTGGGACAAACGCTGCGGCACCGGTCGCACTTGAGGCAAGCTGAGCGCAACGCTCGCTCGTCCTGGCCACCGGGTGGCCGCAGAAGCTCGTCCCCTTGGGCAAAGGCGGTACCCAAGCCGCCCACACCGGCCCCCACCGCGCACACGGCGGCCAAGCCCACGAAACTGCGGCGCGTCATGGCGCCCATTACTGCACGCCCTCTGCCCGGCTGCCCGCGGTTGCCACCTCTTCACCGGAGGCCCAAGCCGGCTTCACTTCGCAGGGTTCCTCGCCTAGCCCCAGCAGCGACGCCGCCGCCTCGAAATAGGCAGCTTCCGTATCAACATAACCGCGGGTCACGGCAGCCAACTGCCGGTAGAAATCCGTTTGCGCCCATTCGTCAACGGCATCGCACAGCTGCGGCAGCCAATTGCGCTGATGGAAGGCGAAAAAGCTGTAGCCCAGAGCAACCGCCTCCTGCAGGGCACGGCCATCGCCGGCCGCGATGGCCTCCTTGGCCCGGTCGCATAGGGCGGCAGCAAACTGCAGCTCAAACCCCAGGTGGTCCTCGGGCGTGGTGTTATCGGCTGGAAGGTCAAGCCCGGCGCGGCGATAATAGCACAGGGCGCCGTCCCGCGCGTCTTGCATGAGAATGCGCTCTTCGCTGGTAAACACCGATTCGTAGGGCGGCGCGGTAATGCGATCGTAATTGCCAGCCCCCAGAAACACCCGGGCGTAATCCACGGCCAGCTCTTGGCGAGTACCCCCATGACGATGGCGGAGATACTCCTTCATGGCCGCCAGGCCCTCATCGATAGCCGAGCCATCCCCCGCGCACTCTATGGCGGCGAGCGCCTCAATCTGCGGCTCGGTCAGCTCGTACAGATACAGGCCGGCCAAGAAGCGGGCAAAAGCGGCACGGGCTTCATTGGCCTGGCGCAGCTCCTCGAAATCAGGGGAGGAGAAATCAAAGGCGATGGTCTGTTCCATGGGGCAACTCCTTGAGAAAGGGGAGGGCGTCCGGTGGCAATTGCGCCTCCGGACGCCCCGTAACTGCAAGCTAAATGCTCACACCAAACAACGACATGACCGCAACGGATGCCGTCCACATGAGCACGCGGAAGGCGATAGAGCCGATGAAGGCCCCAATTACGGCCACAAGGGAAAGCGACAGCGCGCCCGAGGTGCGCTTCATGCCTGCAAAGCCACAGGCCAGTGGCACCAGCGCGCCGCACACCACAACGCCAACCCAGAACAGCACTGCCGACTGACCGCCAATCACACCGGCCACAAACCCGAAGGCCAACACCGTGACCAGGGCCACCACGGCACCCACCACCGTTTCCACGGCGGCGAAGGAAAGGGCGTCGGACCCCTCCTTGCAGATGGCGCACAGCAAATACCACAGCGCCGCGCCAGAGGCCATGGCACCGCCCAGATACCCCAGGGGAAGCGCCACGGTGTTCCATGCCAGCTGCGAAGCCATCATGTAAGACGAACCGCAGGAGAAGCTGAACACCACCGCCATTGCCACGGCCACCGCGCCCAGCGCCTTTTGAGCACCAGCGCTGGCGTTGCGTTTGATCAGCAGCAAAAGCACTAAAGCCACCAGCACGTCGATGCCCAGCAGCAGGGCCTCCAGGAAAATGCCGGGGGCCGGATGGGCCAGCACCGCCATGATGCGGTCAACATGGGAAAGGTGAGTGGCCGACGCAATGCCGCCCACCACAATAAGGGCGATACCGGCCACAATGGCGGGGAAGGCGGCCTTTTTCGCCAAGCCTCTGAAGGCGTCGATTCCGGCGCAAGCCACCAACCACGCCCCCGCCCCGGAAAGGGCGGTAAAAAGCACAAGGGACCATTGAATTTCCATGGGTGTTCCTATCTATTCTGCAACGGGGTAAGCGGCGGTATGGGGATGACCTTTGGTTTCCACCCGGTCTTGCCACTCTCCAATCATGCTGGTCATGATGTAATGGGTAGCTGGCGCATTGCCCACATCCTGCAGGGTGTGGATGTCGCCCGCCTCATATTTCGCCAGCTCTTTAGACACATCGGAGGAAGGGTCGTCCAAGTCACCGTAGAAGCGGGCGCCGGCCGCGCAGCTTTTCACGCAGGCGGGCAGCTTATCCTGAGAGGTAAGGTGGCCGCACAGGGTGCACTTCTCCACACATTGCTCCGACTTGTTCCACGAGCGCACGCCATAGGGACAGGCCATCATGCAGTACTTGCAGCCGATGCACTTCTCCTTGTCCACCAGCACCACGTTGGTCTTGTCATCGCGATAGCTGGCGCCGGTGGGGCACACCGAAACGCAGGGGGCGTTCTCGCATTGCTGGCACAAGGTGGGCAGCGCGTAGCGGGTCATGTGCGGGTACTCCCCCACCGGCCCCACCGCCAGCACCTTCGACCAGCGTTCGCCCAGGGCCACGCCGTTTTCCATCTTGCAGGCCACTTCGCACCCATAGCATCCGGTGCAGCGGTCCAGGTTCACCACAATGCAATTACGCGCCATAGTCAAACACATCCTCCGTCGTATCGCTGGGGGCGGGCATCCAGGGGCTGAACTGCTCCGGCTGCACCCACACGCTGTTCAGAATCTCATCGTTGCTGGGGCTTACCTTCACCTGGAATCCGCGCAGGGTGTAGGTGCCGTACTCGGGGTTGTAGGGGGGATCGTTCTTGGTGAGCACGTTGATGTTCATCACCTTGTAAGACTGGCCCGGATCGTCGGAGTCCAGCAGCTCGGGCGCCCAGAAGCGCTCCTGGTACACCACGCCCTTGGCAATGGCGGTGGTCACGCGGGCCATGCCGTGAGTTTTACCGCGGCGGCTCTCGATGTTTACCCAAGTGCCGTCTTCGATGCCGTACTTCTCGGCGTCTTCCGGATGAATCCACATCTCCGGCACCGGATAAATCTCACGCAGATAGGGAATGTTGCGCAGCGTGCCGTGGTGGTACATGGGCAGGCGCCCCTCGGTGAGCACCAGCGGGTACTCAGTGTCGGTCAAGGGCGACTCCGCCGGCTCCACGTAGTAGCACAGCGGCTCGTAATCGGCCGAAGCGGGCGGCAGGATAAGCGGCTTCTCCTCGGCGCACTGCGACCACGGGGCGCCGGTGCGACCCAGAATGATATTCGACTCGCAGTATATTTCCAGCTTTTTGGAAGGGGTGCCGAAGCCCTTGGGCTTACCGGGGTTGTCCGGATCCTCGTTCAGATAGGTGAGGTAGGTGCGGTACTCCTCGGGCTCCGCCCATTTAATCACGCCCTGCTCGCAAGCCTCGTCCCAGCTCATGTCCAGCTTATTCAGATGCTGCAGCTGCTTTTCGTGCTCGTTCTTGTAGAAGGGAGTGGTCATGCAGGCTTCCTTATCGAAGGCCTTCGGGCAATGGGTGTTGCCCAGCTCGGCGCACTTCTGCACGATTTGGGTCCAGATGATGCCCTCTTCCACCGTCTCGAATAGATGGGTTACCGCCTGGCGCATGACAATCGTGTTCAGCTGCGGGATGGTGAGGTTCGTCTCCAGCCACTCAGTGGTGGGCAGCAGCAGGTCGGCGCACAGCACCGAGAATGCCGTGGGGTACATGAAGCACTGCACCACGTAATCCAGCTTCGGCACAATCTCGTCCAAGCAAGAAGAGTTGCCCAGCACCACGTGTTTGTTGCCAGACCGCTCGATCCACATGTGAATTTGGTACGGGTCGCCGTCTTTCATGGCCTTGAACACCGAGGGGATATGAGCCATATCCCAGCACAGGATGCCCTTGTGCTCGATGGTGCCGCAGCGCTTCATCA
>ERZ777306.1227-NODE-1227-length-42985-cov-6.138924_pt1 | contig 42985 bp, 40 predicted proteins | sample MGYA00374966_ERZ777306 | MGnify/ENA primary metagenome ERZ777306 (study PRJEB29329, sample SAMN06343882) | mouse gut metagenome | isolation source: Mouse cecum | place: Austria: Vienna | collected 2014-11-15 ... | reverse complement strand
GACTTGATTTCTGAGCGGATCCGCTACTACGTCCAGACCTATTACCGGCTGGACCCGGCGGCCATCCTGCCCCAGCGGGACACCCGCCGGGAGGCGCTGGAGCAGGAGCGGAAAGCCCTGACCGCCCAGCTGGAGAAACGCGGCCAAGCCCTGAAAATGCTGTATCTGGACCGGGTGGCCGGTCTGCTCGGTGAAGAACAGTTTATAGAACTGAACCAGTCATTTCTGGAAGAAAAAAGCCGCCTGGAGCGGCGGCTGGCGGTCATCGGGGAAGAACTGGCGGAGTGGGAGCATCCAGAGCAGCAGTATGAGCGGATAGAACGGGCGCAGGAGCTCTTGAAGCTGGAAAGGGTTCCGCGGGAATTGGTGGTTGGATTGGTCGAGAAAATCGAAATCTGCGAGAAGAATCCGGAAACGGGTCAACAGGAAGTAAGAGTGACCTGGAGGTTTTAATGTCCTTGGGTTACCACCCCCTGGGGCGCGGTTCCGTCCACCAGGGCAATCTGTTTTTTCGGCAGAACCACCGCGTCCAGAGATGCCGGGTCGCCGGAGCAAAGTATGTACTCAACCGGCTCACCAGCCTCTTCCGCCAGGGCGGCAATCCGGCGCATCAGCGTGGACTTTCCACAGCCGGGGCCGCCCTTTATAATGTAAATGCTGCGGGCCTGTTCCGGGGGAAGCAGCTCGGAATAGAGAGAATAAAATCCGCTGGGAGAATTGGCTCCCAGAAAATATTGGACCTTTGGGGAAGAAACCATAGAAAAATCCTCCATACATTGAAAATCTACCTTAGACTATGCGCCGCAATGGCAGATGGTGCGGGGAGGGTTTCCGGCATGGCGGCCCTGTGACAGGGAAATCAGTTTGACTGGAAAACTGTTGATTTACAAACCCTGCTGAATGCGATATACTTATAGTATCTCTTGCCATACCGATGAATTGGAGCGTAACATGAAGCAAAAAATCTGGTCCGCGTTGCTGGCCCTGCTGGTTCTGGCCGGCTGTGCCCCCTCCGCCCCGGCCCGGGAGGCAAATCTGTCCGTCGTGGCCACTACATATCCCATCTATCTCTTCACCTGCGCCATTACGGAGGGGGTGGAGGGCGTCGCTGTGGAGCGGCTGGATACGGGAAGCGTCAGCTGTCTCCACGACTACACCCTGTCCATGCGGGATATGCAGAAGCTTGAGGGGGCCGACGTGATCGCCCTCAACGGCGCGGGGTTGGAGGAATTTCTGGAGGACGCCCTGGAAACCTCCGACGCCCAGGTAATTGACTGCTCCCGGAACGTCCAGCTGCTGGAGAGCCTGGAGCACGACCATGAGGAGCACGGGGACCACGACCACGGACACTGGGACCCCCACTATTGGATGGACCCCGCCCGGGCGGACCGGATGGTCCAGAATATCCAGGCGGACCTGTCCCAGCTGGACCCGGACCACGCCCGGCAGTATTCGGAAAACGCCGCGGGGGTCTCCGCCCTGCTGGCCGCCCGGCAGAACCTGGCCCGGGAATTGATTCAAATGTATCACCCCATCCCCGGCCTGGTCACCTTCCACAATGGATTTCAGTATTTTGCCCAGGCCTATGGCCTGCCTCTGCTGGCCTCCATTGAGGAGGAGGCGGGCAGCGAGGCCAGCGCCAAGGAGATTGTGGAGATAACCCAGCTGGTGCGGGAATATGACATTCCAATTATTTTCACTGAAGTCAACGGCTCCGACGCTACGGCACAGGCCATCGCCCGGGAGACCGGGTGCCGGGTGGGGCAGCTGTCCATGATTATGGACGGCCCCGACGGCAGCTTGGAGCAGTATTTAAACGCCGTCACAGATAACGTGACCGCAATCGTCAACGGCTTTGCCGGGAAAGAGGTCATAGGTCACGAATGAGAAAGATCAAACACGGAAAACTTGCCGCCGGGTGCGCCGACTCCTGCTGCCTGAAGCTGGAGGGCCTGTCGGTGCAGCTCCAGGGGGAGCGGATTTTGCAGGACGTCTCCTTTCACCTCCACTGCGGGGAGATCGCCGCCCTCATCGGGCCCAACGGGGCGGGTAAATCCTCCCTGTTCCGGTGCATTCTGGGCCAAATGCCCTATCAGGGGAAAATCACCTTTTCCCCCGCCCGGGGCCCTGCCATCCCCCTGTCCGCCCCCCTGACCGGCTACGTGCCCCAGGCCCCCAGCTTCGACCGGGGGGACCCGGTGAGCGTACTGGACTTCTTCACCGCCGCCACCAGCCGGTGGCCGGTGTTCCTGCCCATCCCTGGCAAATACCGGGAGCGGGCGGAGCGCTGCCTGGAGCGGGTCCACGGGGCGGACCTGCTGGACCGGCCCATGGGGGGGCTGTCCGGCGGGCAGCTCCAGCGGGTGCTGCTGGCCATGGCCCTGGAGCCCATCCCCCATATCCTGATTCTGGACGAACCTCTGTCCGGGGTGGACATTGAGGGAGAACACCAGCTGTTGGAGATGCTGGATGAGCTGCGTACCCAATACGACCTGTCCATCCTCTTCTCCACCCACGATTTCGCCACTCTGGGGCAGTTTGCGGACAAGGTAATTCTGCTCAACCAGGGGGTGGTGAAAATCGGCACTCCGGACCAGGTGCTGGCCGCGCCGGAATTTTATGAGACCTTTCATCTGCGCTTGGGGCATGAAAAGGGGGGCGGCGTTTAACATGGAATTTTGGTATTTTCTGATTGACCTGCTGCCCTTCCAGTGGGCCCAGCCGGGGCAGATGTTTTTTATGAAAAACGCCCTGCTGGCGGTGCTGGTTATCACCCCCCTGTTCGGCCTGCTGTCCACCATGGTGGTCCACAGCCGGATGTCCTTCTTTTCCGACGCTCTGGGCCACTCCGCCTTTACGGGGATGGCCATCGGGGCCCTGTGCGGCCTGTCGGACCCCTCCTGGTCGGCGGTGATCTTTGCGGTGATTTTTGCGGTTTTGTTCAATCTGGTCCGCCGGAACACCAGTCTGGCCAGCGACACGGTGATCGGGGTGTTTTCCTCCACCGCCGTGGCCATGGGCATTTTTATCTCGACCATGGGCGGGCGGTCCTTTACCCGGTTCAACAGCCTGCTCATCGGGGACATTTTATCAGTGGAGCCGGCGAAAATCGGCCTGCTGGCCCTGATTCTCCTGGGAACGGTGGTTTTTTGGGCCCTCTCCTTCAATCCGCTGATGCTCTCCGCGATCCATCCCGCCCTGGCGGACAGCCGGGGCATCCGGGTGTTCTGGCAGGAAACCCTGTTCTCCGTGGTGATTGCCGTGATGGTCACCCTGTCCATGACCTGGGTGGGGCTGCTGGTGATCAACTCCCTGCTGGTGCTGCCGGCGGCAGCGGCCCGGAATGTGGCCAAAAATATGGCCCAATACCACCTGTTTTCCGTGCTGGGGGCCATGCTGGCGGGGGTGGCGGGGCTTATGACCTCCTACTACCTGGGTCCCTCCGCCGGTGCGTCCATCACCCTGTACCTGGCGCTGTTTTTCCTGGGGACATTTTTCTTCAAAAAATAAATAAGGAGGCACTTTTATGAAACGTAGAAGCTTGCTGTTTGGTTTACTGCCCCTCCTGCTTCTGACCGGGTGCCAGGAAATCACAGGAACTCCAGAGGAATTCCACTGGGTCTTAGTGGAGGAAGGGGCATACACCCTCTCCGACGGGACCCGTGTGGACAGGTGGGAGGAGGAGTTCCGTTTCTGGCGGCTCTACAAGCTGCCGGACGACGGGACGGAGCTTTTGCGGGAGGACGCACCCGCCGGCCCGGAGAACGTCGCTGTGGGCGGACAGCTCGACTTTTCCAGCCTGAGCGAACCGGCGCAAAAAGAAATTATGGCCTATTACGAGCAGCGCGGTCTGCTCTATGACATCCCCGCGGAGCTGGAAAAAGCTTATGCGGCATACCAGCGCTGCCAGGAGAGCGGTAAGGAGTTTTCCAGTTTTCAGGTGAACCAGATGATTTCTCCCTGCGGCGCAAACGATACCGTGTGCTATTATTCCACCTCTGTGACCACCTCATATGACGTACAGCTGGCCAATGAGCTGCGGCTGTGCGACGCTTTCCGGCGGGACACCGGCGAAAAAATCGACACGATGGACCTGTTTACCATTTCCCAGGAGGAGGCCGCCCGGTGGTTTGCGGACTACTATGGCAAAGAAGCTCCAATGAGCGCAGAAATGCGCGAAGCCTTCCAGCCGGAGTATGTGATATTCCGGAGCAGCGGCCTGGAGGTCATGTTCCCGGCGGGGACCCTGCCCAGCCAGAAGAGCGCTACCGGCCTGTACCTGGAATATGAAGAAGCGGAGGACATCTTGCAGGAGTGGGCCGTCCCAGACCCGACGGAATCTGATTAAAACAGGAGATATTTTATGCAAGTCATACGAAAAACAGTCAAAAGCATCCCCTTTTACGCCTGCGACGGCTTCGGCCCCGGGGTGGCCCACGGCTTTTCTACCCGCATCGGCGGCGTCTCCCCCGCCCCCTGGGACAGCCTGAATCTGGGAGCCTGCCGGGGGGACGACCCCGCCAATCTCCGGGAAAATTTCCGGCGCTTCTGTGATGCCATCGGGGCCGACCCCAGCGCTCTGGTGAAAAACCAACAGATACACAGCAAGCGGGTCCGCCCCGTCACCCGGGCGGATGTGATGCCCACGCCGGAGACCCCCGGCGAGGTGGAGGCCGACGGCATGATAACGAATCAGCCGGGGGTGGCCCTTACCATCTTCTCCGGGGACTGTCTGCCGGTGTTCCTCTACGACCCGGTCCGGAGGGTGATCGCCGCCTGCCACGCCGGCTGGCGGGGGACCGCCCAGGGGATCGCCGCCCAGGCGGCCCGGCAGATGCGGGAGGACTACGGCTGTGATCCCCAGGATATTTTAGCCGCCATCGGCCCGGGCATCGGCCCCTGCTGCTTCGAGACCCACGCCGATGTGCCCGATGGCCTCCGGGCGGAGCTGGGCCCGGACGGAGAGGCCTTTATCACGGCCCTCCCCGGCGGGGAGAAATTTCGGGTGGATTTGAAGGAAGCAAATGCCTGCTGGCTGCTGCGGGCGGGACTGGCCCGGGAGCACATCGCCGTTTCCGACGCCTGCACCGCCTGCAACCGGACGGATTTCTGGTCCCACCGGATGCAGGGGACCCAGAGGGGAAGTATGGCGGCAATTTTACAAATGGTATAATAGAAGACAATGATGACAAAACAAACGAAATTTTTGGGGCTTTTGCTGGCCCTCCTGCTGCTGGCCGGCTGCGGGACTCCGCCGGCCCCGGCAATCAGCCAGCCGGAGGAGACTCCGCCGGATGTGTCCGCCCCGCCCCCGGAGGCGGCGGGGGAGACCATCCCCTTCACCCTGGCGGTCTACCCCCAGGAGAGCTTCCACCCGGCCCTGTCCAAAAACCGGACCAACCTGCTGCTGGCCTCCCTGCTTTATCAGCCCCTCTACCGGCTGGACGAGCGCTTTGAGCCCCAGCCGGTGCTGGCCTCCGGGGCGGCTGCCAGTGAGGACAAGCTCACCTGGACCATCTCCCTGCAAAACGCGGCCTTCTCCGACGGTACGCCTTTGACAGGGAAGCTTGCGGCGGACGCCCTGAACGCCGCCCGGGGGGAGGGCTCCCGGTATGCCGCCCGGCTGGCGGGAATCACGGGGGTGGCCGCCGGGGAGGGCAGCGTGGTGATTACCCTGTCCAGCCCCAACGGGAATTTGCCCGCCCTGCTGGACATCCCCATCGCCTTGGGGGATGGGCCCCGGCCTCTGGGCACCGGGCCCTATGTGCTGCGGGAGGAGGAGACGGTTTTGTCCCTGGAGGCGGCGGAGGGCCAGGCGGTCCCCGCGAAAACCATTCCCCTCCACGCCATCACCCAGACCGACGACTTGATCGCCGCCTTTGACAGCGGAGATGTGACCCTGGTGGAAACGGACCTGATGGGCACCAACACCCCCGCCTACTCCGGAAACTATGAGGTCTGGGACTATCCGGGGCTGGGGATGGTCTATTTGGGCATAAACAGCCGGGAGGACCGGCCCTGTGCCAGTGAGGCGCTGCGCCGGGGACTGGCCAGGGGCATCGACCGGGAAAGCATCGCGGATACGGTGTTTGCCGGACACGCGGCGGCCACCGCCCTGCCCCTGCACCCCAACAGCCCCCGGTGGTCCCAGGACCTGAACGACGCCTGGAGCTATCAGCCAGAGGCGTTGAGCGGAGAACTGGTCCTGCTTGTGAACAGCGAGAACAGCGCCAAAACCGCCGCCGCCCAGCATATCGCGGACCAGCTCCGGGCGGTGGGCCTGGGCATTGAGGTCCGCCGCCTGCCCTGGGAGGGCTACATCCAGGCCCTGGAGAGCGGGGACTTTGACCTGTATCTGGCGGAGACGAATCTGACCGCCGATTTCGACCTGCGGGCCATCATCGGGACAGACGGGGCCCTCAATTACGCGGACTGGTCCAACCTGATCACCGACCAGCTGCTTACGGAGCTGAATGCGGGCGTCGGGGACGCGGGGGTGGTGTACAGCCACCTGATGGACCAGGCGCTGTTTATCCCAATCTGCTTTAAAAACGGCAGCGTATTGACCCAGTGGGGGCGGGTATCGGGCCTGAATCCGGTGCGGGAGGACCCCTTTTATCAAATGGAGCATTGGACAATCAAATAGGGAGGAAAAATATGAGTGTTTACCGCTGTTATTCCATGAAGAGACCCCAATATGACGTAGAGAGCGCCGCCCTGCTGGAGCAGCTGCGGGGCCAGCTGGGGGTGCAGAGTCTGGAGGGGCTGTCCATCCTGCACCGCTACGATGTGGAGGGGGTGGACCCTGCGGTCTTTGCCCAGGCCAAGGGCATCGTCTTTTCCGAGCCCCAGGTGGACGCGGTGTTTGAGGAGAACCCGCCCCGGATGGAGGGCCCCTGCACTCCCCTGGCGGTGGAAGCCCTGCCGGGGCAGTTCGACCAGCGGGCGGACTCCGCCGCCCAGTGCATCCAGCTGATGGCCGGGGTGGAGCGGCCTTTGGCGGCTTACGCCAAGGTCTATATGCTCATGGGGACACTGTCCCCGGCGGACCTGGACAAAATCAGGGGGTACCTCATCAACCCCGTGGAGAGCCGGGAGGCATCCCTGGACAAGCCGGAGACCTTGGTCCGGGAGCACGCCGTCCCCGACCACGTGGACACGGTGGAGGGGTTCGTCTCCATGGACGGGGCAGCCCTGTCCGCCCTGCTGGAGCAGATGGGGCTGGCCATGGACCTGGATGATTTGAAGTTTTTGCAGGCCTATTTCCGGGACCGGGAGAAGCGGGACCCCACCGTCACCGAGGTCCGGGTGGTGGATACCTACTGGTCCGACCACTGCCGCCACACCACCTTCTCCACCCACCTGGAGGAGATTCAAATCGACGACCCCGCCGTCAAAGCGGCCTATGAGCGCTACTTAGCCGCCCGGGTGGAGGTCTACGGCGGGGAGAAAGCCGCCCAGCGGCCCCAGACCCTGATGGACATTGCCACCATCGGCACAAAGGTGCTGAAAAAGCGGGGGCTTCTCCCGGAGCTGGACGAGAGCGAGGAGATCAACGCCTGCTCCATCCACGTCCCCGCCCAGGTGAACGGGGAAACCCAGGACTGGCTGCTTATGTTCAAAAACGAGACCCATAACCACCCCACGGAAATCGAGCCCTTCGGCGGCGCGGCCACCTGCATCGGCGGCTGCATCCGGGATCCCCTCTCCGGCCGGGTGTACGTCCATCAGGCCATGCGCTTCACCGGCGCGGGGGACCCCCGCACCCCCTTTGACCAGACCCTGGAGGGCAAGCTCCCCCAGCGGAAGCTGTGCCAGACGGCGGCGGCTGGTTACTCCTCCTACGGAAATCAGATCGGTCTGGCCACCGGCCACGTGGCGGAGGTCTACCACGAGGGCTACGTGGCCAAGCGGCTGGAGTGCGGCGCGGTAGTGGGCGCGGCTCCGGCGGAGAACGTGCGCCGGGAACGGCCCGCCCCTGGGGATGTGGTCATACTGCTGGGCGGCCGCACCGGCCGGGACGGCATCGGCGGGGCCACCGGGTCCTCCAAGAGCCACAACCAGAAATCTCTGGCAACCATGGCCTCCGAGGTCCAGAAGGGCAACGCCCCGGAGGAACGCAAGCTCCAGCGGCTGTTCCGCAGCGGCGAGGTCACCCGGCTCATCAAGCGCTGCAATGATTTCGGGGCCGGCGGGGTTTCCGTGGCCATCGGCGAGCTGGCCGACGGGCTGGAAATCGACCTGGACGCGGTGCGCAAAAAGTACGACGGCCTGGATGGCACCGAGCTTGCCATCTCCGAGAGCCAGGAGCGCATGGCGGTGGTGGTTGCCCCGGAGGACGCGGAAGTGCTGATTGCCGCGGCGGAGCGGGAAAATCTGGAGGCATATCCGGTGGCGGTGGTCACCGAGAACCCCCGGATGGTGATGCGCTGGAAGGGACAGAAAATCGCCGACCTGAGCCGGGAATTTCTGAACACCAACGGCGCGGTGAAGCACGCCAGTGTCTATGTGGGCCAAAAGGACCGTTCCGCCTTTGGACAGGAGCCGTTTAAAACCCTGCGGGAGATGGCGTCCAGCCTCAAGTGCGCCTCCCGCCGGGGCTTGACCGAGCGGTTCGACGGCTCCATCGGCGCGGGGTCCGTCCTCATGCCCTTCGGCGGCAGGACCCAGTCTACCCCCGCCCAGGCAATGGCCGCGCTGCTGCCTGTTCTGCCCGGCCAGGAGACCGACCAGGCCAGCGTGATGGCCTGGGGCTGTGACCCGGATGCGCTGTCTGTGGACCCCTATGAGGGGGCCTATCAGGCCGTTACCAACTCCATTGCCAAGCTGGTGGCCGCCGGCGCGGACTATAAAAAAGTTTATCTGACCCTGCAGGAGTTCTTTGAAAAGCTCCGGAACGAGCCGGAACGCTGGGGCAAGCCAGCCGCCGCCCTTCTGGGCGCCCTGGACGCGCAGCTGGACTATGCCGCCGCCGCCATTGGCGGTAAGGACTCCATGTCCGGCTCCTTCCTGGACAAGGATGTGCCCCCCACGCTGATTTCCTTCGCCATCGCTCCCATAAAGTGCGGAGATGTGATTTCTCCTGAGTTTAAGGAGGCGGGGCATCCGGTATATCTCTTCAGCGGCGACGCTACAGCTGAGGGACAGAAAGCCGCCTGGCAGGAGTTTTACGCCCAGTGCCAGGCCGGCAAGGTGAAAGCGGCCTGGGCGGCGGAAAACGGCGCGGCTGAAGCGGTGATGAAGATGTCCTTTGGCAACCGAATCGGGTTTACCGACCAGGAAATTGAGCTGGCCTGGGATCTGCCGAACCCCGGCGACATTGTGGCCGAGCTTACCGAAGCGGTTCCGGAAAGTCCCTGGTATTTCCAAATCGGAAGCACCTCCTCCGCGCCTGTCATCACCATCGGGAACGACACCGCCCCCATTGACGAGCTTTTGAAGCTCAATGAGGGCGTGCTGGAGGAGGTCTACCCCACAAAAGCGGGGACCTCTGAGGCGGTACAGCCCATCTCCTGGGACAAGCGGTCCCCGGCGGTGTGCAAGCACAAAACCGCCCGCCCCAAGGCGGTGATCCCCGTGTTCCCCGGCACCAACTGCGAGTACGATACGGCCCGGGCCTGCGTCCGGGCGGGCATCGCCCCGGAGATTGTGGTGGTGCGCAACCTCACCGGCGATTTCCTGGCCCAGTCTGCCCAGGCTCTGGAGCGGGCCATTCGGGGGGCGCAGATGGTGGTTCTCCCCGGAGGCTTCTCCGGCGGCGACGAGCCGGAGGGCTCCGGCAAGTTCATTGCCTCCTTCCTCCGCAGCCCCGCCCTGTCGGACGCGATTATGGACCTGCTGAAAAACCGGGACGGCCTGATGCTGGGCATCTGCAACGGCTTCCAGGCCCTGGTAAAACTGGGGCTGGTTCCCTTCGGGGAGATTCGCCCCATGGACGAGAGCTGTCCCACCCTGACCTACAACCTGATTGGCCGGCACCAGAGCCGCTATGTCACCACCCGGGTGGCCAGCGTCCAGTCCCCCTGGATGCTCAAAAGCCAGGTGGGCGACCTGCACACCATCCCCATCTCCCACGGAGAGGGCCGTTTTGTGGGGCCTCAGGCGGTGATTGACGGGCTGATTGCCAACGGACAGGCGGCAACCCAGTACGTGGACGAGTCCGGCTGCCCTTCCCTGGACATTTTGGCCAACCCCAACGGCTCTCTGGAGGCTATTGAGGGTATTTTCTCTCCGGATGGCCGGGTCTTTGGCAAAATGGGCCACTCTGAGCGCCGGGGGGAGTTCGTGGCGAAAAATATCCCCGGCAACAAGCATCAGCCGCTATTTGAGAGCGGCGCGGAGTATTTCCGCTAAAGCGCAGACCGCACAAAGGGCCGCAGCTCCAAGCAGAGCTGCGGCCCATTTCAGTGTCTGATTTGTTGTTAACGCAGTACCGCGCCCAGCTGGGCTTTCAGCGCGTCCAGAATCGCCTGCACATCTGCGTCGGCCTCCTCCGCGGTGAGGGACCGGTCGTCCGCCCGGAGGGTCAGGCTGAAGGCCACCGACTTCTTGCCCTCGTCGATTCCCTTGCCCCGGTACACGTCAAACAGCTTCACGTCCTTCAAAAGCCCCTTGGCTCCCTTCCGGATGCAGGCCTCCAGCGCGCCCACCGTGACCTCCTCGGCGCACACCACGGCGATATCCCGGGCCACGGAGGGGAACTTGGGCAGGGGCACATACTCCACGCCCTCCCCCTGGGCCTGCATCAGCTCGTCAAAGGAAAGCTCCGCACAGTACAGCTCCGCGTCCACGCCGAAATTCTTTGCCGCCAGGGGGTGGACCTGGCCCAGACAGCCGATGCAGTCCGTGCCGCTCCAGACCGTGGCACAGCGGCCGGGGTGGTAGGAGGGATTCTCCTGCTCCGCCTCAAAGCGGACCTCCTTGGCCCGGATGTCCTTCAAAATGGCCTCCACGGCCCCCTTGAGCCGGTAGAAGTCCATCTGCTCCCCGTACGCACCCAGGGTAAGCACCTTGCTCTCATTGGCCAGGCCGTCCTCCCCGCCGGGCATATACACGCGGCCCAGCTCGTACAGCTTCACGTTCTTGTTCCGGTAATTGTAGTTCCGGGCCAGGATATCCAGCATGGAGGGCAGGGTGGTCGTGCGCATAATGGAGGTGTCCTCCCCCAGGGGGTTCAAAATCTTGAAGGATTTTCGATGGAAATCCTCCTCCGGCCAGCGAATCTTGTCGTAGTAGGTGGGCGAAATGAACGAGTAGGTGATGATCTCGTTATATCCGCAGGCCCGGCACACCCGGCCCAAGGACTGCTCCAGCTTCTGTTCCGGGGAGTAGCCGCCCAGGGTGGTCTGGCCTCGCATCAGGGTGGTGGGGATATTGTTGTAGCCGAAGAACCGGGCCACTTCCTCCGCCAGGTCCGCCATTTCCTTCACGTCGCCCCGCCAGGAGGGCACCTGAATCATGCCCCGCTCCTGGGTGGTGGTGAAGCCCAGCTTCTGAAGGATGGTGTACATCACGTTTTCCGCCACATCGGTGCCCAGCAGGGCGTTGATCTGATCCGGCTCCACCTTCAGAACCGTGGGCTGGGGCACATAGTTCAGAATGTCGATCACGCCGTCCAGCACCTCGCCGGCCCCCAGCAGCTCCACCAGCTCACAGGCCCGGTCCACGGCGGGGAGGGTGTTTAGAATATCTAACCCCTTCTCGAACTTTGCGGAGGCCTCCGTGCGCATTCCCAGCGCCAGGGCGGTCTTGCGGATGGTGGTCCCGTCGAAGTTGGCCGACTCAAAGACCACATCCACCGTGTCCTCCACGATTTCGGAGTTCAATCCGCCCATGATGCCCGCCAGACCTACCGCACGGGTGTCGTCGGCAATGACCAGCATATTGGAATTCAGCTTGCGGACGCTGCCGTCCAGGGTGGTCAATTCCTCGCCGTCTTTGGCGCGGCGGACAATGATCTTTCCGCCCTTCACATAGCGGTAGTCAAAGGCGTGCATAGGCTGGCCGTACTCCAGCATGACATAGTTGGTGATATCCACAATGTTGTTGATGGGACGCACGCCCATAGCCCGCAGCCGCTCCCGCATCCACTTGGGGGAGGGCGCGATCTTCACGTTGCGGACCATCCGGGCGGTGTACCGGGGGCACAGCTCCGGGTCAGGGGTCTCCACGTCCAGAAGCTCCGGCAGGACTCCGGCCCCGCCCCCCTTCACCTCCGGATGGTGGAAACAGCAGGGCTTATCAAAGGTGGCGGCGGCCTCCCGGGCCAGGCCGATCACGCTGAGGCAGTCAGGGCGGTTGGGGGTGATCTCGAATTCCACTACATGGTCGTCCAGGCCGGTGATGGCTTTGATGTCGTCGCCGGGCTTGCAGTCCTCCTGAAGGACGAAAATGCCGTCCGGGATGCAGTGGGGGAACTCCTTCTGCTCGGCGTGGAGGTCCGCCAGGGTGCAGATGGCGCGGGTTTTGGTATTATAAGCCACCAGGTCCATGGAGTGGATGTTCTGGCATTCTGTCTCCACCGTAGTGCCCACAGGGGAGCCGTCCTCCGCCCAGACCAGGGCCACAGACCAGCGGCCATCCCCCAGGGACTTCACCTCACCCGCTCCGGCGGCTACTACGGGGCCAAAAATCTTGTGCCCCAGCTGAATATCCGCCGGAATGGAGGGCTTTTCCGGGTCCAGGGGCTTGTAGTCGTTCAGCAAAGCGGCGGCGGTAATCACCCCGTATGGGAAATCCCGCTCGTCCAGGCCCAGCTCCTTCAGGGAGCACAGCATCCCGTTGGACAGCACCCCCCGCAGCTTGCCCTTTTCAATCTTCTTGCCCCCGGGGAGGGTGGATTTGTGCAGGGCCACGGGCACCAGATCGCCCGTATGGATATTCCAGGCCCCGGTGACGATCTGAACGGGCTCCTCTTTTCCCACGTCCAGCTGGCACACCCACATATGGTCGGAGTCCGGATGGCGCTCCATGGCCTGGATGCGGCCCACCACCACGTTGGAAATTTCTTCGCCCAGGTTGTGGGTCAGCTCCACCTTGGAGCCGGACAGGGTCATGGCTTCTGCGAACTCTTTGTCGCCGGCATCAATGGAGACGAACTCACTGAGCCATTTTCTGCTTAAATTCATATCGAAAACTCCTTACTTTTATTTAAAATCCAACAGGTCATACCCAAGCAATAGACCGCCCCCAGCCCCCAGGCCAGAGGATTGGTCAGGCAGATCAGCGCGAACGAGGCCAGCTGCGCCGCCGCCAGTCCGCCCAGACTGCGCCCCACAAGCTCTCCGATGCCGGAGATGACCGCCAGCAGGCTCTTGCCCAGTCCTTGCAGGGTGTTGCGGAAAATCATAAGAGAACCGTGAATGAAAAACAGGGGGCTTATCAGGGTCAGGTACTGGATGGCCCCCTGGGCCACCGGGCTGACGGACTCCCCCAGCACCAGCGTAGTCAGGGGTGCTTTCAGCAGGAAAATCATCAGCCACGCCGCCCCGCAGTAGACGTACTGCAATAAAAGCCCCCAGCGGATGCCCGCCCGGATGCGGTCCATCCGGCCCGCGCCGCAGTTCTGACCGGTATAGGTGGCCATTGCCATACCCACGCTCTCCATGGGGAGGGTGAACATCTGCCGGATCTTCTCCCCCGCTGTCTGGGCGGCCACCGCCGTTTTGCCCAGGGTATTGATTCCCCCCTGCATCACCACCGCGCCGATGGCGGACACGGAGTACTCCAGCCCCATAGGGAGGCCCACCGCACATAACCGGCCCATACAGGCCAGAGACGGGGCAGGCCGGGGTCCTCCCCGCTCCATGACTCCGGCCCGGAAAAAGTACCAGAGGCTGTTCAGTACGCCGCTGAGGAGCTGGCTGAGGACAGTGGCCCAGGCCGCGCCCGCCACGCCCCCGTGAAGAGGGACAATGAACAGGCAGTCCAGAGCGATATTCACTATACTGGACAGCAGCAGGAAATAAAAGGGCCGCTGGGAGTCCCCCACCGCCCGGAGGGCATTGGCGGAATAGTTGTAGAGTACGGTGGCCGGGAGGCCCAGAAACAAAATCTGCACATAGGCCGCCGCCAGGGGCAGCAGCTCCTCCGGGGTCTGGATCAGCCGCAGCAGGGGCTTTGTCAGCAAAATGGTGACCGCCGCCAGAAGAAAGCTGATTCCCGCGCATAAATACGCGCCGTTCCAAAAGAAGCGCTGCAAGCCCTCCTGGTCCTTTGCGCCGAACCCCTGGGCCAGCACGATGCCGAAGCCCACGCACAGGCCCTGGACAAAGCCCATGATCAGAAAATGCAGAGAATAGGTTACGCCTACCGCCCCCAGCGCGTCCGTCCCCAGGAAGCGGCCCACCAGCACGGTGTCCACAAAGCTGTAAAGCTGCTGAAACACTGTGCCGAACACCAGGGGGAGGGCGAAGAAAAATAGCTGCTTCAGGGGATGGCCCTGGGTCAGCTCCATCAGAACTGCTCCAGGAAGCGCACGTCGTTCTCAAAAATCAGACGCAGGTCGGAGATTTTGAACCGGCGCATCGCAGTGCGCTCCAGGCCCATGCCGAAGGCCCAGCCGGACCAGACCTCCGGGTCGATGCCGGACATACGCAGCACGTTGGGGTGGATCATGCCGGCCCCTAAAATCTCAATCCAGCCCTCCCCCTTACAGGTGGGGCAGCCCGCGCCGCCGCACTTGTGGCACTGTACGTCCATCTCGCAGGAGGGCTCGGTGAAGGGGAAGTGATGGGGGCGGAACCGGGTGACGGTGCCCGCGCCGAAAAGCTGCTCCGCCAGCAGGTTCAGGGTGCCTTTCAGGTCCGCCATAGTGACGTTCCTGTCAATGACCATCCCCTCCACCTGATGGAACATGGGGGAGTGGGTGGCGTCCACCTCGTCCTTGCGGTACACCCGGCCCGGCGCCACAATGCGGATGGGCAGGGGCATGGACTCCATGGCCCGGACCTGCATGGGACTGGTCTGGGAGCGGAGCATCACCCGGCTGTCCGCGTCGAAGTAGAAGGTATCCGACCAGTCCCGGGAGGGGTGGCCCTCCTCTGCGTTGAGCTTGTCGAAGTTGTAGGAAGCCAGCTCAACCTCCGGGCCGTCCAGGACAGTAAAACCCATTCCGACAAAAATGTCCTTGATTTCGTCCAGGGCGATATACATGGGGTGCTTGTGGCCCAGGGCGGCCTCCTCCCCGGGGATGGTCACGTCCAGGGTCTCCGCCTTCATTTTCAGATCCAGGGCGGCGGCGGCCAGCTTTTGGGAGGTGAGCTCAATGGTCTCCTCCAGGACGGACCGGACCTCGTTGGCCAGGGCGCCCATGGCGGGCCGCTCCTCGGCGGACAGCTTGCCCATCTGCTTCAGGACGGCGGTAAGCTCGCCCTTTTTGCCCAAGTACCGGACCCGCAGCTCCTCCAGGGCGGCGGGATTCTTCGCGCTGGTGATGGCCTCCAGCGCCTCGCGTTCGATGTTCGCTAACTGTTCTTTCATGGTGAAAACTCCTTCAATAAAATCTTCCGGACAAGAAAAACGCCTTTCCTCCCAAAAACTGGGACGAAAGGCCAAACCCTCCGCGGTACCACCCGCATTCGCGTTAAACGCGCACTTATACTGCGATAACGGCGCAGCATCCGTCCCGCTCTCGCGGGCCGCTCCCGGGCGAACCAAGCGGGGTCCCATCCGAGCGGCTTTCAGCCGGTGACCGCTCCTCTCTGCTATGGGGAAACGCGCTATTTTCCCGTTCCTCGCAATTTGCACAGTATTGTTTATAACACACTTTTCGGGGAATTGCAAGAGGGAAAATTGCAAAAACCGCCCCGGCCAGCGGCCGGAGCGGTTTGGAAAAACTCTTACAGGTCCAGCAGGTTCTTCTCCGTCTCGGGGTCGAACAGGTGGATCAGGTTGCTGGGGAAGGTGAAGTTGAACTTGGTGCCGTAGGGTACGCCGCCCCGGTGCTCGGCAGGCAGGTCGATGGTGGGAATACGCATCACGATCTCCTGCTTGTTGTCGCCAACCGTGGCGTGGAGGTACAGCTCACTGCCCATCAGCTCGGACACCTCAATGCTGGACTGGATGGCGTTGGCCGCGTCCGCGCCTCTTACGGTGATGTGCTCGGGCCGGATGCCCACGGTGACCGCCCGGTTGCTCAGGTTCTTGGCGGCCAGCTTCTGGGCCAGCTCGCCCTCTACGGGGATGGTGGCGCCCAGGCACTTGATCTGATAGCCGCTGCCGGCCTTCTCCAGCTGGCCCTGGAAGAAGTTCATTTGAGGCGTGCCGATGAAGCCGGCCACAAATACGTTGATGGGATGCTCGAACACCTGCTGGGGGGTGCCGATCTGCTGGACCAGGCCGTCCTTCATGATGACGATCCGGTCGCCCAGGGTCATGGCCTCAGTCTGGTCGTGGGTAACGTAGATGAAGGTGGTGTTGATCCGCTGGCGCAGCTTGATAATCTCCGCGCGCATCTGGTTGCGCAGCTTGGCGTCCAGGTTGGACAGCGGCTCGTCCATCAGCAGCACCTTGGGCTCGCGGACGATGGCGCGGCCGATGGCCACGCGCTGGCGCTGGCCGCCGGACAGGGCCTTGGGCTTGCGGTCCAGATACTGGGTGATGTCCAGGATCTCAGCCGCCTCGCGCACCCGCTTGTCGATCTCATCCTTGGGGACCTTGCGCAGCTTCAGGGGGAAGGCCATGTTTTCATACACGGTCATGTGGGGATACAGGGCGTAGCTCTGGAACACCATGGCGATATCGCGGTCCTTGGGGGCGACGTCGTTCATCAGCTTGCCGTCGATGTACAGCTCGCCGCCGGAGATCTCCTCCAGGCCGGCCACCATCCGCAGGGTGGTGGACTTGCCGCAGCCGGAGGGTCCGACCAGGACGATAAACTCCTTGTCCGCGATTTCCAGGTTGAAATCGTTGACCGCTGTGACGTTGCCCTCATAGATTTTGTAGATGTTCTTCAGGCTTACACTAGACATACTTTCTGACCGTAGGCACAGCGCCTCCGCGCTGTCCCCTCCCCCGAACGAAGCACGTCCGTTCAGGGCTTGCACCAGGTCTCCACACTGGTGCACCGCCGGCCGGCGGAATTTTTTCCTCCTTTTTTCAGCTTGCGCCGGCTATAGGAATGGAGTAGCCGTGCGCAGCCGCATTTAAATATATGATCCCTCTTCAATCGAAAGGGGAATCAACCCTTGACCGCACCCATGGTAATACCCTGGGTAAAATATTTCTGGAAAATCAGGAAGATAATGATAATGGGGGCGGCGGCCAGAGCCGCGCCAGCCATCAGCATACCCGTATCCACCGAGGTCTCCGCCTGGAGGGTGGAGATACCCAGGGAGATGGTGTAGTTGTTGTTGCTGGAGAGCATGATTAACTGCATGAAGTAGTCGTTCCAGGAGTTGATGAAGGTGAAGATGGCCAGTGCGCCGATGCCCGGCTTTACCATGGGCACCACGATGGTGGCGAAGGTGCGGGCCTCATTGGCGCCGTCGATACGGGCGGCCTCCAGAATTTCCCCGGGAATGCTCTCGGAGAACTGCTTCATCAGGAACACGCCGAAGGGCCAGCCCACAGTGGGGAAGATTACGGCCCAGATGTTGTCATACAGCCCCAGTGCGGAGATCTCCCGGATCAGGGGGATCAGAATGACCTGCTTGGGCAGGGCCATAGCGCATACAATCAATCCGAACAGGATAGCCCGGCCCCGGAACCGCTTTTTTGCCAGGGCATAGCCGGCCATAGAGGCGGTGATACAGGTTAAAACCATGGCGGCCACCGCCATAAACACCGTATTGACCAGCCAGCGAATGGCGGCAGGGCCCACGGGTCCCATGGGGAAGAGGGGGGCGGTGCGGCGGCTGAACAGCCGGGTAAAGTTGTCCAGCGTCCACGTTGAGGGGAACCAGACCGGGGTGACCGAGTTGATTTCCTGGGTGGTTTTAAAGGCGCCGGTGACAATCCAGTACAGGGGGAACACAAACAGGAACGCCAGGATCACCAGCAGGATCACCGATAAGACGCGGTAAATGCTTTTATGCTGCACACCTGATTTCATATTCCCACCTCCTTACTTTTCCTTGGCCAGCTTGAACTGCACGGCAGACAGCAGGCCGATGAAGATTGCCAGGACCACGCCCATGGCGTTGGCGTATCCGAAGTGTCCGGCCTGCTCGGTGAGCTTGAACGCGGTGTAATAGATGTAATACATCACCGTGTTGGTGCCCGAGCCGCCGGAGGTCAGCAGCTGGATCAGCGCGAAGCACTGGAAGGAGTTGATGGTGGTAATCACCAGGATGTACAGGGTGGTGGGCATCATCTGGGGCCATTTGATTTTCCAGAACACCTGCATACTGTTGGCTCCGTCCACTTCTGCGGCCTCCACCAGGGATTGGTCCACGTTGCCCAGGGCGGACACGTACAGCACGATGGGCTGGCCCACCGAGGTGGTGAACAGAATCAGAATGATGCACCACAGGGCATATTTCTCGTCTCCCAACCAGTTGATGTTCCGCTCAATCAAACCTATGTGGGTCAAAACATAGTTGAACACGCCCACATAATTGTCGTACATCCACTTCCACACCACCGTAACCGCCACGGAGCCGGTGACCACGGGGAGGTAGAAAATGCACCGGAACAGGGACAGGGTGGGGCCGTTCATCTGATAGATTACTGAGGACACCCACAGGGAGAAGGCGCACACGGTGGGGACGCTGACCAGCACAATGACGAAGGTGTTAATCAGCGCGTCGATGAAGGTTGCGTCGCCGGCCAGCCTGATAAAGTTGGCCAGCCCCACAAAGCCGGAGGCAGCGCTTGCGTTCATGTTGGAGCTGGTCAAGCTGGTGAAGATACAGATCACCATGGGAATGACCACAAACCCCAGGAAGAAAATCAGGCTGGGCAGAAGAAAAAGGTAGGCGGCGATGGTTTCTCTGCGCGCCAAAGCCCGGCTCATTGTGTTTTGGTTCTGCTTCGCCAAAGAAAACCGCTCCTTTCGACAATCAGTTTGGAATTTTGAACGCGCCTTTCCCCCGCGCTGAGGCGGGGGAAAGGCGCGGACCTTTATTTGCTATGAAGTTGTCGGGGGGAGTCAGCCCGCGGCAGCGGCGTTGGCCTCCGCCATGTAGGTGGACACGGTGCTGGCGATGTCCTCACCGGCGCCGATCTTCTGGAGCATATTCCACCAGGAGTTACGGGCCTGGGCCCAGCCGGGCACGTCCTCATAGTACTCGCCCAGCATGGGAATCAGCTTGCTGTACTCGGCCATCAGGGGCTGATCGCTCCAGATCTGAGTCAGGTCGGCGCCCTCGGCGGTGTCCCGCACGGCGAAGAAGTTGGCGGTGCGGACAGCATCGGCGGTGTGGGCGGAGTCGCACATATACTTGATGAACTGCTTGGAGGCGTCAATGCGGGCCTGGTCGCCGTTGTCGAAGATGCCGAAGCCCCACACGCCGCCGCACAGCTGGGGATTGCCGTCCGCAGTGGGGAAAGCCATAAAGGCAATCTCTTCCCCGTTCATGGTCAGGCCGGCGCCGGTGTTGGCGGAGTTCGGGTTGAGCTGCTGCTGAATGTTCCAGCAGAAGGCCATCTTCAGGATGCCCTGATAGAACAGCTTGATCTCGTCGCCGCCGGCGATGGAGGCGTCGAACGCAATGCCCATGGTGTCATGCAGCTTCTGGAGGGCCTGAATGTTCTTGGGATCGTCCCAGGTGTAGCCGGTGTGATCCTCGTTGACGAAGGTGCCGCCATACAGGTTGTTGACGAGAGCGCGGGTGCCCTGGTCGCCGCCCTGGCCCACGCAGTACACCGCGCCAACAGTCTGGCCATACTGGGCGTCCAGCGCGGCGACGGCGTTGAAGAAGTCCTCGGTGCTCCAGGTGTGGGTGTCCAGGTCCAGATACTGGTCGGCCCCGGCCTCCTTGAAGGCGTTCAGGTTGACGGCCATGCAGTGGGCGGTCATAACCAGAGGATACTCGTAAATCTCGCCGGTGGGGGCGATGCAGGCGTTCAGGGCGTAGGGGGCGATCTCCGCCTTGTCGGTGTCGTCAAACAGATCGGACAGGTCCACCATGTGGCCGTTCACGCCCCAGTTGGTCACCAGGCGCTGGGGGCCCTCCAGGATCAGGTCGGGGGTCTGCTTGGCAGTGATGGCGGCGTTCACCTTGTCGTCGCCGTCGGCGTAAGCCAGGTATTCCACGTTGACCTTGATGCCGGTCTCGGCGGTGAAGGCGTCGGTGAGCACCTTTACGTCGGACTCAAACTGCCAGTTGCCCACGGGATAGGTCCACAGAGTGATCTCGGTGTCACCGGCGGGGGCGGGGGTAGAGGTGCTGGGAGCGGGGGTGGAAGTGCTGGGGGCGGGGGTGGAGGTACTGGGAGCGGGATTGCTGCCGCAGGCCGCCAGGCCCAGCAGCATAGCCGCCGCCAGAACCGCCGCAAGAGTTTTTCTCAATTTCATGTAGTGATCCTCCCTTTTTTAATTTTCGATAAAAACTGCCGCTTGCAACCAAGCGATGCTGTTCAAATTTTATAAAAAATTTTTCTCTTTGTCAATAGGAATTAAAAGATTTTTCACAATTCACGAAAAAAGAAAAAATATTTCTTCCACTTTTCGGAAAACAAGGGGGAAAATCTTGACAAATCAAGAAAATCTGATAGCCTATCTCTATAGACAAAGTATACAAAGGGAGGGTTTCTATGAAAAAACACATTCTCTGTCTGGGGGACTCCAACACCCACGGCTACTGCGCCGATCCCGCCGACTGCGCCGGCGGGGGGGACCGCTTCAGCGAGGCGGAGCGCTGGACCTGCCGGCTCCAGGCCGCCTTGGGAGAGGACTATCTGGTGCTGGAGGAGGGGCTGTCCGGCCGGACCACCGTGTTCCAGGACCCGCTGTATGAGGGGCTGGACGCACTGCACTACCTGTGGCCCTGTCTGAAGAGCCACGAGCCCCTGTCCCTGCTGATTATCATGCTGGGTACCAACGACGTCAAGCAGCGCATGGGCGGGGCCAGCGCCTTCGCCATCTCGTTAGGAATGCGCCGGCTAATCCAGAAGGCCCAGACCACCGACTGCTGGGGGACGGGAAAGCCCAATATTTTAATCATCGCCCCCCTGCCCATTGACAAGCGGGTGGAGCAGAGCCCCGTGGCCGACGAGATGGGCCAGGGCGCGGTGGAAAAATCCCGGGAGCTGCCCGCCCATCTGAAGCAGATGGCGGCGGAGAACGGGGTCCATTTCCTGGACGCGGCGGAGCTGGGTCTGGCCTTCAACCAGATCGATTTCATGCACCTGACCCGGGACAGCCACGCCAGGCTGGCCCAGGCATTGGCGGAGAAGGTCCGGGAGCTGGTCTGAAGGGGATGGGATTCGGCATTTTTCCACTTGTAATTTTCCATGAAATAGAATACAATAAGATATGACTCCCATTGAATTGAATCATTCCCGAAGGGAAAGGAAGGTGCCCAAATTATGAAGCTTGCCAACGAGCTGGGCGAGATCCGCATCAGCAGCGAGGTATTCACTGCCATCACCGGCGCCGCCGCCACCAACTGCTACGGCGTGAAGGGGATGGCAGTCCGCTCCAAAACCGACGGCCTGGTCCACCTGCTGAAGCGGGAGTCCATGGCCAAGGGCGTGAAGGTCTTTTACAACGAGGATTCCACCGTGTCCATCGAGCTGCATATCATTGTGGAAAACGGCGTCAATTTGGTGGCCGTGTGCAGCTCCATCATGAGCGAGGTGCGCTATGTGGTCAGCAGCACCACCGGCGTGCAGGTGAAGTCGGTGGACGTCTATGTGGACTCCATGCGGTTTTAATCCACTTTAGAAAGGAAAATGCCCGATATGGTACAGAACATTGACGCTGCGGCCTTTCAAAAGATGGTGCTCCACGCCGCCGCCGCCCTGAACGCCCAGAAGCAGGCCATCAACGACCTGAATGTTTTCCCGGTGCCCGACGGTGATACCGGCACCAACATGAGCCTTACCATCGGCTGCGCCGCCGCGGAGCTGAGAAAGAAGTCCCACGACACCGTGGGGCAGGCCGCCCAGACCACCGCCTCCGCCCTGCTGCGGGGGGCCCGGGGGAACTCCGGGGTCATTTTGTCCCTGCTGTTCCGGGGCTTCGCCAAGGCCATCAAGGAGCGGAAGGAGATTGACGGCCGGGATTTGGCCATCGCCCTGGACTTCGGAGTGGCCGCCGCCTATAAGGCGGTGATGAAGCCCGCCGAGGGGACCATTTTGACGGTCTCCCGGATGGCCGCGGCCCGGGCCGCCGGCGCCGCCCGGGAGGACGGCGGCATCGAGGCCGTTCTCCAGGCCGCCATCGACGAGGCGGAGACCGCCCTGGCGGACACCATGGAGCAAAATCCCGTGCTGAAGAAGGCCGGGGTCATCGACGCGGGGGGCAAGGGCTTTATTGTTATCCTCCAGGGGATGCTGGACAGCCTCCGGGGCCTGCCCATGCCCGAGCAGGCGGAGGAAAAAGAGGCCCCCGCCGGCAAGGCCGACTTCGAGGCAGTGAACATTGAGGACATCACCTTCGCTTTCGATACGGTATTTATCGTGCGCAAGGCCCAGGAGGAGGTGGACCTGGACCCCTTCCGGGAGTATCTCAACTCCATTGGGGACAGCCTGGTCATTGGCGAGGACGACGAGGCGTTCAAGGTCCATGTCCATACCAACATCCCCGGCAGCGCCCTCAACGAGGCCCAGAAGTACGGCACCCTGGAGCTGGCCAAGATTGAGAATATGCGTACGCAGGCGGAGGATCTGGCCGCCGGCAAGCACGTGCAGAGCACCGACGACCTGGAGGCCGTGGAGGCCGAGCTGGAGCAGGGCGGCTCCGCCCCCGCCAAGGCCGCGCCGGAAAAGAAGTACGGCTATGTGACCGTGTGCGCGGGCAGCGGCATGGCCGCCGTATTCCAGGATCTGGGCGTGGACGGCATCGTGTCCGGGGGACAGAGCATGAACCCCTCCACCCAGGACATTTTGAGGGAGATTGACAAAACCCCCGCCGAAATCGTCTATGTGCTGCCCAACAACAAGAACATCATTATGGCCGCCGAGCAGTGCATTCCTCTGTGCGAGGATAAAAAAGTGGTGGTCATTCCCAGCAAGGCGGTCCCCCAGGGCATCGCCGCCATGCTGGCCGCAGATCCGGACGCGTCCCAGGAGGACAACACCGCCGCCATGACCGAGGCCCTGGGCCGGGTGGCCACGGCGGAGATTACCTATGCGGCCCGGGATTCGGACTTTGACGGCTTTGATATCAAGCAGGGCGATTACCTGGCCCTTCAGGAGCACCAGCTCTTCGGCACCGACCAGGACCTGGACGCATTGCTGGTGCGTTTGGCCCAGTCTCCTCCCCAGCAGGAGGCGGAGTTCATCTCCATTTTCTACGGGGCGGACGTGACCGAGGAGCAGGCCCGGAAGGCAGCGGACCTGTTTGCCCAGGCCTGTCCCAATGCGGAGGTCACCCTGCTGCGGGGCGGCCAGCCGGTGTATTATTATATGATTTCGGCGGAGTAAGGAAGAGGCGGAAGAGCCCGGGACATAAGTTCCGGGCTCTTTTTTGCCGGCTATACAGGCAGGATACAAGGAAAAGAGTCCTGAAATCTTAAGATTTCAGGACTCTTCGCGGTGGAGACAACCGGCTCAAAGGGAGTATGGCTATTTCTGCGGGCGTTCGGCCGCTCCCTCTCTTTTGTGTTTAATACCCCGGATATACGTCGCTCTTGTTCGGCATAATCAGTGCGCAGGCCACATAGGCCCAGAAGCCCACCGTACCGCACAGGGTCAGAATCACCCAGCCTACCCGCACCAGGGTGGGGTCGATGTCGAAATACTCGGCGATGCCGCCGCACACTCCGCACACCATCTTGTAAGGACCCTCCGTTTTGTAAAGACGCTTTTTATCCATCAATAAACCCTCCATTTTTTGGCTTGTGTTTTTGTTCGCCCTGTTGAGTATAGGATACGCTCCCCACATGAAAAAGTCTATGGAAAAAGGATTAAAATAGTCTTTAAATTTTACGCAGATAGAACAGACGCCTGGCGAACCACACGGCGGACAGGATAAAAAAGACCTCCAGCGCCGTGGTAATCATCCCGCCCAGCACAAACAGCGCGCCGGAAAACCCGGCAATCCACCCCCACACCCGCAGCATGGGCTGATAGGCGGACGGGTTCCTGCGCCGCCCGGCCAGAACCACCGCCAGCAGGGCCAGCATCAGCAGTACGCAGGCGCAGGCGGCGAAAATCACATGGAGCCGGGCAATTTTGGGCAGAAACTGGGGCAGATAGGGCAGCAGCAGCGCCCCCGCCAGCAGCAGGCACCCTCCGGCGGTCAGCGCCCAGACCACCCATTTCCCCCGCCGGGGCAGGGTCTGGGCAACCGCCCCCAGCACCCCCAGAAAATAGCCCCCCACCAGCACGCCCCACAGGAAGAACCCCCGAAAGTGGTCCTCCCCTGTGACGGCAATGACGGAGAAATTGGTGGAAAACCACTCCACACTCCCGGCGAACAGCAGCGTGTAGGCCGGAATGACAAAACAGGCGAAGCACTCCACCAGCGGGTTTTTACGCCCTTTCTTCATCAGGACTGGGCCGGGGCCACCAGGTCGCCCCGGTCGTTGAACCGGACGAAAACAATCTCGTTGCCGGTGTTTTTCCGAATCTCATCCAGCCGCAGCCCCTCTGTAACGGAGGCCACCAGAGAGAACGCCACGCCATGCCGGCGGGCCCGGCCCGTGCGGCCAATCCGGTGGATGTAATACTCGTTTTCGTCGGGTACGTCGTAGTTGAATACTGCATCCACGTCGTCAATGTCCAGCCCCCGTGCGGCCACGTCGGTGGCGGCCAGAATCCGCAGCTTGCCCTCCCGGAACTTTTGCAGGGTCTTCTCCCGAATCCGCTGCTGAATGTCCCCATGGATGGCTTCGCAGGACAGCCCCCGCATCCGGAGCAGGCCCCCCAGCCGGTCGGTCATGTTCTTTGTGTTGCAAAAGACAATCACCCGGTCATACTGGCCCATCTCCAGCAGGCGGACCAGGGCGTCCACCTTCTGATTGCGCTCCACGTCCAGCCGGTACTGGGCAATATCCGGCTTGTTCTCCAGATCCGCCCGGACCGTAATCTCTACCGGGTCCCGCTGATACACCCAGGAGATGTCCATCACTTCCCGGGAAATGGTGGCGGAGAACATTCCCAGGTTTTTCCGCTTGGGCATCTTGTCCAAAATCCGGGTCACGTCCCGGACAAAGCCCATATCCAGCATTCGGTCCGCTTCGTCCAGCACCACCGTCTCCACTTTATCCAGGGAGATGGTCCGGCGCTTTAAGTGGTCCATCAGCCGCCCCGGGGTGGCAACCACAATCTGGGGCGCCTTCTTCAGCTGGACAATCTGCTTTTCAATGGGCTGGCCCCCGTAGAGGCACGCGGTACGCACTCCCTCCCGGAAGGCGCACAGCCCCCGCAGCTCGTCCCGGATCTGAATGGCCAGCTCACGGGTAGGGGCCAGCACCAGGCCGGTGGTTTCGCTCCCCGCCGGGTCCGCGTGCTCCACCATAGGAATGCCGAACGCAAAGGTCTTGCCGGTGCCGGTGGGGGCCTTGGCGATCACGTCCCGCCACTCCATAAAATAGGGAATCGCTCCGGCCTGTACCGGGGTGGCCCGGACATACCCCAGCTTTTGGATGGCCTGCATCAGCTCCGGGGAGAGCCTCAGCTGGGCGTATTCCACCGCATCATTTACAATTTCGCCGTTTATTTCCATAGTTCAAGCCTCTCTGTCTCGTTCTTCTCATTTATTATACCAGTTTTTTGCCGTTTGTCCACCGGAGAATTGGATTTTGTCAAGGCCGCCCCCGGTTTATTTATCCAATTTTCAGAAAACCTTAAGAAAATTATAAGCTTCTCTTTCGAGATTTTTTCAAACTGTATGCTATCCTTAGTACACTTCTTCGGAAAGGGAGCATAAAAATATGAGCAACGAAATTTTAACCGTCAAGAATCTCACCAAGGTCTACGGCAGGCGGGAGGCCGCCGCCAAGGCCCTGGACGGGGTGTCTCTGTCCGTCCAGGAGGGGGAATACGTGGGTATCATGGGCCCCTCCGGCTCCGGCAAGACCACCTTATTAAACTGCGTGTCCACCATTGACAGCCCCACCTCCGGCTCCATCGTCATTGACGGACAGGAGCTCACCCGGATGCGGGGCAAGGCCCTGACCCGGTTCCGCCGGGAGCGCCTGGGCTTTATCTTCCAGGACTGCAACCTGCTGGATACCCTCACTGCCTTTGAAAACATCGCCCTGGCCCTGTCCATCCTGCGCACGCCCCCCGGCCAGGTCCGCCGCCGGGTGGAGGAGACAGCGGAGCTTTTGGGCATCTCCGACTGTCTGCACAAATATCCCTATCAGATGTCCGGCGGCCAGCAGCAGCGGTGCGCCGCCGCCCGGGCCATCGTCACCCGCCCGGCTCTGGTGCTGGCCGACGAGCCCACCGGAGCCCTGGACAGCAAATCCTCCCGGCTGCTGCTGGACCGGTTAGCCGTTCTCAACGAGGAGATGGGGGCGACGATTTTAATGGTCACCCACGACGCCTTCACCGCCAGCTGCTGCCGGCGGGTGGTGTTCCTCCGGGACGGCCAGATCTTTTTGGAGCTCCACCGGGACGGGGCGGACCGCAAGTCCTTCTTCGCCAAAATTATCCGGGTGGTGACCCAGCTGGGAGGAGAGATGGAAGATGTTCTGTAAGCTTGCCGCACGGAATGTACGCCGGTCCTTTCGGGACTACGGGGTCTATCTGCTCACCCTCACCTTTGGTGTGGGGCTGTTCTACACCTTCAACTCCCTGGACGGCCAGTCCGCCATGGTCTTTCTCGGCCATAATGACAACCCCATTGTGAACTCCATCTTTGTGATGATGGACGTGTTCTCCGTGTTTGTATCGGTGGTGCTGGCCTGCCTGATTCTCTACGCCAACAACTTTCTGCTCCGCCGCCGGAAGCGGGAGCTGGGCACCTACCTGCTCCTTGGCTTGAGCCAGGGGCAGGTGTCCCTGATTTTGTTCCTGGAGACGGGCATTGTGGGGATAATCTCCCTGATCCTGGGGCTGCTTGTGGGCTTTGCCGCGTCCCAGGGGCTGTCCGCCCTGACCCTGTCCATGTTCTCCATCCATATGGCGGAATTTGAGCTGGCCTTCTCCCTGCGGGCCCTGGGTAAAACCATCCTGTATTTCGGCATCATTTTCCTGATTGTAATGCTGTTCAGCGGCGTACAGGTCTCCAAGGCCAAGCTCATTGACTTGATGCAGGGAGAGCGGAAAAACGAGGAGCTGCGCCAGCGCCCCCTGCGGGTTGCGGTGGTCCAGCTGGTGCTGGGCGTGATCTGCCTGGTGGCCGCTTATGCCATCCTGCTCACCTTCGGCATGGCCCTGGCCATCGCCATTCTGCCCCTTTGCGTGGTGATGCTGTCTCTGGGCACCATCGGTTCCCTGTTGATTTTCAAGTCCCTGTCCGGCTTTGTGATGAAGTTCGCCCAGGGGAACCCCCGGTTTTATTTTTCAAATCTCAACCTGTTTACCCTGCGCCAGTGGCTGAGCCGGGTCCACACCACCTACCTGTCGCAGACGGTGATCTGCATTCTCCTGCTGCTGTCCATCGGCATCACCGCCAGCTGCATCGGCCTGAACAGCACCATTGAGGGCAGCACGGACGAGCGGGCCCCCTTTGACATCACCGTACAGAACCAGTCCGGGGATGTAGAACTGGTGGATTTCCGGAATTTGATTCCCCAGGATCTGGTGGCGTGGCAGTACGATGCGCTTTTTTACTACAACGACCCCGAAATTACCGGCATCCATGAGGCCAGCGGGGCGGTCCGGGTGACGGACTACAACGCCCTGCTCCAGCGCCAGGGGCTGCCCCCCTGCACCGGGGAGCTGCCCTATCTCCAGGACGACTACAGCCAGGCCCTGGTCACCGGAAGCCTGGGGCTGACCCTGGTGGTGATCCCCGACGAAATGGCCCAGAGCCTGGAGGTCCGGCGGCAGGTCTGGTGCGCGGACTACGCCGTCGAGCCCTCTGCGGCGGAAGCGCAGATTCTTCCTCTGATTCAGGAGCTGCAAAGCGACGTGGCCGTCCGGGCGGAGAGCCGGCTGAACCTGTACGCCGACCTGATGGGCAGCAAGATTCTGGTCCTGTTTTTGGGGCTGTACCTGGGCTTTACCTTCCTGCTGGCCGCGGCGGCGGTACTGGCCCTCCAGCAGCTGAGCCAGGCGGCGGACAACACCAGCCGCTATACCATCCTGCGCCGCCTGGGCGCGGAGGAAAAAATGGTGGCCCGGTCGGCCACTCAGCAGGTGGCGCTGGCCTTTCTGATTCCTCTGGCGCTGGCGCTGATTCACTCCACCGTCGGTATGAAAGCCGCCAACGACATCATCGCCGAGGTGGGAAAGGTGGACACCGTCCACAGCACCGCAGTTACCACCCTGATGCTGCTTCTGGTGTACGGCGGGTACTTTTTCGCCACCTCTCTGGCCTGCCGGCGCATGGCCTGTAAACGCGGGTGAGGCGTTTATAAGGATTTCCTTATGGCATTTATAATGGTTTTGGGGATGGTATTTTTTTCAGGGAAGTGTTAATCTTTTAACAGAGTTAGAGTTAAAAAAATAACGATTTGCGCCGCTCATCCGCTCTGACGGCGCAAATCCACAGCTCTCTCTCTGGTTTTCCTGTAAACCGGGGGAAAACCCATCTTCTTTCCTTCCATCCTGAAATGAAACAAGGCGCCCCGGCCGGGACGCCTTGTTTCATTTTTTCAGTTGAATTTGTAAATCTTCCGGGCCAGCCGGTACAGTCCGATGGACAGCTTCCGGCCCTGATAGCCCGGGAAATTGCCCACCGCCGACACGGCCATGTACTTCATCTTGTGGTAGATCCCCTTGTCCACCGTCCGCAAATACTCCCACAGCTGGGTCTTTTTGCCCAAACTCTCCGGGGTATTGGCAATGACCAGGAAGATGGAGGAGATGGTCATCATCATAGCCAGGTAGTTAAACATATAGCGGCCCAGCTTTTTGTGCTCCCGGCCCACCTGCCGCAGATCGTGGGAGTCGATCATCTGGTAGGTTACCCGCAGCTGCTGGTCCACCCGGCCCACCATGACCGACTCGTTGACGCTCTGGTCCGCACGGCCAATGAAGTACCGGTACAGGTCCACGTCCAGATAGTAGAGGTTGCGCATCTGGGGCAGGGGCTGGTAGACGAAGATGTTATCCACATAAAAGGTGTGCTTGGGCAGTACCAGGCCGCAGTCCCGCAGCACCTGGGTGCGGTAAATGACCGAGTGCATCAGCAGGTACTGGGAGGGGCGGAAGCGGCCGATGTGCTCCCACTGGAACACCCGCCCCACCGGGAACACGTTGCGGTAGTGCATCACCCGGCTGGTGTTGTCCTCCACGTGCTCATAGACGTAATTGCACACCATCATATCCACCGGCTTGCCGTCCCGGACGAACTGGCGCAGCTTGTCCAGGGCCTTGTGCAGGGAGGGCACATCCAACCAGTCGTCGGAATCCACCACTTTATAATAAATTCCCCGGGCGTTGCGCAGGCCGCAGTTCACCCCTTCGCCGTGTCCGCCGTTCTCCTGGTGGACGGCCCGGACAATGTCCGGGTACTGCTGGGCGTACCGGTCGCAGATGGCGGGGGTGTCGTCCTTGGTGGAGCCGTCGTCCACCAGAATAATCTCAATGTCGTCCCCGCCCTCCAGGAGACTGTCCACGCAGCGCTCCATGTAGGCCGCCGAATTGTAACAGGGGACGGCAAAGGTAATCAGCTTTTCCATGGGTCTCACTCCTTCTCTATAGCTGCTCCGCCAGTGCCAGGGCCCGGGCGGCAATCGCATCCATGTTGTAATATTTATACTCCGCCAGCCGGCCCAGCAGGTGCAGGTTGGGAATTTTCCGGGCGTCGGCCTGATATTTTGAATACAGAGCGTTATTTTCCGGGTTAATGATTGCGTAATAAGGGGTTTCTCCCGGTTCGCCGGTGTAAGCCCGGGAGTATTCCTTCATAATGGTGGTCACCCCGGGCAGCGCCTGGCCGGTGAGAAGCTTGAACTCGGTGATCCGGGTATACGCCTCGTCCACGGTGTAGTTCACGGTGCCCGCCGCCTGGAAATGGTCCTTTTGCACTGTCTCAAATTGGAAGTCCAGGGTCCGGTAGGGCAGCGGGCCGTATTTGAAGCCGAATAACTCGTCCGCCTGACCGGTGTAAATCATGGTTCCCGGGAAATCCTTCATCAAAGGCCGCGCGTCGGTGTTTAAGCGGACCTGGATGTTGGGGTGATCCAGCATCCGCTCAAACATGGCCGTATAGCCCTCCAGAGGCATCCCCTGGTAGGCGTCCTGAAAATACCGGTCGTCCGTTGACAGGCGCACCGGAACCCGGGCGGTGGTGTTGGGGTCGATTTCCTCCGGGGTCTGGCCCCACTGCTTCATGGTGTAGTGGACGAAGACGTGCTCATACACATAATCCGCGATGGCGGCGATCTCCGGGTCCGGGTTCTGCCGCAGCTCCAGGATGGTCACCTGGCTCTGGGCGGGGTAGGCGTCCAGCAGCTTTTTCCCCAGCCGGTCCCCCTCTTTTGCGCCGAATGCGTTTTTCAGGGAGTCCAGGTTGAAGGGGACCGGGAAGAAAAAGCGTCCGTTTGTGGTTTTGTGTGCCGGAACCACCTCGGGGTTGTCCCGCGGCAGGTTGGCAATGACCTTGTGCTGGTAGCGCCGCCATTTTGTGAATCGGGAGAGAAAGTCAAAGACTTTTTTGTCGTTTGTGTGGAAAATATGGGGGCCGTACTGGTGGATGAGCACCCCGGCCTGGTCCTTGCAGTCGTAGGCGTTGCCGCCGGTGTGACTGCGGCGCTCGGCCACCAGGACCTGTTTGCCCTTTTCCGCCAGCACCCGGGCGCATACCCCGCCGGCGAAGCCGGCGCCGGCAATGAGAACGTCAAAATTTTGCTTCAAAACAAATTCCGCCTTTTTTCCGTATTTGATTCAGTATAACACAGCCGTCCTCAAAAATAAATAAAGAAAAGATTAAATCTGTCCTGGGAAAGCGGTCACGGCTCGATCGGAGAGGCTCCGCAATTTGAAAAAGCCAGGCCCGCCGCACTCCCGCGGCGGGCCTGGTGCCGTTTTTTTACTTATACTTCACCGCGGTGCCGTAGGCGATCACCTCGGCGGCCCCCTGCATCACAGAAGAGGACCCATACCGCACGTTGATCACCGCGTCGGCCCCCAGCTTGTTGGCCTCGTCCACCATCCGCTTCACGGCAATCTGCCGGGCCTCGTTGAGCATCTCGGTGTAGCCGGTAATCTCGCCGCCCACCAGGGTTTTCATCCCCGCCATAAAGTCCTTGCCGAAGTTCTTGGACTGGACCACGGTTCCCTTCACAATCTCCAGGACCTCCAGCTCCTTGCCGGGGATGTAGTCAATATTGACTAGCTTCATCTAATTCTCCTCCTTCAATTTCGCGGAAGCGCCCCTTTAATAAAAGCGCCCCCGGGATTATCATAGCCGCACAGAAAACGGCGAATCCCGCAAAAATATACCACAGCCACCGGGGCAGGTCGGGGATGCAGCACAGCCCCATGAAGCTGGCCGTACAAAAAAGCTGTAGCACCGCGAAGGCGGTTACCCCCACAACCGCCTCCTTTTTCAGCTTGCGCTTGCGGTCCTCAATATTTCCGGGCTTCATCCTCTTCCCCCCCCTTGACCTCCTGCCAGCGCTGGTACAGACAGAAGCACAGGCCAAACGCCACAGCCAGACCGCCCAAAACATAGATGCCTACCACCGCGATGGCCGCCAGCTCCACGTTTACCCCGCTGAAAAAGAGCGACAGCACACAGGCGAGCATCAGCAGAATCCAGCCTACCGCCAGAAGGGTAACCAGTACCGAGCCGAAAAGTCCGTGCCCATTAGTATTTTTTCGCATCGTCCATTTCTCCTTTCTGAATTTCCTTCACTCGCTGATACAGGGCCAGACAGGTTCCAATAATCATCAGGCCGGGAATGGCCGCCAGGGCCAGCATCAGGGGCAGAGGCGGGGCCTCCTCCGGGTCGGCGAAGCAGGTCCAGAGCATCAGTGCCATCAGCGCCCCCATCAGGACGGTCATCAAAAGGGTGATTGCCACCGGAGCGATATACCGCCGGACCTTCGTGTCCCCCACCTGCTTATCCTGGAAAGTGGTGCCCTCCTGCTCCAGAGCCTCCATCTGGTCCAGCAGGGTCTGGGCGTCCAGACTGTCCAGCCGGACCTCCTGGTCACGCAGAGCCTCGCACAGCCGGGAGGACTGCTCCAGGTTGTGCCGCTCCCGCTCCAGGGTGACCAAATGGCGGCGCATCCCGTCCCCCACCGTATGGGCCCCGGACTGCATCTGACGAATCTCTTCCAACGGGACGCCCAGCTTCCGCATGAGCTTGATTTGCCGCAGCACCTTCACCTCTTCCTCGCCATAGTCCCGATAGCCGTTTTCGCTGTTGCGCCGTGGGGAGAGCAGTCCCTGCTCCTCATAAAAGCGGATATTTTTCTTTGTAATGCCCACCTGGGATTCTACCTCGTTGATCTTCATGGGATTAGTGTAAACCATCCACCAGGGGGAAAGTCAAGGGTTTTTTCAAAAAAACTTGATTTTTTTCAAAAGAGCGGCTACAATGCTGTCAGATTATTTCAACGCGGAAAGGAAATCAAAACCATGAGCCAGGAATTTCACGGAAGCCGGGACTATGTGGCCGACCCGGAGCTGCTGCGGGCGGTCAACATCGCCATGGCGCTAAAAAAACCTCTGCTGATTAAGGGCGAGCCGGGCACCGGCAAAACGGTGCTGGCGGAGGCGATCGCCGCCGCCCTGAACAAGCAGCTGATGATCTGGAACATCAAATCCACCACCAAGGCCCAGGACGGCCTGTATGTCTACGACGTGGTCCAGCGGCTGTACGACAGCCAGTTCGGCGGAGAAGTGAACGATGTGGAAAAATATGTAAAGCTGGGCAGGCTGGGGGAGGCCTTCTCCAGTCCGGAGCAGGTGGTGCTGCTCATCGACGAGATCGACAAGGCGGACCTGGAGTTCCCCAACGACCTGCTGTGGGAACTGGACCGGATGGAATTCCACATCCCGGAGACGGGCCGGACCGTGACGGCGAACCACCGCCCTGTGGTCATCATTACCTCCAACGCGGAGAAGGAACTGCCCGACGCCTTCCTGCGCCGGTGCGTGTTCCACTATATCGAGTTCCCGGACAAGGAGCTGATGGGGGAGATTGTCCGGGTCCACTTCCCGGACCTGAACCAGAAGCTGCTGGATCAGGCCCTGGAGGCCTTTTATAAAATCCGCGCCCTGCCCCAGATCAAGAAGAAGCCATCCACCAGTGAAATCCTGGACTGGGTCCAGGCCCTGGTGCACGGGGGCTACGACCCCAAGCGCATCATCAAGGAGGTCCCCTATCTTGGCGTTCTGCTGAAAAAGAACGAGGATATCGAGACCATGCGCCGGTCCTGGCGGTGAAGTCATGTTTGAGGAATTTTTGTACCTGCTGCGCCGGCGGGGGCTGAAGGTCTCCCTCACCGAATGGATGTCCCTGATGGAAGGGCTGCATAAAAACCTCCACGGGGCCAGCTTTACCGGGTTTTACGCCCTGTGCCGGGCCCTTCTGGTGAAGAGCGAGTCAGATTTCGACCGGTTTGACCGGGCCTTTTTGGAGTATTTCAAGGACGTGCCCTTTGAGCAGGAAATCTCCCAGGAGCTGCTGGACTGGCTGGACAAGCCGGAGACTCTGGCCAATTACGACCCCATCCAGGCGGCCATCAACGCGGGACTGTCCGAGGAGGAGATTGAGGAGATGCTCCGGGAGCGCCTCCAGGAGCAGACCGAGGAGCACAACGGGGGCCGCTACTGGGTGGGCACCCACGGTATGTCCGTATTCGGCAACTCCGGCCTGTCCCCTACAGGCATCCGGGTAGGGGGCAAGTCCATGTACAAGCGGGCCTTCCGGGTGGCCGGAGAGCGGCGGTTCCGGGATTTCCGGGGGGACAACACCCTGGACACCCGGCAGTTCCAGGTGGCTCTGCGGCATCTGCGGCAATACTCCGGCCTGGTGGACCTGCCCCCCACGGAATTCGACGTGGACGGGACCATCCGGGACACGGCGGACAGCGGGGGGATGCTGAAGGTGCGCTACAAGCGCCCCCGGCAGAACACGGTCAAGGTGGCCCTGCTCATTGACTCCGGCGGCTCCATGGAGTATTACAGCCGCCTGTGCTCCGCCCTGTTCCAGGCGGTGAGCAAGTCCCGGCACTTTCAGGATCTGAAGGTCTACTATTTTCACAACTGCCCCTACTCCCGGCTGTATACCGAGCCGGAGCTCCATCTGCGCACCCATGTGGAGACCCAGTGGGTGCTGTCCAACCTGAGCCCGGAGTATAAGATCATTTTCGTGGGGGACGCCCAGATGGCTCCCTATGAGCTCACCGGCGGCCGGCGGTACAGCGGCCCCGGGGACGACCCCCTCTACCGGTCCGGCCTGGGGTGGCTGGAGCTGTTCCGCAGCCGGTTTTCCAGGATTGTCTGGCTCAACCCCAGCCCCCGCCCCGACTGGGGGCCCTACTGGACCCAGACCTACGACGTGATCGCGGAGCTGTTCCCCATGTTCCCCCTGACCGTGGACGGGCTGGAGGAGAGCATGAAAAAGCTGCTCAACCGGTAGGTCCGCTCCGGGGCTTCTCCTACTTTACAGGCGCAAAGCGCCGTGCTATAATCAGTTCCACCAAACATACAGGAGGTAGAAACCTATGGTCTCCCAAGCAATGAAAAATCTGGGTACCGCCCGCTCCGTCATCCGGGAGCTGTTTGAATACGGCAACCAGCGCGCCGCCGTGGTGGGCCGGGAAAACGTCTACGACTTCTCCCTGGGCAACCCCAGCGTAGCCCCGCCCCCGGTGGTCAACGAGACCGCCATCCGGCTGCTTCAGCAGCCCAACTCCCCCATTCACGCCTACACCAGCGCCCCCGGGGACTACGCCGCCCGCCAGCGGTTCGCCGACTCCCTGAACCGCCGGTTCCATGGGGACTACAAGCCCGAGCAGCTCTATCTCACCGTGGGGGCCGCCGCCTCCCTGTGCTGCTGCTTCCACGGCCTGGCCTGTCCCGGCGACGAGTTCATTGTGTTCGCCCCCTACTTCCCCGAGTACGGCGTGTTCATTGCCGGCGCGGGGGCCAAAATGGTGGTGATTCCCCCGGAAATTGAACACTTCCAAATTGACTTCGACGCCTTCGAGCGGGCCATCACCCCCAACACCAAGGGCGTGGTGGTCAACTCTCCCAACAACCCCTCCGGCGTGGTGTACTCTCTGGAAACCCTCCAGCGGCTGGCGGGAATTTTGAAGGAGAAGGCAGCCCAGTACGGCCACCCCATCTATCTGATCTCCGACGAGCCCTACCGGGAAATTGTCTTTGCGGGCTTTACCGTCCCTTGGGTCCCGGACCTCTATCCGGACACCATTGTGTGCTACTCCTACAGCAAATCTCTTTCCCTGCCCGGGGAGCGTCTGGGCTATGTACTGGTGCCCGGACAGGTAACCGACAGTGAGGACGTATACGCCGCCATCGCCGGGGCGGGCCGGTGTCTGGGCTATGTGAACGCCCCCAGCCTGTTCCAGCAGGTGACCTCTCTGTGCTGTGAGGAGACCTCCGACCTGTCTTTCTATGAGCGCAACGCCAAGCTTCTGGTCCCCGCCCTGCGGGAGATGGGCTACCATGTGCCGGAGCCCGGCGGAGCGTTCTACCTGTTCCCCCGGAGTCTGGAGCCGGATGATCTGGCCTTCAGCGAGCGGGCCAAAAGCCAGTTTGACCTGCTTCTGGTGCCGGGTACGGGCTTCGGCGCCCCGGGCCACGTGCGGCTGGCCTTCTGCGTGGATACCGCCATGATTGAGCGCTCCCTGCCTAAGTTCAAGGCCCTGGCGGAGAGCTATCAATAAGGGACAGGGTTTCCAAAGCGGCATTCCTTGCGTAGAAACATTGACCTTGCTATAATATGGCAAAAAACTCCGGGCCGCCGATTTTCGGCGGCCCGGAGTTTTTTGCCCTGATTCCTTTGCCAGCTTGTAAAAGTAGTCCCCGTTAACTCCATAGCAAAAGCGTCTGTATAAATTAAGCGAAATTTACAGACCTCTGAAAAATTTTTTCGGACTTTTACGGACGCAAAATCAAGGCTGTTTTTGGGGATTTCAATGTGTCTGCAAAGGTATAACCTTTACAGACTGCTGCTCGGCGGTTGGTGATAATGGCTGTACCGCTTCACCATGTCAAGTATGAATTGTTTCCCATTATCGTCTAATGAATATAGCAAGGTTGATATTTCTTGTATCGTTCCGTCATGCTGTTCTGTTTTCAGGCTGTCCTTTAACAATGCGTCTACTGTTGTCCCTAAAGCATTAGCAATATCAACGATTGTTTCCAGACTTGGCTTTCCGTCATTCCGTTCGATCTGTCCAATGTAGTTTGTGCTCTTGTCTACTCTCTCCGCAAGTTGTTCTATCGTTAAACGCAATAGCAAGCGTTCATCCCGTATTCTCTTGCCCAGCAACTCATAGTCCATGAAAACACCCCTTTAACCTGTATTTTACATGGACTGAAATCTTTTATTAAGCAAGTGAAATCTTTCTTTGAAGTTGACTATAATCTTGTTTTGTGTTACACTTCTATCTGTTTCCCAGCACAACAACAAAATTAGACGGAGGTAGACACAATGAAGAAACTACTGGCACTTATCCTTGCGGCGGCTCTGGCCCTCTCTCTGGTGGCCTGCGGCGGCGGAACAGAGGACAGCAGCACGCCCAGCGGCGAGGAAGATGTTTCCAAAGAAAAAGAGGTTCAATTATCTGAACTTGCGTTAGCGGCTATATTTGCTACAAGGCAGGCAAAAGAATACTTAGACGACAATTTAAAGAATCCACAAAGCTTAGTTATCAACTCCATCAAGGGCGGAGTACGAGAGGACCTTAACTATATTTTTGAAATTGACTATACCGCTGAAAACAGCTTGGGCGGTTCTGTTAGAGAACAAATGTATATTGGTGTTGCAGGAAATTCAAGTGATGGATACGCAAGACTGAATTTTGGGAGTGATGGGCCAGATGGTAGAGGATACACAGCGATGTTCTACAATGAATTAGCTTCTTTAGGGGAAGTGGTTTTTGGAGAACCAGGAACAGAAGATGAAGAAGCAATAGAAACATTATTGATAAATCCAGAAGATTTAGCCGGAGTTGGAATATTTGATTTTGATGTTGATACAATTCTTGAAAATTTATAATATCAAAGGGGCAGGCAAACCATAGTGGTTCGCCTGCCCCTTAGCTTCCCTATGAAACCTTGCCCTTGGCGCTCCCGTATTTTTTATACCCGGGAAATATCATAGGGCGTGGTCTGGTATACATAGTAGTTCAGCCAGTTGGTGTAAAACAGCTGGGCCGCCGACCGCCACCGGACCTCCGGGGGATTTTTGGGGTCGTCGCTGGGGAAGTAGTTGTCGGGGATGTTGATCTCCAGCCCCCTGTTCACGTCCCGGAAATACTCGTTGGCCAGGGTGTCCGGGTCGTACTCCGGGTGCCCGGTGATGAAAAAACGGCGGTTGTCCCCGCTTTTCACTGCGAATACCCCCGCCTGGTCCGACACCGCCAGCAGCTCCAGCTCCGGCCGGGCCTGGACGTCCTCCAGGCGGTTTTCCGTATAGCGGGAGTGGGGCACATAGAACACGTCGTCAAAGCCCCGGAACAGGGGGGACTGGGGCCGGACCGCCCTGTGGGGGAACACCCCAAATAACTTTTTGGGCAGGCTGTACTTGGGAATGCCGTAGTGGTAGTAGAGCCCCGCCTGGGCCCCCCAGCAGATGTGCAGCGTGGAGTGGACGTGGGTCTTGGTCCACTCCATGATTTCACAGAGCTCCCCCCAGTAGTCCACATCGGTGAAGTCCAGGTTTTCCACCGGGGCGCCGGTGATAATCATACCGTCATACTTTTTGTGCTTGATGGCGTCAAAGGAGGTGTAAAAGGACTCCAGATGTCCCTCGTCGGTGTTGTGGGACACGTGGCTGAGGGTGCGCAGCAGCTCCACCTGGACCTGGAGGGGGGAGTTGGACAGCTTGCGCAGCAGCTGGGTCTCCGTGACAATCTTGGTGGGCATCAGGTTCAGAATCAGCAGGTTCAGGGGCCGGATATCCTGGTGGATGGCCCGGAACTCGGTCATAACAAAGATGTTTTCCTCCTCCAGGGTGGCGCGGGCGGGGAGAGAATCGGGGATTTGGATCGGCATTGAAAAAACTCCCTTCTGTTTTACGCCAGACTGGCGATAAATTGCCGGGCGGTCCGGGGGGTGCGGCCCGAGTGGCGGATTTCCCAGGTCATGGCCTGGGCGTGCAGCTGGCCCGGGTCCATGGAAATTCCCTCCAGCCCGGCCAGATGGTCTACGAGGGCCAGATAATCCGGCTTGCTCATGGTCAGGTAGGGGATGCGCAGGCCGAAGCGCTCGGCCAGGGCGGTTTTTTCCGAAATGGTCTCGAAGGTGTCCACCTCGTCCCCCGCCCGCTCGGCAAAGGTCTGCCGGACCAGATGCCGCCGGTTGGAGGTGGCGTAAATGGCCACGTTGGCGGGGCGGCGCTCCAGCCCGCCCTCCAGAATGGTTTTGAGGGCGGAGTAAGTGTCGTCGTCCTGGTCAAAGGCCAAATCGTCGATAAACAGAATAAATTTCTGCTTGCGGCCCTCCAGGGAGCGAATCAGCCGGGGCAGGCCGTGGAGGCAGTTCTTCTGCACCTCGATCAGCCGCAGGGCCTCAAAGCCGGGGATGTACAGCATGGATTTGACGGTGGCGGACTTGCCGGTGCCGCTGTCCCCGAAGAGGAGCACGTTGTTGACCCGCTTTCCCTCCAGAATGGGCCGGGTGTTGGCGATGACCTGATTGCGCTGGAGCTCGTAGCCCAGCAGCTCCTCGGGCCGGGGGCAGTCCGGGTCCTCCACGGGGACCAGCTCCTCCCCCTCCCAGAGGAAGGTTCGGTAACGGCCGAAAAAGCCCGCGCCGTTTTTCTGATAAAAGGCGGTCACCGTGTCGAAATCGAAGGGGGTGGAGGCGTACCACCGGGGCATATTGGCCAGCACCGGGGTGTATTCCTCGCCGGGGAGCAGGTCCTTCATGGCCTGGATGTACTTGTCGCAGTCGGTCCGGGCCAGCAGGGCCAGAGTTTCAATCTCACGCCGGGCGCAGTTCTCCAGAGCGGGATCGCCGCCGCCCTGCTCCACCAGCCGGGAGTAGGGGGATTCCCGATAGCGCAGGCGGTCCCAGAGGAAATCGCCCAGGCCTAAATAGCCCTCCTGGCGCAGCGCGTAAAACACCTCTGCGTAGGCGTCCAGGGCGTATTCTCCCTGGCTGGAGACGATGCAGTTTAAAAATTGCTTCAGCTGGACCATGACCGGCTCATGGAGCAGAGGGCGGTAAGCGGACAGGCCCAGCAGGGCGGCCCGCATGGTGTGCAGATTCATATTTTTCCCTCCTAAAGACATCATTTTCCGGCCAGACCCTCCCGGAAGGCGCGCAATGTTTCTTCCGTCTCATCCAGCCAGTAGGGCCGGGCGGGGTTGCCCGCCTCGTCGTAGTCCGCCGCGCTGAACCACACGGCGGCGCGGATATTGGGGTAATCCCCCAGCCGCTGGAACAGATCCGTAATCCAGGCCGCCTTGTCGCCCCCTACGCTGCTGGAGGCAAATTCGGTAATCATCCAGGGGAACCGGGCAAAGTGGGGCTCGTACTCCTCCTGGACCTTGTCGTAAATTTCCCCAAAGGTCCGCCAGGTCTCCCCCTGGTGGGCGTAGTACGTGCCGTTGTTGTAGCCGGTGACGCCCAGCATATGGACGTACTCGTTGCCGGGGTAGTAGGCCAGGGCGTTGTTCCACTTGGCGGGGGGAGCGGAGCGGTCATTGGGGTTGTAAATCCAAATGAGGTTATTGGCCCCCTCCTCCTGGAAAATCCGATAAATCCGCTGCCAGACGGCGGTGTAGACGCGGGGGTCGCACAGGTTGTTCACCCCGGAATAACTGGTCCAGTCAGAGTTCATCTCGTTCCCCAGCCGGAACAGGACCGGATGGCCCAGATCCCGGGCCTTTCGGGCGAATTCCCGGATGTTTTCGTCCAGTTCCCCCCGGTAGATGGCCAGCTGGGGGGAGGGGCCGAACAGGTCCATATTATTACTGTCTGTAATTTGCAGGGTAAATTCTACAATACGATCCTGCTCCTTGGCCTCCTGCATCAGCTCCGTGGGGAACTCCATAGCGGGCAGGTGGACATAGTAGAGGACGATGGGGAAGTGGAAGCCCAATTTTTCTTCCAGGGCAGGCAGCTCCCCGTGAAAACCGTTCTGGACGAAATCCCCCATAAATATGCCCCAGAGGGGGGGCTGGGTCTGGTCCTGCAGGGCGTCATAGACCGCTTGGGTCTCGGGAGACCAGTTGGTTTGACTGGTGTCGGGATAGAAGTCCGTCTGGAAATGGCCTTCGCCCACCGGGTCGAAGCACCGGAGGTTGTTCTCCAGCGTCTTGGCCAGCTGCACAGCGGAATACCGCCCCCCGCCGTGGAACCGCCACACCACCCGGATATACTCCCGGCTTCCGGTGGGGAATGCGCCGAAGAGATAGCTGTCGTACTGCCCCTCGGTCAGCCCTTCCACCTTGGCGTGGAAGAGCAGCTCACCCATCTGGCCCACATAGACCCGGTTGCTTTCCTGCCACTCCCGGCTGAGCAGGAAGCGGTATTCGTAGTGTTCGATGTAGTCCTGGACGGTGTGGTCGGAGAAAAAAGGGAAAAATGTGGACAATTCAAAGGTAATGATATCTTTTTTGCTCTGGTAGGGGGCCCGCTCCCGGGAGATGGTCACGTCATAATCCTCGCCCAGAACGGTGAGGAAAAGCGGGGAGAGGGATTGGTCCAGCTCCACCTTCCCGGGGAACTGGAGCTGCCAGCCGTCCAAGTAGTTTACAACACTGGAGAGATCGTGCTCCAGGTCGTAATACACCTTCTTGCAGTCGGCGGAGAAATCCAGTGCATCGGCCTCCGCTCCGTCCACGTAGCACGCGGCCACCTCCGTGCGGTCGCACAGCCCGCCCAGCTCATGGGCAGTATTCTCAGGGCTGAGGTGCAGGACCTCATATTTGACGCTCCGCTTGAAGGAGAGCAGCCAGGGGTTCTGGGAGGAGAAGAACTCCCAGACACAGGCGGCAAGCCCCAGAACAAACAGAGCCAGGATGATTTTCTGCCAGCGTTTTAATTTTTTCATAGAAGCCTCCAGTGGGCAGACGGCCCGGGTTGGGTCCATTATAATAGAAGGGGGAAGATCTGGCAAGATTTTTATCGATTTATTGCAGGGGCGGCCTTTGGCCGTCCTTGCATCCGGCTAACCGTTCCGGTTCTGCTCCTGCATAAAGGCCACATTTTTCAGAATCAATTCTTTTTGTGATTTGGAGAGGGTGCGGAAGTTTTCAATCAGCTGATATTCCGCACAGGAAATCTGAGCAGGGGGCAGAGGTTCATCAATAAAACCGAGCAGATAATCTGTACTCAAACCTGTTCGTTTCGCAAATTTCACCAGGAGGTCAACTGTAATTTCGTTTTTGCCAGTCATGTAATGGCTCATCATTGCTTCTGTAACATTAAATTCTTTTGCCAATGTTTTTTGCCGAATGTCGTGGTCTGTAATCCATTCTTTCATTCTGGCTTCATAGTGCATACCGTTTACCTCATTCAAGTTTCGGGCCCTCTGTAGGGGCGGCCTTTGGCCGCCCCTACATTTGGTTATCCGTTTCGGTTTTGGTTTTGCATGAAGATAATGTTTTGCAGAATTAACTCTTTCTGGGGCTTGGATAGGGAACGAAAATTTTCAACCAATTTTCGTTCTGTGTTATTGAGGGGGAGGGGGCGTTCGGGGGATTTGGCTAGATCAAAGAGGTAATCGGTGGTGACATTCAGTTCAACGGCAATACTTCGGAGAACTTCCAGGGGAACACGATTATATTTTTTCAGATAATTGTTCAATGTGGTATATCGAATATCCAACCGCAGAGCCAATTCTTTTTGCGTCATATCCCGGTCATCTATAATATCTCGGATTCGCGCTGAAACATCCATAGTATTCACCTCAAAACAATTATCCTTATTTTGAGGATTTTTCAGAAATAATCCACGAAAATATATAGAAAATTCTTAATTCTACAGATTCTGACAAAAAATATCCTTGAAATATGGATTCTAATGATATATAATACCCCAAAAAGAAACGCCGCCATATGGCAGCGTTTCGAGAAAGGAGTCAATTTTTCGCTGGAGCAGGCTTGTACTGTTCCTCTCCGGTTTCGATCCACAAAATAAAATCGGCGATTTCGGTATCTGTCCAGCCCTTTGCCCTAAGCCCTAATATCATTCTGGAGCTCTCCGACATATTTAGCGAACCCTCCTCATGTTTATTATTGTAGTTGTACCAGATTTCCGGATATTTTTCAATATCGCCGGACAAAAAAAGGACGCCGCCTCACGGCGGCGTCCCTAATCAGAAAGGAACTTACTTATGGTCCACAGAGTACATATGCTTAATGAGCTCCAGAACCTTGTTGGAGTAGCCGATCTCGTTGTCGTACCAGGACACGACCTTCACAAAGGTGTCGGTCAGGGCGATGCCCGCGTCGGCGTCGAAGATGGAGGTGTGGGTGTCGCCCAGGAAGTCGCTGGAGACAACGGCCTCGTCGGTGTAACCCAGCACGCCCTTCAGCTCGCCCTCAGAGGCGGCCTTCATGGCGGCGCAGATCTCCTCATACTTGGCGGGCTTGGCCAGGTTTACGGTCAGGTCCACCACGGACACGTCCAGGGTGGGCACACGCATGGACATACCGG
>ERZ777306.1225-NODE-1225-length-42996-cov-5.228895_pt1 | contig 42996 bp, 38 predicted proteins | sample MGYA00374966_ERZ777306 | MGnify/ENA primary metagenome ERZ777306 (study PRJEB29329, sample SAMN06343882) | mouse gut metagenome | isolation source: Mouse cecum | place: Austria: Vienna | collected 2014-11-15 ... | reverse complement strand
CCCTGGCCTGGCCGAAGACCAAAGGCGCGATCATTCCATAATAAAACTCACAGCCCTCGCCGCACTCCTGAAAGGAACGCTCCCGCACCTGCTCCCGCAATTCCTTCAGCGTATAGGGCGGACGGTCCTCCGGCTCCTGGAGCCAGTCACAGCTGCGCAGCAAAGCCCGATACAGCCGAACCATATCCTCCTCGGAACCCACTGCCGTTACCCGGGCACGATATAATGTAGGCATCATTTCCTCCGTTCGCCGTCCGCCGTCAGACGGCCCGGCTCAGCCCTGTGCAGGCTGCCGCTTTTCTTCAGGATATTCCCCGCCCTGGCGGAGGTTCCGGCGTCCTGCGTCGTCACAGGAAGGAGACCTGACTGGTCTCGCTCAGGCCCTCCAGGCTGCCGTGAGCCCGCAGAAGCTCCACCACCGCGCTGGAAATTTTCGTTCGGTCCTTCAAGTCCTCAATGGACAGGAAGGGGGCCCTGGCCCGCTCTCGGACGATGGCCTCCGCCGCGGACTCGCCCAGTCCGCCCAGGCTGGTAAAGGGGCAGCGCAGACTGCCGTCCTCAATCAGGAAGCGGCTGACATGGCTCTTGTACAAATCACAGGGCAGAAAACGGAGCCCCCGCATGTTCATTTCCAGCACCAGCTCCAGGGAGGTCACCGCCTCCTTGTCCTTGGCCGTAGCCTTGGGATCGTCCTTGATCTGCCTGATCTGCTGCCGAATGGTTTCCGGGTCAATCAGCATGGTACAGGCGTCGAAGCCATCGCCGCGCACGGTGAAGTAAGCCGCGTAATACGCCAGGGGATGGTGCACCTTGAACCAGGCAATGCGCAGGGCCATGGTCACATAAGCCACAGCATGGCCCTTGGGGAAGAGATATTTACACTTCTTACAGCTGTCGATGAACCACTGCGGCACGTCGTGATCCAGCATGGCCTGCTCCATCTCCGGCTTTAGGCCCTTGCCCTTGCGGACGGACTCCATTGTGGTGAAGGCCAGCTTGGGCGCCACGCCCTTGGTGATGAGGTAATTCATGATATCGTCACGGCAGCAAACGCATTCCCGAAGGGTGGCGGTGCCGCTGGTAATGATGTCCTGAGCGTTGCCCAGCCACACGTCGGTGCCGTGGGACAGGCCGGAGATGCGAACCAGCTCCTCCATGGTGGAGGGCTTGGTATCGTCCAGCATCCCACGGACGAAGGAGGTGCCAAACTCCGGTACGCCGAAGGTGCCCGTGGTACAGCCGATGTCCTCTCGGGTCACCCCCAGGGCCTCGGGAGATGAAAACAGGCTGCGCACCGCAGGGTCGTCCAGGGGAACCTCCGCGGGCGGGATGCCCGTCAATTCCTCCAGCATGTGGATAACCGTGGGATCGTCGTGTCCCAGACAGTCCAGCTTCACCAGAATATCATGCATGGAGTTGAAGTCAAAGTGGGTGGTGGTAAAGTCAGAGCCGAGATCGTCCGCCGGATGCTGAACCGCGGTGAACTGGTAAATCTCGTACTCCTTGGGCACCACCACCATGCCGCCGGGATGCTGGCCTGTGGTACGCTTGACGCCCACGCAGCCCGCCATCAGGCGTTCCTTCTCGGTGTTGCCCGTCTGGATGCCGCGCTCCTCCAGATACTTGGCCACATAGCCGAAGGCGGTCTTGTCCGCCAGGCCGCTGATGGTGCCCGCGCGGAACACATGGTCGCGGCCGAACAGCTCCTCCACATAATGATGGGCCCGGTTCTGATATTCGCCGGAGAAGTTCAGGTCGATGTCGGGCACCTTATCGCCCTCAAAGCCCAGGAAGACCTCAAAGGGGATGTCAAAGCCGTCCTTGGTCAGCTTCTGACCGCAGTCAGGGCAGTCCCGGTCGGGCAAATCGACGCCCACCTGATACTTTGACTTGTCCACGTCAAAGAAGCCTTTGCGGCAGTGGGTGCAGCGGTAATGGGGGGGCAGAGCGTTCACCTCGGTGATGCCGCACATGCGGGCCACCAGGCTGGAGCCCACCGAGCCGCGGCTGCCCACCAGGTAGCCGTCCGCGTTGGACTTGCTCACCAGCTTCTGGGCGATGCTGTACAGCGTGGCGAAGCCGTAGCCAATGATGGACTTCAGCTCCTTTTCCAGGCGCTTCACCACGATGTCCGGCAGCGGGTCGCCGTAAAGCTCCCGGGCCGTCCCCCAGGACATGGATTGGATGCTGTCCGCCGCTTCCTCCCACAGGGGCTGGAAGGTATCCTCTCCCTTGGGATGCTTGGGGAAGAGCTGCAGCGTCTCCACCTGGTCGGCAATCCTGCGCGGGTTGTCAATAACCACTTCCCGGCATTTGTCGGGCCCCAGATAGGCAAATTCCTCCAGCATTTCGTCGGTTGTCTTGAAGTACAAAGGCGGCTGCTTGTCGCAGTCATCAAAGCCCATCCCCGCTTGAATGATGGCGCGGTTGACGGCGTTGTGCGGGTCCAGGAAGTGGACATCCCCCGTGGCTACCACGGGCTTGCCCATTTCCTCCCCCAGCCGCACAATTTGGCGGTTGAGCTCCCGCAGGCCCTCGTCGTCCTTTACCTGGCCATCCCGAACCAGGAAGGCATTGTTGCCGATTGGCTGAATCTCCAGATAGTCGTACCAGGAGGCGATCTCCTTCAGCCTGTCCCAGCTCTCTCCGGCCAGCACGGCGCGAAACAGCTCCCCCGCCTCGCAGGCGCTGCCGATAATCAGCCCTTCCCGATACTGTTGAATCAGCTTCTTAGGCATGTGCGGACGACGACGGAAGTAGTCCAGATGGCCGATGGACACCAGGCGGTTAAGGTTTACCAGACCAGCCTGACTCTTCACCAGCAGGATGACATGGTGACTTTCGCCGATGGCGCCTCCCTGCAGCTGGTTCAGGGCCTTCAGGGTATCGTAGCCCTTCTCCTCCCGCACCTGCTGGAGCATCTTCGCCAGCGCTTGGGCGGTGGCCGTGGCGTCGTGCACGGCCCGATGGGCGTTTTTCAGCGACACGCCCAACAGCTTGCACACGCTGGCTAATTTATGGCTCTTCACGTCGGGGTACAGCTTCCGGGCCAGGGTCAGGGTATCCAGCACCGGGGCTTTGAATGTTCGCCCCAGCCGGCGCAGCTCCGCTTTGAGGAGCGAGGCGTCGAAGGAAGCGTTGTGCGCAGCAATGGGACAATCGCCTATGAAATCCATCAGTGCGGGAATGGCGGTGTCCGCGGTCTCCTTGTCCGCCAGCATTCGGTCGGTAATGCCGGTGATTTCCGTGATTCTCGGCTTCAGCGGCTGCTGGGGGTTCACCAGCACGGACATGGAATCCGCCACCGTGCCGCCCACCAGCTTCACCGCGCCGATCTCAATCACCCGGTCGGTCATGGTATTCAGGCCCGTGGACTCAAAGTCCAGCACAATGATGGGTTCATCCAGGCCCCGGTCGGTGGCATCCGCCACCACATCCTTATCGTCGATCAGGTATCCCTCGCAGCCGGGTATCAGCTTGATGGGCTGCTTTTTCACGGCATTGAAGGCCGCCGGAAAGGACTGTACCACGCCATGGTCGGTGATGGCCACCGCCGGGTGTCCCCATTGGATGGCCCGCTTGATGAGATCTCCCGCCGGCGTCAGGGCGTCCATGGTGGACATGTTGGTATGCATATGCAGCTCAATGCGCTTTTCCTGGGCAGTGTCCTCCCGCTCGACGCGCTCCATGGGCGCCATATCCCGCACGGAGATGGACAATTCCCGGGCGAAGCTGTCATACATGCACTCGCCGCGAACCTTGACGTTCATGCCCATCTTAATCTGCTCCACCTTGTCCATCACCGCCCTGCGCTCCTCCTCGGTGATGGGCGGCGGAGGCGTTTCGTCATCCTTGCGGCGGAAGCCCTTGCGGAAGCGCAGGAAGGTCTTGCACAGGATGGAGGAAGTATAATCCGTGATGGCGAAGGAGACCAGCAGCATTTCGCCGCCCTTGAGCTCCTTGGTTTCCAGCTTGAAAATGTCTCCCTGCACCACCACCAGACCGGAATCGCTGGCCAGCTCCTTCATTTCCACCGGCCTGTCCGCGATGCCCCGGCCCATGATGGGCTTGCCCAGGGCATGGTCGGTCATCTGAGGGAAGATGGACGCCTCGGGCTTGGGCGAGGGCGCATCCTCCTTCTTGGGCCGTGGTGCGGCGGGCTTGCGCTCCTTCTTCTCTTTGGGGGCGGCGGGCGCGCCCTGGCCGTCATGCGCTTGGAGTTCCCGCACCGTATATACGGCCTGCTCCTTTTCCCGCTCCTGGCGCAGCGCCTCCAGCCGAGCCTCCTGGTCGCCGGCCACGGTCAGCTCCACTCGCACCTCCGCCGAGAAAATGTCCTTCACCGCCTGGGCCAGACGGGCGGCCACGTTCTGCCGGCCCATGTATTCCAGGGCGAAGGCGTCGGGGAAGGTCAGGGTAATACGGTCGCCCTCACAGCGCCAGTCAATTTGATTCGTCCAGCTGGCGGAGGCGGGATAGTTGCGCCGCAGGAAATCCGTCAGCACCTGTTTGTATTCGCCAATATTCCGCAGAAAGTCCGCCTTCAGCCCCGGAGAGACCACCCGCAGCGCCAAGGGCTTTTGTGGGAAGATGCGGCGCAGAATGCTCTCCATCTGCAGAAAGGTCTTTTCCTCCACCAGCACCGCGGAATCAAAGGTGATATAAACCTTTCCCTGGGCCCGGACGTAAACCACCCGGGGAGCGGACAGCTGTCCGCGCAGATGCGGCAGCGCGTCGCAAATCTGCCCCAGCAAATCCTCATAGCTCACGTCCTTCGCCTCCTTGGTAAATAATGAGGGACGGCCCATGCACGCCACCCTCCCCTCGCCGGGGGCAAAAAAGTGGCTGACGCCACTTTTTTGAGTCTTGCACCCACTCACTGGTCGAACGGCATAGCCGTTCTCCCGGCCGTTCGTTCGTGTAAGGTAGCTTTTTCTAACGAAAAAGCACGAAAACCACCGCACATGTCGCTGGTTTTCGATCAAGAGTCAGAGGGCCTGCGGGTCCTCCGACATCTCCCATGACTGCTCGGCGATCTATGAGGGACAGCCCATGCGCGCCGTCCTCGTATGACCGATTATGTTATTATACTACAACGTCCGACAAATGGTCAAGGCTGGGGCTTCGCCCCACGCTCCCATCGCCCGCTATCCCATTGACAATTCCGGCCATCCATGCTACCTTATTCCCATCCCGCCCATATCGAAAGGAAGCGACCTCATGCGCATTGCCGCCCTTCTGCGCGACCCTCGCGTTCATCTCTCCTGTGAAATTTTCCCGCCCAAACGCTTTGATGGCATCGCCCAGGTATCAGCCGTAGCTGCGGACATTGCCGCCCTGAAGCCGGCCTTCATGTCCGTCACCTATGGCGCGGCGGGCAACACCCCCGGCCACACCCTGGCCATCGCCCAAGCCGTCCAGGACAGCGGCGTGACACCCCTGTGCCACCTCACCTGCGTCCAGTCCAGCCGGGAACATGTCCAGGATGTGCTGACGGCCATGCAGACCGCTGGGATGCGGAATGTGCTGGCCCTGCGGGGCGATCTGCCCAAGGACAGGGCTCCCTGCCGTGACTTCGCCTACGCCGCCGAGCTGGTGGAATTCATCCATCAGCAAGGAGATTTCTGCGTGGGCGCGGCCTGTTACCCCGAAGGCCACCCCGAGAGCGGCTCCCGCCTTCAGGACATGGATTACCTGCGGCGCAAGGTGGACGCAGGGGTTGATTTCCTGACCACACAGATGTTCTTTGACAACGGCATCCTGTACAATTTCCTGTACAGGGCGCTGCGCTCCGGCATCGACGTACCGGTGTGCGCGGGCATCATGCCCATCTGCGACGCCCGGCAGGTGGATCGGGTGGTCAAGCTGTCCGGCTCCATCATGCCGCCGCGCTTCGCCGCCATCGCTGACCGCTTCGCCAACAACCCCGCCGCCATGACCCAGGCCGGCATTGCCTTCGCCACCGAGCAAATCATTGACCTGGTGGCTAACGGCATCCACAATATTCATTTATATACCATGAACAAGCCCTGGATTGCCCGGGCGATCATGCATAATCTTTCGGATATTATTGGGCAATAACATAGGATGGGATGATAAGGACGGCTCGCATTCAAAGAATGCGGGCCGAAGGCTCTAATCGGGCAGTCGGAAACCACCGGGGCCGCTTTGCAGGGCAACCTCTTGCTCAGCTTCCCGCAGTCACTCATTTCCCGGACATTCTGATTGCGCCTCCCTGCGGAAGCGGCATTTGACATCCGCATGCCCCTGCTTGTCTTTTTCTTTGCTGGCTTGCCCCCTTGCTTTGAGACGGTTTCATGTAAGTAAGAAGATTCAGTCCCCTCACATGGTTCATTCTTAATCCAAATAGAAAAACAGGCCGGATCATTCCAGCCTGTCCCAATATCCCTGAATCCTAAGTAGGTGTCGAACGTCCCGAGGCCGGGGCGTTTTCAGCGACGCGGAAAACACTCCTTACAGCCGCGTCTGGCCGCGAGGGAGCCTTCACTCCCAAAGCAGGGCGCGGCCGCCATCTGCCTTGAAACGTCGGGAGCATTTCAAGAACGCCCGTCAGCTTCCCAGGTACGCCTGCCGCACCGCGTCGTTATGCAGCAACTCCGACGCTTTGCCCTCCATGGTGATCTTGCCCGTTTCCAGCACATAGGCCCGGTCAGCGATGGATAGTGCCATCTGAGCGTTCTGCTCCACCAGGAGGATGGTGGTGCCGCTGCCATGGAGTTCTTTGATGATTTCGAAAATCTGTTCCACCAAAATAGGCGCCAGACCCATGGAAGGCTCGTCCAGCATTAGCAGCTTGGGACGGCTCATGAGCGCGCGGGCCATGGCCAGCATCTGCTGCTCGCCACCAGAGAGGGTGCCGGCAATCTGCTTTTCCCGCTCCTTGAGGCGGGGAAAGCGCTGAAACATTTCGTCCATGGAGCCGGGAATCTCCTTCTCAGGCCGGGTAAAGCCGCCCATTTCAAGGTTTTCCCGGACGGTCATCTGCTGAAAAATCCGCCGACCCTCGGGGCAAAGCGCCATGCCGTGGCTGACGATTTTGCCCGTGGGGACGCTGGACAGATTTTGGCCGTCAAACATCACCGCGCCGGAACGAGGCCGCAGGAGGCCGGCGATGGTGTTCAGCGTGGTAGACTTGCCCGCGCCGTTGGCCCCGATCAGGGTTACAATCTCGTCCTGATTCACCTCAAAGGATACGCCCTTGATGGCGTGGATGGCCCCGTAAAACACATGGATGTTGTCAATCTTCAGCAGGCTCATCCCTCTGCCTCCTTTTGCTTGCCCAGGTAGGCCTCGATGACGGCGGGGTTCTGCTGAATCTCCTGCGCCGTGCCCTTGGCGATGATCCGGCCATAGTTCAGCACACAGATGCCCTCGCAGATACCCATGACCAGGTTCATGTCGTGCTCGATCAGCAATACCGCTATCTGAAACTTATCACGGATTTTGATGATATTCTCCATCAGCTCCTCCGTCTCATGGGGATTCATGCCCGCGGCGGGCTCATCCAGAAGGAGCAGCTTCGGATTCGTGGCCAGGGCGCGCACAATTTCCAGGCGGCGCTGGGCGCCATAGGGCAAGGAACCCGCCTTAACATCCGCCATGTGCTGCATATCAAAGATGGACAGCAGGTCAAGGGCCTGCGCATGCTGCTTCTTTTCACCCTGCCAATAGGTCGGCAGGCGGAAAATGCCGGAAACCATGCCGTAGCGAATCTGGTTGTGCAGGCCGATGCGGACGTTCTCCTCCACCGTCATGTTGCCGAACAGGCGGATGTTCTGGAAGGTGCGGGCAATGCCCAGGCGGTTGGCCTGGATGGTGCTCATACCGGCGGTATCCTTGCCGTTAATCATCACCGTGCCGGTGGTGGGCTGGTACACCTTCGTCAGCAGGTTGAAGACGGTGGTCTTGCCCGCGCCGTTGGGGCCGATCAGGCCGCAGATTTCCGTCTGGCCGATCATCAGGTTTACGTCGTCCACGGCCTTCAGGCCGCCGAACTCAATGCCCAGATGCCGCGCCTCCAGCACGGGGCGCTTGCCCACATCCCGCTCCGGGACGATGGAGGTGGAAGGCACCGGCACCATCTTTGTGTCAGGCTTGAATTTGGATGAGCTCATCAGGCTTCCCCCTCCTTTCGCGCTTCCCCGCGAGCGGGCCGAACCCGCGCCATCAGCCGTCCCAGCAGCGGACTGTTGGTGGCCAGCATGACCAGGATCAGTACCACGGCGTAGACCAGCATCCGATAGTCACCGAACTCACGCAGGACTTCGGGCAGCACCGTCAGCAGCGTCGCCGCGATAACCGAGCCCCGGATATTGCCAATGCCGCCCAGCACCACAAAAACCAGGATCAGGATGGACGTATCAAATTTGAACTTGACTGCGGCGACGGTGGAGTAGTTCAGACCGTACAGCGCGCCCGCCATGCCCGCCAGGGCCGCGGAGGTGACGAAGGCCATCATCTTGTACTTGGTCACGTTGATGCCCACGGACTCGGCGGCGATGCGGCTGTCCCGGATGGCCATGATGGCCCGGCCGGATCGGCTGTTAATCAGGTTCAGCACCACAAACAGCGTGAACATCACCAGCAGAAAGCCCGCCGTGAAGGTAGCCAGCTTCTGCACACCCGTGGCGCCCATGGGGCCGTTGACGAACATTTTGCCCGGCAGATTGGGGTTGCTGAAGCCGAAGTACAGCCTGCCGCTGTCCATGGAAAAGTACACGCAGTTGAGCAAGTTGCGGATGATCTCGCCAAAGGCCAGGGTGACGATGGCCAGGTAGTCGCCACGCAGGCGCAGCACCGGGATGCCGATGAGCACGCCCGCGATGGCAGCCGTCACGCCGCCGGTAACAAGCGCCGCCGCCAGGCGAAGGGCCACGCTTTCCACCTGGAAAGCGCCGGCCAGCCAGGTGGACATGACGATGCCGGAAAACGCGCCCACACTCATGAAGCCCGCATGGCCCAGGGAAAGCTCGCCGGAAATGCCCACCGTCAGGTTCAGGGACACAGCCATGACCACATAGACGCAGATGGGCACCAGCTGGCCCTTGAGGGAACGGGTCATCATGCCGCCCTCCATCATGGCCTGGCAGACAGCGAAGGCCAAAATGACCATGCCATAGGTAATGATATTGCTGATGAAGGTTTTTCTTGACTTTTTCATGCCGCCCACCTCACACCTTCTCATGAACTTTCTTGCCCAGCAGACCCGTGGGCCGGACAAGAAGCACAACGATCAGCACAGCGAACACCAGCGCGTCGCCCAGCTCGGTGGAAACATAAGCCTTGCCAAGAATTTCGATGACGCCCAGGAGCAAGCCGCCCACCAGCGCGCCGGGAATGGAGCCAATGCCGCCGAACACCGCCGCCGTAAAGGCCTTGATGCCGGGCATGGCGCCCGTGGTGGGCATCAGCACAGGATAGGCGGAGCACAAAAGCACGCCGGCGATGGCCGCCAGGGCGCTGCCGATGGCGAAGGTCAGGGCGATGGTGCCGTTCACATTCACCCCCATCAGCTCCGCCGCGCCCCGATCCTCGGAAACGCAGCGCATGGCCTTGCCCATTTTGGTGCGCCCGGTGAACAGCGTCAGCGCAATCATGATGACCACGTTGGCCAGCACCGTCACCATGGTCACGCCGGTGATGCGCAGCTGACCGCCGAACAGGGACAGCGGCTCTATATCCACCACGCTGGGGAAGGACACCGGGTTCGCGCCCCACAAAAGCAGCGCAAGATTCTGCAGAAGATAGCTCATGCCGATGGCGGTAATCAGCACCGCCAGGGAAGACGCCTGCCGCAGGGGCTTATAGGCCAGGCGCTCAATCACCACGCCCAGCACCGTGCAGACAATCACCGCCAGCAGTACCGCCACCATGGGCGGCAGGCCCATATGATGGATGGCGTTGAAGGCCACAAAGGCCCCCACCATGATGATGTCGCCATGGGCAAAGTTCAGCATCTTGGCAATGCCGTACACCATGGAATAGCCCAAGGCAATGATGGCGTACACACTGCCCAGGCTGATGCCGTTGATGAGGTAGGACAGGAATTGCAGCATCCGAAGGTTCTCCCCTTCCCCTTTGGTATCATAGCCGGAAAACGATAGATCGGGTAACCAACAGCAATCAGCCTTTCATGCAGATACCCAGCGCATCAAAAGCTTTGAAAGACGTCGGAGGGCCCGCAGGCTCTCTGTCTTTAACCGAAAATCGGCCAGCCCCATCGGGCGTTAAAACAGAGCGAAGCCCCTGCGCGACGATTTTCGTGCGGTTTCGTTAGAAATCGCTTTCTTACACGACCAAACGGCCGGGAAAACAGCTCGCTGTTCGGCCAGTGAGGACGTGCAACACCTCAAAAAAGTGGCGCAAGCCACTTTTTTGATACGCGAAGCTCCCCGGGCGGACTGCTGTTGATTACCCTGTACAAAAAAGCGCTCCCCGACCCCAGCGGATGCCGAAGCCGGGGAGCGTCCTTCATCAAAGATCAGTTATCAGCGCCCACGTACACGCCGTCCTTAATGACCACGGCGGTGGGGGTCTTCTCGACCTCACCGGTGGCGTCCCACTTCATGGTGCCGGTCAGACCGGTGATTTCCACGGAGGGGAAGGCGGCGATCAGCTTCTCGCAGGCATCCTCAAAGGAGGTATCGGCCGTGATGCCGGCGGCGTTGATGGCGGCATACAGGGCGTAGATGCCGTCATAAGCGTCGGCAGCGAACTGGTTGGGCACACCGCCGTACTGGGCCTCATACTTGGTGACGAAGCTGACGGTCAGCTCGTCCTGGGCATCGGCGGAGAAGGGAGTCAGCAGCATAACGCCCTCAGCCAGGGCGGTGTCGAAGCCAGCCATGCTCAGGATGCCGTCCATGCCGTCCACGCCGAAGAACACGGGAGCATAATCCACAGCCTTGGCCTGAGTCAGCACCTGGGAGGCGGGGGTGTAGTAGATGGGCAGGAACACCAGCTCGGCGCCGGCATCCTTCATCTGGGCAATCTGCACGGAGAAGTCCGCGTTGGTGTCATCGGAGAAAGCGGCCTGGGCCACCACGTTCAGGCCCAGCTCCTGCGCCTTGGTCATGAAGGACTGGTAGATGCCCATGGAGTAGTCCTGGGCGTTGTTATAGATCACGCCCACCTTGGAGGCCAGCTGATGATCGACGATGTACTGCGCGGAAGCGGAGCCCTGAGCGGAATCCTTGAAGCACACGCGGTACATGTTATCCTTACCCTGGGTGATGACATCGGCGGAGCCGGAGGGCGTGAGCATGAACACGCGATCCTCAAAGGCCACGTCGCTCACGGCGATGCAGGAGCCGGAGGTCACGGTAGACAGCATGATCTTGCCGCCCTTGTCCAGGATGGTGTTGTAGGCGTTCACGCCCATCTCGCCGTCGCCCTGGTCGTCTTCCACCAGCAACTCCAGCTGTACGCCGCCAAGGGCGTTCACCTCATCCACAGCAATCTGCGCGCCATTGGCGACGCCCAGGCCGTACACGGCATAAGCGCCAGTCATGGGGCCAATCACGCCAATCTTAATGGTTTCATCGGCAGCCGCGACGGATGCCATGGACAGCGCCAAAACCAGCGCCAGCGCCATGCAGGCCAGCTTACGAATGGTCATAGGAAGTTCCTCCTCGTACAAAAAATGGGGCCTGACACATCAGGAAATGAAGCCTTCGCTGATGCACGCCCTCATTATACACATCGCCCTGCCGTACGTAAATAGCTTTACTGCTTTTTTCCTGCACTTTTTCCGTCCTGAACTTGCAGAATACGCGCTCTTTGCCATTCAGGCCAAAAAGCCGCCCGAATCGGCCCGCACCCCGGCCCCGCCGCCGCATAGGCTGTAAAGGGCGAACCGTGCTCATACTGTGCGGTTCTCGCCCCTCACCTGAAGAGGGAGGCCTCACCATGCCCGATCTTCACTATATGGAATTGAATCTGATGCAGATATTCGACGTGCTGCGCAAGGCGGAGCTGACGCGGCTGGCCGTCACCCTGGAGGATCAGCCCTATCTGGTGCCCCTTCACTATCAGCTGGAGGTCAGCCAGGGGGAAACCCTCATTCATATCGTCATTCCCGACCATGGCCGGCTGGCGGACATCCTGCGCGTCAGCGGGCTTGTCTGCCTGGAAATGGAGCTGGCCGGGTGCGCCTGGCTGGATACCGTCCTATTGGAGGGCCTGGCCCGGGTACACCCCCATGAGGAGCTGGAGGTGCTGGGCGTCAGCATCCTGGTGACGGAAATGACCGGGCGTCGTTTTTTCCAGCCGACATCGTAGCCGCCCTTGCGCTCCGGCGGCGGCGGGCTTATAATGGAAGGCATCCTGACCAAGGAGGCCCGACCCATGCTGATCCGCCTTGCCCGAACGGAGGACGCCCCCGCCATCGCGGCCATTTACAGCCACTACGTCCATCACACCGCCATCACCTTCAGCACCGTCCAGCCCACGGCGGATCATTACCGGGAGCAAATCCGCCAGGGCATTTACCCCTTCCTTGTCTGCGAAAACGCGGACGAACTCCTGGGCTTTGCCTACGCAGGGAGCTTCCGCCCCCATGACGCCTACCGCTGGGACGTGGAACTGACCATTTACCTCCGCCCAGGCCAGGAGGGCCGCCGCCTGGGGGACCGGCTGCTTCGACCGCTTCTGGCGCTGCTGCGCCGTCAGGGCTTCCTGACGGCGTATTCCTGCGTCACCTTGCCCAATCCCCGCAGCGTCGGCCTGCATAAGCGCCTGGGGTTCACGGAGCTGGGCGTCTTCCCCCGCACGGGCTACAAACTGGGCCAATGGCGGGATGTGGTCTGGCTGAGTCTGCCTCTGGGCCGCTTCGACGGCGAGCCCGCGGAGCCCGTCGCCTTTTCCGGCCTTCCCCCGGCGGAAATCAGCGCGCTTCTGTCCCAGGCCGAAGACGCCATACCCTGACTATCGCAGCCGGGCCGCCGCCAGCAGCAGCCGCTCCTGTACGCGGCATAAAAACTCCCGGTTGGTGGGCTTGCCTCGCTCAGGGTCCACACTGTGACCAAAGAATCGCTCCAGCGACATCAGGCTGGCGCTGCTCCAGGTGGACTCAATGGCCAGCCGAAGCCTGCGCTCCACCACCGCAGGCGTAAGGCCATGACGGCGAGCGGCCAGCGGATACAGCCGCCGCCGCAAATCCGCCATCAGCGGCGGATGAACCGCGCACAACGCTGCCAGATCAGGCAGGAAGTCCCACGCGCGCAGCCCCTGCGGCACCGCCAGGGTCTTCATCAGCCCCCGGGCCAGACAGCTGAACTGGCTGTGACGCTGGAGGGCCAAGCGCGGCAATCTTCCCGCCGCCTCCCATTCCGTGTATCGCTGAAGAATCGCGTCGGCAGTATCAAGTCCGCCGTCCGCCCAGCGCGCGGGCGCCCACGCCAGCAGCCACGGCGGCGACAGAGGCGGACGAGCCAGCAGCCTTGGCCCCAGCATTTCCGCCTCATCCGTCAGCATCAGGCACAGATCAAAGCGCTGCGCCATCAGCAGCCCATAAGCCGCATCTCCCGGGGCGGCGCATCGGCAGCGCCAGTCGTCTCCCAGGTTTTCCATGGCCCACTGCCAGCCCCGCGCAGCCTCCGCGTCCCCCACCAGCAGACACTCCGGCATCCGCACGCCCCCTCGTCGTTCGTACATCCTTCATACGGGTGAAAGGATTCCATGACAGAGGGCGGTTTTCCTTTGGTGAAAAGAGGAAAGGCTTGTCGGATCAGGGAACAACGCCGCAGCGCCTTCAACTTTATAAAAAATTGACGAGCCCCAGGGTGTCATCATGAGGCAAAACCGCCATACGCCAGTTTCGTGCCGGCTTTGCCGTTTACAGACCGTCAGCAAACGTCTGGGTGGCGTCGGAGGGACCGCTGCCCTTCGATTTCCATTCAAAAACCGGCGACATGCGCGCCGGTTTCTGTGCTTTGGGGAACGAAATTTTCTTTGTAGGACCATATGGCCGGGAGAACGGCAACGCCGTTCGACCCGTGAGGCCATGCAAAATTCGCCAAAGTGGCAAAGCCACTTTGGCGACACTGATCATTTCATCGGCTGCTGGGTAATGTCAATGCCGAAATAATCCATGGACAGGCGGCTCAGCTCGCCCTCGGCGGCCAGCTCCTCAATGGCCTGATTCAGCGCGGCCAGGAAGGTGGCGCTATCCTCGCCCTTGCGCACGGGGAAGGCGATGCAGGTAGCGTCCTCCGACAGAGCCACGGCCTTCAGGTTGGCGTCAGGCCGGGCCTTCATGAAGTCGTTGAAGGACAATTCGGCGTTCAGCGTAGCCTCCGCGCGGCCGATCAGCACCATTTGCAGGGTCTCGTCCAGGCTGTCCACGCCGGTGACGGTGGCGCCGTAGCTTTCCGCGATTTCCATGTAGGTGCTGCCCAGGGAATTCACCGTCTTGCGGCCCGCCAGGTCTTCAAAGGAGGCAATGTCCGCGTTGTCGCCCCGGACGATCAGCGCGGTACGGTTGTAGCCGTAGGGCGTTGCGAAGTCGTACTTGAGGGCGCGATCCTCGGTGATGTCCACGCCATTGGCAGCGGTATCGTAGCGCTGCGCGTCAATACCGGCAAAAATGCTGTCCCAGGGGCATTCCACAAAGGTGACGGCCAACCCCAGCTTTTCGCCAACCAGTCGGGCAACCTCCACGTCGAAGCCTACCAGTTCGTTGGCCTCATTGTGATACGTCCAGGGCGCCCAAGTGCCCTCGGTGGCTACCACCATTTCGCCCTTGGCCTGAATGCGGCTGAGCAAATCGCCCTCCGCTTCCTCGGCCAGGGCGAAGGCCGCGGTCAAGATCAGGGGCAGCATCAACAGGATACAAAGCAGCTTCTTCATCATTCATACCTCCTTGTTATTCGTGCTGAGTAACGGTACGGAGGAAAGCGCGGGTGCGCTCCTCCCGGGGATGCTGGAAAAATTCCGCCGCGGGCGCCCGCTCCACCACAGCGCCGTCCGCCATGAAGACCACCTGGCTGGACACGTTGCGGGCGAAGGTCATCTCATGAGTAACCACCACCATGGTCATGCCTTCCTCCGCCAGCTGCCGTATGACCTGCAGCACCTCCCCGATCAGCTCAGGATCCAGGGCAGAGGTGGGCTCGTCAAAGTAGATGATCTCCGGGTCGGTGGCAAGAGCCCGGGCGATGGCCACCCGCTGCTGCTGCCCGCCGGACAGCTGGATGGGATAATGATCCCGCCGGTCGCTCAGGCCCACCTTCTTCAGCATTTTCATGCCGATGCGCTCCGCCTCCTGGCGGGGCATTTTCCGGGCCACGATCAGCCCTTCGGTAACATTTTGAAGGGCGGTCTTGTTGCTGAACAGGTTGTAATTCTGAAAGACAAAGGCCGTCTTTCTCCGGACCCGCGCAACATCCCTGCGGCTAATGGCGGAGAGATCGAAGGTCTCGCCGTCAAAGGTCAGCCTGCCCTCCTCCGCCGTCTCAAGAAAGTTCAGACACCGCAGCAGGGTGGTCTTGCCCGAGCCGCTGGGCCCCAGGACAGCCACGACCTCCCCCCGGGCCACATGGAGATCAACGCTCCGAAGCACCTCCAGCTGACCGTAGGTCTTCCGCACGCCTTTCGCTGTCAGCATGGTCAGCCCTCCTTCCTCGCGCCCAGCGCGCTGAGCCTTTTCTCCCCCACGCGCTGCACCCACGCCAGCATCGTGGAGAACAGCAGGTAGATCAGACCGACCTCCATATACAGCGCCAAGGGCTCATAGGTACGGGCCACGATGCGCTGGGTCGCCATGAACATCTCCATCACCGTGATGTTCGCGGCCAGGGAGGTGTCCTTGACCATGGCAATGAGGGAATTGGACAGCGGCGGAAAGGCCGTGCGCAGCGCCTGGGGCAGAACAATCCGCCGGATAATCTGCAGATAACTCATGCCCACGCAGTAGCCGGCCTCAATCTGGCCCACCGGCACGGCCTCGAAGGCCGCGCGCATGGTTTCCGCGCAATAGGCGCCCTCGTTGATGGAAAACACGATCACAGCCGCCGGAAAAGGATCAAGCCTGATGCCCACGCTGGGCAGTCCGTAGAACACAACGTAGAGCTGCACCAGCAGCGGCGTACCGCGAATCACCCAAACGTAAATCCGGGCCAACTGCTTGAGCACACGCACATGGGCAAACTGCACCAGCGCCGTGATGATGGCGATGATCATAGCGAAGCTAAAGGAAATCACCGTCAGCGGAATGGTCATGGTCAGACCCGGGAGCAGGATGTTCCAGAAGGAGTCTGTCAGAATATGAAGGACGCGCTCGCTCATGCCCGATCCTCCATATGCCGGAGAGCCGCCGGGTCAGCTCCGACAAAAAAACCTTCAATGTCCTGGCGCATACCGCGACTTCACCCTCCCTTTTCATTGGCTTTTGCCATCCGGCAGCGCGTCAGGGCTTGCGTTTGTGAGAAAACAACACGCCGCCCGACCAATCACCGCCTATTCCATTAGATAACCATCTATCTCCATGATGAAACCTGCCCCGAGGCCTCCGCGCCGCTTACATGCCGAACACAACGCCCAGCACCGCGCCCGCCAGGATGAACACCACCGGATGCAGCTTCTTCAGCGGCTTCCACTGCGTACCGGCAAATACCGCCGCGAAGATAACCACCGCCAGCCAGTTGACAGAGGAAAAGGACGCGCTTCCGCTATGGAACAGAGCGATTTCAAATACCGACCAGCCCGCGGCGGCAATCAGTCCCGTCACAGCCGGACGGATGAAGGCAAAGGCGTCCTGCACCATGCGGTTCTGTTGGAACTTTTCAAGCATCCGGGCGATGACGCAAATCACGATAATGGACGGCAGCACCAGACTCAGCGTAGCCAGCACGGCGGACAGCACCCCGCCATGGGCATAGCCCACATAGGTGGCCATGTTCACGCCGATGGGCCCGGGAGTGGACTCCGACACGGCGATCATGTTCGCCAGATCCTCCGGGGTAAACCAGCCATAGGTCTTCTGCATCTGGGTCAGGAAGGGCAGCGTAGCCAGACCGCCCCCCACGGCAAAAAGGCCCGTCTTGAAGAATTCCGCTATCAGCGTCAGCAGCTCCATCACGCCTTCACCCTCTTTCCAAGCACAATGCCCAGCACCGCGCACACCGCCACGGCCCATACCGGAGAGATGCCCACCAGCACCACGATGAAAGCCGCCGCCGCCAGCAGCCCATGCCACCAGGTTCTGATGTTGCTTTTCGCCAGCTTCCACACGCTGGAGGCAATCAGCGCGCACACCGCCACGCGGATGCCCGCAAAGGCATGCTGCACCCAGGCAATGTCCATAAAGTTTTGCAAGAGCATGGCGATAACCACAATAATCACCAGCGACGGCGAAATCACGCCCAGGGTCGCGGCAACTCCGCCTGCCACCTTATGCTGCTTATAGCCCACAAAGGTGGCCGTATTGACAGCAATGACCCCTGGCGTACACTGGCCAATGGCAAAATAGTTGAGAATTTCCTCCTGCGTGGCCCAACGATGCTTCTCCACAACCTCCCGTTCCAGCATGGGCAGCATGGCATAACCGCCTCCGAAGGTCATTGCGCCGATGGTGAAGAAGGACCGATACAGCATCCACAGCTCCTTGAGCATCTTCGCGCCTCCATTCGCTTTTTCATGATTCGCCCATCATGATACCATGCCCTGGGATTTTCAGCAAGAGCGGACAAGCAAATTTTCATCGGAACATACACTGCTGTTCTGTTCTGCCATATTGCCGCACCCAAGGCACGCTCGCGCCTCGGCATCCGGCGATGCCGCCCGGCTGCTCTGCCGCTGCAAGTGCGCTACCAGAATATCCATAAATTCCTTGGCGGATGGCGGCTGAGCCATGGGATATCCGGCCAGTGCCTCCATACCCGCGCGGTTGGTGAGCCAGCCATGAGCAATCACCGTCCGTACATTCCGTTCAATAGCCTGATCGTTGGTGTTGAAGGCCTCCGCGATGGGCGCGAACAGCTCCCGCCTGACATTGTACAGACGCGTTTCATCCTCCAAAGCCAGACGCAAACCATAGCATAAAAAAGCGTGCCCCTTGTATCGCTTGCCGATGCCAAGGGACAGCAGGACGGATGCAATGTCATCCATAGTGCTACCTCCTCGATCCTGATGATAGCACCAGTGTACCGTAAAAGGAGACAAATGTACAATTACTATACGAACAGAATTTGTTAATTTTTTATGAAATCTGTCGCATTTTGATACATAACGCCGTTTTTGCCAATCACAATACTTCTGTATGAACAAGAACGCTAAGTATAAGCCATTTCAAGCGGGTTTGAGCGTCCTTCATCAGAACTGCGAAGCCTGCATGACAAAGCAAACCGGCTGATGTCCCGGCCGTGTCTTCCCCCATCGCAGGAATATCCCGCAGAAAGCACGGAGCATCCGACCCTAAATCATGTTCTATATAGCGCCGTGTGTATCCTGGCGTTTGTCAAGCTTCCATCCGCGATCCTCCTTCCCGCACTAGGGCTTGTCCTGATCCAACAAAGCTTATCATAGAGGGGACGAGCCCATCCAAAAACGCAGGCGCGCCCTGATCCCGCTTCTTTTCATATTGACAAAGAGGCCGCGTTTGACATATAATGCAAACGTGCATGATTATGTACATTTATCGCAATATGCCATTGCGAGCTGTCGGGAGAAGGCTGATGTGCAATCGCCGCTTGCTTCACAAACGATTGTGTATAGGTGAGGTGATTTGCTGTTGAAGGGCCGGAGCATGGTGCGTATGGACGAGCAGTTCAAGCGTCTGAGCCAGTGATGCGTAATGACGGAATCCGTCGTTTCCATTATAATATGCTCCTTCAGGCCATCAGCGGCTCCTCCAAGAGCAGCCGGAACCGGCATTGCTTTATTCTACTATTTTTCTGAATTCATCGGGCGGGGCGGCTGCTTTTCGCGGAGGTTCCTTTCAGCAAGCGCCTGATGGTAAGGCGCGGGCGACGCTGATCATGATGATGCCGCGGGCTTCAGCTTCCGCCATGATCGCCATCAGCGGTTCCCTCTTTCGTACGTCAACGCCATGGCCCAAGGCCATGATGTATTTCATTAACGCAAGCCGCCTGATTCCTTCGGGTCCCGAGCCGTCATTCGCGCGGGGGACAGGCGGATCAAAGGAGAAGCACATGAGTCAGATGAAGATTGCTGTTGCCGGAACCGGCTATGTTGGCCTGTCGATTGCTGTTCTGCTGGCGCAGCATCATCAGGTCACCGCGGTGGATATCGTCCCTGAAAAGGTCGCGCTGATCAATCAACGCAAATCGCCCATTCAGGATGAATACATACAGAAGTATTTGGAAGAAAAAGAACTGAATCTGACCGCGACCCTGGACGCCCGCGCTGGCTATGCCGACGCGGACTTTGTCGTGATTGCCGCGCCCACCAACTACGACAGCAAGAAGAATTATTTTGACACAAGCGCCCTGGAGGCCGTCATTCGGCTGGTCATGGACGTTAACCCCAACGCCATCATGGTTATCAAATCCACCATCCCCGTGGGCTATACGGCATCCATCCGCGAGCAAACCGGCAGCGCGAACATCCTGTTCAGCCCCGAGTTTTTGCGCGAGAGCAAAGCCCTGTATGATAACCTGTATCCCAGCCGCATCATCGTCGGCACAGATATGCGTGACGAGCGTCTGGTGAAAGCCGCCCATACATTCGCCGCACTTCTTCAGGAAGGCGCGCTGAAGGACGATATTCCCACCTTGCTGATGGGCTTTACCGAAGCCGAGGCGGTCAAGCTGTTCGCCAACACCTACCTCGCCCTGCGGGTTAGCTATTTCAACGAACTGGATACCTATGCGGAAATGAAGGGTCTGAATCCCCAGGAGATTATCGAGGGCGTCTGCCTTGATCCACGTATCGGCAATCATTACAACAACCCCTCCTTTGGCTATGGCGGCTACTGCCTGCCGAAGGACACCAAGCAGCTGCTCGCCAATTATGCCGATGTGCCGGAGAATCTGATCGGCGCGGTGGTGGAAGCCAATCGCACCCGAAAGGATTTCATCGCCGACCGCGTTTTGCAAAAGGCCGGCTATTACAGCTATGGAGAAGATAATCTCTACGATATGCGCATGGAGAAGCCTGTCACCATCGGCGTATACCGCCTGACCATGAAAACCAACAGCGACAACTTCCGCCAGAGCAGCATTCAGGGCGTCATGAAGCGCATCAAGGCCAAGGGTGCAGCCATTGTGATTTACGAACCGACACTGGAGGACGGCACAACCTTCTTCGGCAGCAAGATCGTCAATGACCTGGCCAAGTTCAAGGCCTTGAGCGACGCCATCTTGGCCAATCGGTATGACAGCTGCCTGGAGGACGTGCAGGAAAAAGTATACACCCGCGATTTGTTCAGAAGGGACTGAGCAAGCGGATGGAACAGACACCGACACGCACCGCGCCCCTTGTCAGCATCATCATACCAACCTATAACCGCCGTGCCCTGCTCCCGCACGCGATTGCCAGCGTCCTGGCTCAAACGCTTTCGGATATCGAAGTGATTATCGTCGATGACGGCTCTACCGACGGGACGCAGGAGCTGTTCGCCGCTAAGGGCGATCCGCGCGTGCGCTATCATCAGGCGCCGCACCGCGGAGCCTGCGCGGCGCGCAATCTCGGTCTTGAGCTGGCCTGCGGACAGTATATCGCTTTTCTTGACAGCGATGATCGGTGGTACCCTGATAAGCTTGCCATTCAGCGCCAGCGGCTGGAATCGTCCGGCGCGGATGTAATCTTCTGCGCATTCCGCCGCTTTGATTCCGCCGACAGCCAGCCCGTCTGCTTCCCGGACGTCAGCCAGCCCGAAGGCCACGTTGATTACCGGAGCCTGCTTGGCGGCAACATCGTCAGCACACAGACGCTCTTCGGCCGCGCCGCATGGATGAAGAAGGTACGGTTCGACGAGCGCTTCCCCCGGATGCAGGATTGGGAATATGCCATCCGTCTGGCGCAGGCATGCGACCTTCGCTATCACAGCGATGTGCTGGTCGATGTCCACATCCAGGCGGACAGCATTTCCCGCAAGCCCGAGCTGGGGCTTCGGGCGCTTCGGCTGCTGTACAAAAAGTATCAGCATGATTATGTAGCCTCCATACCAGCGACGCGCCTGATTCTCAGTACCATGCAGACCTTTGCCGAACAGTGCGGTAAAACCTGCGTTTTGGATTATTTCAAGGCGCTTTCCTTCCGGCGCAGGCCCCTGGAGAATCTTCGGTTGCTTACGTTTGGCGGCCGCTTGACCCTGGCGGGCATTCGCATGAAACACTCACGAAAGGAACAGCCATGAGCAAAGCATTGACCGCGGCCCGGCTGGCCGTCAGCAACGGCATTCGATATTTCCCGCTGCTGCGCAACCTTATTTCCCGGGAATTAAAGAAGAAATACCGAACCTCCGTATTGGGCTATGCCTGGTGCGTGCTGAATCCGCTGTTCATGATGCTCATCATGACCGTTGTTTTCTCCCGCATGTTCACCAACAGCATTCCCAACTTCCCGGTCTATCTGTTCTGCGGACGCATGATGTATACCTTCGTCATCGGCGGCGCCAGCAGCATTATGCACTCAATCGACAGCAACGGCTCGCTCATGCGCAAAACGCGCATTCCCTATTACATTTTCCCCGCGGCCAGCTTTGCCTCCGCGTTTGTGGATCTCCTCTTTACGCTGGTGGCCTTCGCGTTGGTGCTGCTGTTCACTCAGACGCCGCTGTCCATCCATGTCTTGGCGTTCCCCGTCATCGTGGCGCAGGCGTCGCTTTTCACCTTTGGCATGGGCCTGCTTCTGGCCATCGCCAACGTCTTCGTCCATGATACCAGCTACCTCTATGCCGCCTTCACCACGGCCTGGATGTATCTGACGCCCTTATTTTATCCGCTTTCCGCCCTGCCTGAATGGATGCAGTCCCTCATCAGCGCGTATAACCCGCTTTACTACTATATTGCTCAGACGCGCGCCATCTTCCTGGATCACGTTTGGCCGGACGCCGCCATGCTGCTATTGGGCTTTGGCGCAGGCGCGTTCATGCTGGCCCTCGGCCTCCTTGCCTATAACAAAGCCAAAAACACCCTGATCCTGTATGTGTGAGGTGGATGGAGATGGCCAAAACCGTCGTACAGATTGAGCACGCTTCCGTGCGGTACAATCTTGCCCTGCAGAAAAACCGCGGGCTGCGGGACTACATGCGCGCCCTGTCGCACCGGGAGCTGCTCTTCCAGGAATTCATGGCGCTGAAGGATGTCAACCTCACCGTCAAGCAGGGGGAAAGCTGGGGCTTTGTGGGCAAAAATGGCTCGGGCAAATCCACGCTCCTCAAGCTCATCACCGGCATTCTTCGGCCTTACCAGGGTACCGTCGCCGTCGACGGCAGCGTGGCGCCGCTGCTTGAGCTTGGCGCAGGCTTCGACCCGGCGCTGACCGGCCGTGAAAACATCATGATGAACGGGTTGATCCTGGGCATGTCGGAAAAAAGCATCCGCAGCCGGTTTGATGAAATTGTCAGCTTTGCGGAAATCGAGCCCTTCCTGGATGTCCCGATCAAAAATTACTCCTCCGGCATGAAATCCCGCCTTGGCTTTGCCGTGGCGACCTGCGCCCGGGCGGATATCCTCATTGCCGATGAGGTGCTCGCCACCGGAGATAAAGCCTTTCAGGCCAAATGCGAGACCCGAATGCAGAGCCTGCTGGAAAACGGCACCACGCTTTTGTTCGTCTCGCACTCCATCGCCGCCGTCCAGCGCCTGTGTAACAAAGCCCTTTGGCTGGATCAGGGAAATACGCGGATGATGGGCGACGCCGCAGGCGTGCTGGCAGCTTACGATCAATATATGGACACCAAAAGCAAGTCATAAGCCTCATTGTTTGGATGCACCGCACGGTGAGATCGGAGGAAGCAATGTCTCGTTCTGCGCAAGCCGCAGTCAGCGTCATCATTCCTGTTTACAATGGTGAAGCCTATCTGCGTCCATGTCTGGACAGCGTATTCGCCCAAACGCTCAAAAACATCCAGGTAATCTGCGTCAATGACGGCTCCACCGACGCATCTGCAGAAATTCTGACCAGCTACCAGCACGCGCACCCGAACATGCTTGTTATCACCCAGGAAAACGGCGGCCTTTCAGCTGCCCGCAATGCCGGCATTGCCAAAGCGACAGGCGAGTATCTGGATTTTCTTGACTGTGACGACGCTCTGCGGGAAGATGCCTTGGAGCGTCTGTATGCCAAGGCCAGCCGTCATCAGCTTGATATGCTGTTTTATGACGGCGAGACGGTGTACGCCACGGAGGATTTGCGGAAGGCTTTTCCCCGCTATGAAACGCTTTACCGCACAACCATCACCATGACCAAGCCCTTTCTGTCAGGAGAAGCGCTTTTCACGCAGCTTGTTACGCACGGCAGCTACCGTGCATCGGCCTGTATGTACCTTCTGCGCGCCGAATTCCTACGGGCGGAGGGGTTTTCCTTTATTCCCGGAATCTATTATGAAGACAATGTATTCACATTGCAGTGCCTATTAAGCGCTCAGCGCGCCTCGATAGAAAAAGTCCCCTTTTATCTTCGCGCTCTTCGCGACGATTCTATTGTCACCGCATTCAAGGATTACCGTCATGTACGCAGTTACTATATCTCTCAAAACGCTATTCAGCATTTCGTGCTCACGCGCCGATTCTCCCCCGAGGCTGTCCAGTGCGCGCAGCAGCAGGTTTCATCCCTTATGGTTAACGCGCTTCGGATTGTTGACGCCATGTCTGAAGCCGAACGAAGCGCCATCCTGAAGCAGTACCCCGACGCGGCTATGATTATCAGAGCCCTTCAGGACAGTACGCTTTCGGCCCCGCCGCTGTCTGCAGATGAGGCATCCGCCCGGACGGAGACAGCGGCCATGGCTCCATGGCAAACCAGCGCTCAGCTGAGGCCCTACCTGACTCAGGCCTACCGGCCAGAAGCGCCCCTGGTCAGCGTTATCATGCCGGTATACAACGCCGAGCCTTATCTTCGCGATACGCTCCGCAGCCTGCGGCAGCAAACGCTTCAAAACTATGAGGTCATCTTGGTTGACGACGGCTCTACGGATCAATCCTGCGACATCATCCAGGAATACGCCACCTCTGATCCGCGCATCAGCCTGCTACGGCAGCAAAACCAGCACGCTGGCGTTGCCCGGAACGCCGGCATGGATCGCGCCAAGGGAGAATATCTGCTTTTCCTTGACGCTGACGACGAGTTTTCACCTGATTTGCTGACCTACACCGCCGCCTGCGCGCAGCATCATCAAGCGGACGTTGTGCTTTTCCACGCTGATCTGCTGCAGATGCCCTCCGCGACCCTGACGCCCGCCAGCTTCCTGTGCCCCTGCCGTCATCTCCCCACGCACGTTTTCTCCGGCGAGGAGGGACGCGATCACATTTTTGATGTCCTCAATCCGTGGACCAAGCTGTACCGCCGAACCTACATCCAGCAGCTTGGCGTTCGCTTTCAGTCGCTTTATTCCAGCAATGATCTGTATTTCAGCATGATCGCACTGGCCTGCGCAAACCGCATCGCCCCGCTGCCCCAGGTTCTTGTTCATTACCGCGTCGGCCTGGAGCAAAACATTCAATCCCGCAAAACAAAAGCGCCGCTGGATACCTATATCGCCTTCAGCGCTGTGAAGGAAGAGCTGTTAAAACGACAGCTTTACGATACCTTCCGCAAGCCCTTTGCCGTGAAAGCCGCCGAATCCATGCTGCGTACCCTAGATACCATGAAAAGCATGGAAAGCTATCGTCAGCTTTATCAGACGTTGCACGGCGGCGGACTGGCCGCTCTTGATATTGACTGTGTTGCCGCCGCCGATATGCGGCATATCAGCGACGGCGCGTACAAGCTTCAGCGCTGCCATGACATCATGGATAAAGACCTCGACGCCTACTGCCTTCAGGCGCTTACCACCCAAGAACCCGCCCAGGCCGCGGCAGGCCGAACCATGGCCGCGGGCCGCGAGGTTCAGCGCCTGCAAGCTGAAGTGGCGGCGCTGCGAGGCAGTCACGCATTCCGCATCGGCTCGATCTTGGTCAGGCCGCTGCATTGGGTGAAGACATGCATCAGGCGGTTCCGCCGCCCATGATGAAAATCCGCTGGAGAACAGCGCGAATTTTCCGTCGCCAGCCAGCATTACGGCTAAACAAAACAGGAGGATCACCATCATGAAAGTTTACGATCGCCTTGATCGGCAGTATCAGCGTTATCAGGAAGAATACAAGGCTGCCGCCATTCGGGCCTTGGATTCCGCTTGGTATATCCTTGGGCAAGAGGTGCAGCGCTTTGAAGAGGAGTTTGCGGCATTCTGCGGCACAAAGGAATGTGTCGGGCTCAACAGCGGCCTGGACGCCCTCATTCTGGCCCTTCGCGCGCTTGAGGTCGGCCCAGGCGATGAGGTGATCGTCCCCTCCAATACCTTCATCGCCACGGTTTTGGCTGTCTCCGAAAACCAGGCTACCCCGGTTTTCGTGGAGCCGGACATCTACTACAATTTGGATGCGGAAGCCCTTGAACGCGCCATCACCCCGCGCACCAAGGCGATTCTTGTGGTGCATTTGTACGGTCAGGCCGCGAATATGGAGAAAATCTGCGCCATCGCGAAAAAGCATCATCTCTATCTGGTCGAGGACTGCGCCCAGGCCCACGGAGCGGCCTGCGGGCAGCAGAAGATCGGCAGCTTCGGCGATTTCGGCTGCTTCAGCTTCTATCCCACCAAAAACCTGGGAGCCTTTGGCGACGCCGGCGCGATTACCACCAACTCCCCCGCCCTCGCCCAGCGTGTACGGATGCTCCGCAATTACGGCAGCACGGTCAAATATCGCAACGACATCATCGGTCTCAATTCCCGCATGGATGAAATCCAGGCTGCGCTGCTGCGCACAAAACTAAGCCATTTTGAAGAGCTGCTGGCTGAAAAGCGCTTGCTGGCTGAAAAGTATCTGGAAGGCCTCGCGCAGACCGGCTTGATTCTTCCGCAGGTGCGTGAGGGCACAACCTCTGTTTGGCATCAGTTTGTTGTCCGCGTGGCCAACCGCGAGGACTTCCAGCAATATTTGGAGGAGCGCGGGGTTCATACCCTCATTCACTATCCCATTCCCCCGCATATGCAGCCCTGTTATCAGAGCCTTGGCTATCGCTCCGGAGATTTCCCCATCGCCGAGGCCTACGCCGACCAGGTCGTCAGTCTGCCGATCTATAACGGCATGACCAGTGACGAACAGGACTATGTCGTGGATGTCATCAAAGCGTATTTTCGCGCGCAGTAACAGATAGAAAGAGGTGAGTGCATGATTCATAACGCACGTCTGCTGTCCTTCCGCAACATCACGGATACCGTTCTGCAAAAGGAGGCCGGACACCTTGTCCCTATTGAGGCAGGAACGGATATCCCTTTTGATGTAAAGCGGATCTATTATATCTATGGTGTTGACACGCAAACAAGGCGCGGCTTTCATTCCCATCAAAAGCTTGAACAGGTTATGATCTGCATTCACGGCTCCGTGAAGATCAGCCTCAAAACGCCGGTGGATGGCGAGGAGGTCTTCCTCCTTGATTCAGCCGATGAGGGCTTGTATGTCGGCCCCATGGTTTGGCGGGAGATGTTTGATTTCTCCCCGGATGCCGTTTTGCTGGTATTGGCGTCCGACCACTACGCGGAGAGCGACTATTTCCGCGATTACGCCACCTACCAGCAGGCGGCCTACCGATACTTTTCCCAGGAGGTAAACAAACCGTGAGGCCTAAGCTATCCGTCATTATGCCATGCTACAACGTATCGGATACCATTGATCGCGCCGTGCGCTCCATTGCGATGCAGCAGGTCAATTTTGATTATGAAATCATCGCCATTGACGATGCCTCGACCGATCAGACCTACGCCGCCCTGCAGCGTCTGTCCAAGCAAGTTCCCGCTCTGCGCATCCTGCAAAACGAAACCAACCAGGGTAATGCCGTCAGCTTTTACCGTGGACTGTCGGAAGCGCAGGGCGACTATTTCTGTGTGCTGGACGGCGACGATTACTACACCCTCCCCAACAAGTTCCAAAAGCAGGCGGACTTTCTTGATGCCGATGTCAAGCATGCGTATGTCGGCTGCTGCCATTACTTCGTAATTGACGTTGGCGGAGGTCAGGTCAGCGTCCCGGACTGCGTATCGTTCGATGAGTTTAACTATACCGACTTTCTGACCCAGCACGCTGGCTATTTCCATACCGCCACGCATATGTACCGCCATATCTTCCGCGGCAACGTTCCTGAATACTATAAGCAGAAAATTTACCGCGGCGATACGCCCCGAACCGTCTTTCACCTCATGTTCAGCGGCGGCAGGATCAAAATCCTGAACTTTGTGGCTTCCGCTTACGTCTTCACCTATGAAGGCATCTGGTCCAGCATGGATCAGAAAAAGCAATATGAATATCAGATCAATTATCTGAATCATTTGGATCAGACGGTCAACACCCCGATGGAGCATGCCTGCGTCGCCGCCCTTCGGGAAAAGAATGAGAAAATGCTTGTCGATGCGCCTGATGAAAAGCGCCGTTATCCGGAAAAATGCATTGAAGCCTGCCTCGCGCGTATGTTTCGCTACGCCCAGATATACGCCTTCCGCGAAAAAGACTATTTTCTCAAAAACGTCTATTCCTCCGAGTATCTGGACACACTGTGCGCCTCGTTAGGCGTGATTTACCGCATTCATCACCCCGAATGCATACAAAAGGCCGTCCAGAAAAAGCATCTGGTAATCCTGATGTGGCAGCTGAACCCGCACGGAGGCGGACTCTTCCGCGAGATCACCGAGCTTTTGCAGATCTATGCCGATTGGCAGATCAAGGTTGTCGTTACGGATCGCGCCAGCGACATCGGCCCGGCAAAAGACCTCTGGGCCGCCTTGCCCCATGTGGAATTGGTCAAGGTTCCAGCGGATTGCCAGGATACGCTTGGCTTTCTTTCCAATATTCTCTGCGACTTCCAGCCCGAGAAGCTGTACGATTACTGCAGCCATGTGGATGTTTACAGCAGCGCGGCCATCCAGGACGGCCCCTGCAAAAACCTATGTCTGTATTCCTATGATCACGGCTTCCTGACAGGACTGCAAAATCCGTTCCTGCATCGGATCATCGCCAAGCGTCCGGCTGATTATACCATGCTGACGCATAATTTCGGAGAAGAACGCATCCTGTACATTCCCACCTGGAACATCCTTGATCACGCGCCCTCCTCCCTGACCTATGAACCGTTCGCTCAGCATACCAAGCTCATCACCGCTTCCGGCGCGGCCCGGTTTTATAAGCTGGAGGGCGGCTGGCCTTATCGGTATGAGGATTTCATTATTGCCCTGCTTAAGGAAACCGGCGGAATCCATTATCATATCGGCGACATCCCGCAGGAGCGAATGGAGCAGCTGCAGCGCCATATGGCAGAAGCCGGCGTTGAGCAGGATCGCTTGATTCATATTCCGTGGGTCGATCATCTCGCGCAGTTTTTCCTGGAAAAGCACGTTGATGTGTTCATCGAGCCCTTCCCGACGGCCTCCTACAAAATGACGCTGGATCTATTGGCAGCCAGCATACCTGTCATCGCGTTTGACGCTGTGAAGCGTATGGAAATGGCCGACTTCCTGTACCCCCAAGCGTTCAAATGGCGCTCCAAAGAGCAATTCATTGATATGCTCACGCACCTGACCCCCGAGGAATTGCGGAAGCATTCCCAATGGGCCAAGGACTATTTTCAGCACAATCATTCCCTTGCGCTCATCGCTCCCTGTATTCTTGGCGATACATCGCTGCTGATTCCCGAAAAGGTTCACCTGACCGACCTGAACATCATCGACATCCGCACCCAGGAGCGGCTCTATCAAGATTGCAGCCGCTTCCAGATCATGAGCGACACGCCGATCAGCGGCAATCCCAACCGCCCCGGCACCAAGCCGTCAGCCCCCCCAAGGAAATTCCCCGACAAGGCAGCAGATACAATCCACGAAACACCGTCAACAGCTTATGATAAGGCCCTGCGCGCCCGGACGGAAGCCTTGCGGCAATCCCGCACCTACAAGCTGGGCTATGGCGTCACCTATTGGCCGCGCACCCTGAAGCTTTTCCTCCGGCTTCTTCCTGAAAAGGGATTGGCCAACGCATGGAAGGCGGCCCACCAAACGGATGAGCTCACTGGGCGTCTGATAACAGATGCCGCGCTTGAGCTTGCTTATGTCGAATCAGGCATCTGCATGCGGGTCGGTCGCTTTCTGACGCTTCCCTATCGCAGTCTGCGCGCATTGCTGTCAAGGCTTACCGGCGCCAATCGCCGCGCCAGGCAAGCCTTGCTTGAAGAAAAACTGCTGAAAACAGAGAAAATGCTCCAGAATTTTGTCCGGCAGAGCAATCAAAATCAAAAAGAAATCAAGCGCTCCTTGTACAGAATCACAACGACGCTCCCACGGATTGAGGATGAATTCCTCAAATATCAGGACGCGCAGATCCCCTATCAGCAGGAAAACCTGGAACAAAGCAAATGTGTCAGTGCCGATACCGCCTATATCAAGTCCGCGATGCGCCGTTATGAAAGCATGCTGAAGCAAACCAATCAGCTTGTCACCGAAGTGAAACAAACCTTCCCGCAGATGCTGTCCAAGACAATGCCGCGGCAGTCCATCGAGCATTTGGACTATCATTTGACAGAGCACTGCAATCTCAACTGCAAATGCTGCAGCACCTTCTCGCCTCTGGCCAAAGAAAAGTTTGCCGATCCCGACCAATTTGCCCGTGACTTGACCAGACTCCATGAACTCATCGGCGATCGTCTTGAACAGCTGCATTTGCTTGGCAGCGAGCCTCTTCTGCATCCTCAGATTGAGCAGTTTGCCCGCCTTAGCCGTGAAATCTTCCCCGAAGCGAGAATCGACTTCACGACCAACGGTCTGCTGATCCACAGCATGAGCGAATCCTTCTGGGATACGCTGCGCCGGTATAACGTCGCCATTAAATATACCAAGTACTCCATCAACCTGGATTACGACGAAATCGTTGATTATGTGCGCAGCAAGGGCGTTCGGATTTTTTCCGCCGGTGGGGAAAAGCCCATTTCTCAATTCCGAAGGATTCCGCTGAATGCCAAGGGAACCTATAACACCTATCTTTCCTACATCCAGTGCCCCTACACAGACTGTGCGCAGCTTCGCGACGGAAAGCTTTACCGCTGCCCCGCCTCGGCCTATTCGGATCTGGTCAACAGCGCGCTTCAGGCTGAAGGCAAGACGGATCGCTTTAACCTCACGGCTCAGGACGCCATTGATCTGTGGCAGGTTCACGATGCTGATGAAGTACTGTCTTTCCTGGCCAACGCCGTTCCCTTCTGCCAATACTGCGATATGGCAAACGCTACAACCATTCCATGGTGCCAGTCGAAAAAGACTGTCTCGGAATGGGTTGACCAGAAGTAAGGCAGGAGGGCAGCCGCCATGAACAATATTCATCCATCCGCGAAAATAGCGTCCGATGTGATTTTAGGTCACGATATTTCCATCGCCGAGGGTGTTGTAATCGACCACCACGCCATCATTCACGACCATGTTTCCATCGCCGCCCATTCCTACATTGGGTGCCAGTGTATCCTGGGCGAGTACCTCACTGACTTTTACCAGGATTACGAGAACACGGCTCACCCCCTGACCATCGGCCCCCACGCCCTCCTGCGCAGCGGAACCATCATCTACGGCGACACGGCCATCGGCAGTCACTTCCAGACCGGCCATCGAACCACCATCCGCGAGAAAACCGTCATTGGCGATCACGTTCGCTTGGGAACCATGGCCGACATTCAAGGCCACTGCAGCATCGGTCGCTATGTCAGCATCCATAGCGGCGTGTTTGTCGCGCCCAACAGCATCATTGAGGATTACGTCTGGCTTTTCCCTCATGTCGTGCTTACCAATGATCCAACACCGCCGTCCGATTCGGAGAAGGGGGTTACGATCCGCCGGTTCGCGTCGGTGGCGGCGCGCGCCATGATCCTGCCCGGCCTCACCATCGGTGAGCATGCCCTGATTGGCGCCGGTTCCGTCGTCACGCATGACGTTCCGCCCGGCAAAGCCGCGGTGGGCACTCCGGCCCGCGTCAAGGGCGACGTCGAAACGATCATTAATCCGGATTCCGGCGAGCCGGCCTATCCATGGCCGCGACACTTCAGCCGCGGCATGCCCTGGAAGGAGCAAGGGTACGACGCCTGGGCCGCGCAGCATGAAGCGCCGTGACCGCCGCTGCCCGCTATCATCAACGTCAAAGGAGATGCGTCCATGATTTCAGCCAAGAGCCCCCGCCGGTTCATCGCCTTGCTGCTGATCCTGGTTCTGTCTGCGGGCCTCTACATCGGTATCGCCGCCCTCAGGCCAGCCTATTATGTCGATGAATACCTGACCTATACGCTGTCCAACGGCCGCGTGTTCGGACAGGTGGATTTTCTTTCCCCTTATGAGGATGTCGACGCCTTTTACACCGGCGTTCTGGGCGTCACCCCGGAAGAAGCCTTTCATTTCGAAAAGCCCATAGAAAACGCGCGTCAGGATGCGCATCCGCCTTTGTACTACATGCTGGTGCACGGTCTCTGCTCGCTGGTTTCGCCTGAGTTCAGCATCCACATCGCTGAGGGCGTCAACCTGGTCTTTTTCCTTGTATCCATCCTGCTTTGCTATTTGATTCTGAAGGAAATCCTTCCCCCCCAATCTCAGCCATGGATTCTCTTTCTGACGCTCATCACCGCCTTCAGCCCCGGCGTGCTGAACATTGCGGTCTTCATGCGCATGTATCTGATGGGCATGACCATGTGCCTGCTGCTGACCTATTGCCAGATCAAGTGGTTGAAGTCCCCTTCCATCGGCTATGGCGTCAGCCTGAGCATCGTCAGCCTGACCGGCGCCCTGACCCATTACTATTTCATTTTCTTCTGCTTCTTTTCCTGGCTCTTCTGCCTGCTTTATATGCTGAAGGAAAAGTATTCCTGGAAAAATGTGCTCGTCTATTTCCTTTGGCCCTGTCTGGCAGGCGGCCTCATGCTGGCCGTCTGGCCCGTCGTAATCAACCATGTGCTGTATCGGTCGGGCGTCGGCGGCGAGAGCATCTGGTCATTCAGCCATTTCGGAGCACAGCTCTCCTACTATTATGACAGGCTGAACCAAAACCTTTTCGGATATGCCTTGCCTGTTCTTGCGGCAGTGCTTCTTACAATATTTATATTCATAAGAAAAAAAGCAGATATTCCCGACACAGACGACGCGCATTTCCGCCTTTCATTGGTCTTAGCAACATTTTTGCTGCCCACCCTTCTGTATTTTCTTCTTGTTGCCAAAATATCTACCTTCTATCTGGATGAACGATATATGGCGCTGATCTATCCTCTTTTCCTTCTGTCCGTACTGCTGCTCCTGTGGCGGCTCGCCAGCATCAAAAAGTCTGTTTTGCTTCGCGGCCTCGCCGTCGCCAGCTGCGTCGCATTCACGGCCAGCGCCTGGGTTTCCTGCAACTGGTTCTACAGCTTCCGAAGCTGGAACGCCCCCATCCATGATATCAATAACTCCGGCTTATCCGACGCAATCGTTGTTCTGAAGGACGACGAGGTATGGAAGGTCTGGACCCTTTATCCCAAACATCAGCAGATGGATTCCGTCACTTATGTGCCCGCAAATCAGCTTGAAGACGCACGGGACGTGCTCGAGGACAAGCTGGATCACTGCTATCTCGCGATCAGCCGTTCCCTGGATGCCGCGGACATTCTCAGCGCACTGTACGAGAGCCCGCCTGAAGTCGATGAGCTCCATCCGGGTGAAAAAGGCTATTTTGCCGATTATCTTGTGATGCAGCCATAAGATTCGTTACCGAATCATTTTCATAGCGTCATCATACAAAAGAAAGGTGCAGAAAAATATGCGTATCAAGATAAAGTATATCCATCGTCTTATGTTCTTAGGCATGGTATCTATGCTGTGTCTGCTTTTTTCGCTTGCTGCGGCAGAATCCGTATCCGTTTCTGTCGCTGATGTCAAGGGCAACAAGCCGGCCATCTACACCCTCATTTCTGACGACGGCTATTACGACAGCGGCGTTATCCTTAACGAACTGGCCAAAAAGCACGATCTGCGCGTTACGGTAGCGGGCTATTCCCGCCGTCTTAACGTGAATTATGCGGAATGGCAGGCCATTGAGTCCCAGGGCCATGTGGAGGTCGTCAGCCATAGCTTCAATCACCGCAAAATGGCCGATACCGAAATCATCTCCGATGACGAGTACTACCAGGAAATCTATGGCTCCCGCCTCTTCACCGAGGAAATGTTCGGGAAGCCGATGTTCGCTTTTGTCGCGCCAAACAACCAGATGACGGAGCGCGGCTACATGTTTCTGCGCGGCGCTGGCTATTTTGCCGTCCGCCGCGGCGAACGAGGGCTGAACCCCCTCAGCCCCGCCGACGGCTATGCGCCCTTTGAATGGTTCAACCTGGGGTGCTACGGTATCGGTGACGTATCGTCAACGTCGGAGCGCAACCACTGGATCGACAAAGCCATTGAAAGCAAGGCCTGGCTGATCGAGATGTGGCATTGCATTTCGCCTGAAGCGGACTCCACCTACCAGTCCATTAGCACCGCCATGGCGGATGAGCATCTGGCCTATGCGGCCGGGCAGCGCAAGCAGGGCAATCTGTGGGTCGCCTCCTATGAGGACGCCGTCCGCTATATTCGGGAGCGTCAGAATGCCGCCGTCCAGGTTGTGGAGACAACGCGGGATTCAGCCGTGATCGAGCTCAGCTGCGACCGCAGTTTCCTGCCGCAAAGCATTTTCAGCGACCCGCTGACCCTCAATGTGACGCTCCCCGAGGATTGGGCGTATATCTTCGTTTTCCAGAATGGCCGGGCCTGCGAGGTAACGCCGCTGGATGAAGCCCACCGTGTGTTCAGCTTCGACGCCGTGCCCGACGGTGGCCTGATTGAGATCCAGGCCCTGACATCCATCCCTGCTGCATGACCTGACCCCTATCATGAAAAGCCACGACCCGCATTCATCGCTGCGGATCGTGGCTTTCTCCTTATCTCTTTTGCGGTTTTATTCCTTTCCCGCCTTTTCCTCCGCCAGCCGCATCAGCTCCCGTTCCCCCTCGATCTCCTGGGGATTCGGCCATGTAGCGGCGGCCTTGTCGAAGGCCTCCTGCAGCTTCTTTGCCCCTTCCAGGTCATGATCCCGCAAAAGGGCGATGACAACCTTCGTACGGAGCACGGGAGGCATGGTCTTCATGGCCTTCAGCAGCCGGGCGGTTTCCTTTGCCTCCAATGCCTGCGCCAGCGCGGGCGGCTCGTCCATAAGCAGCTCCAGCGTTGCGCCGTCGCACATCAGCATCGCGCGATACAGGGGCAGCATGTTCTGCTCCTGTTCCAGCAGGCGACGAATGGCCGTCAGCGCGGCGTGAAACTCCCCCGCATCCATGCTCCGATTGGCCTTCATGATGGCGCTGCCCATCACCATCGGCTGAGCCAGCGCATCCTCCGGTATGTCTGGGAACAGCTCCTCCGGCATCTCCCGAAGGCGAAGGCCGGAAGCCAGCAGCGCGTTGATCTTGGTTTGAAGCCACAGCGCCTGCCTCACATCGGGGCTCCGCATCAGCGCCAGCAGATTGCTGCCGTCGTTCGCCACCGCCGCCAGGGGCAGCGGAACGATGTTCATCAGCCCCACCGCCACGCCCAGGATGGCGCCCTCCAGGCAGATCACCCGCGCCAAGGGCTGAGGCCAGAGCAGCCAGGCGGCAAGCCCCAGGATGGCCGACAGCAGGAAATTCGCCATCGCGCCGCCCGCGTTGTACAAGCCGAAGGGATAGCGGCCATCCTTCATCGGCGGCGGAGACAGCAGGCATTGCCCGCCGGTACCTGCCAGCGTCAGCCGACCATGATGGAGACGGCCATCCGCGCCCTTCTGCCAGATATGGCTGCCAACGCGGAAGGAAACAAAGTCATAGCCGGTCAGCCGCCCGCACACCAAGTGTCCGGCTTCGTGAACCACCACATGCAGCTGCTCCCACACCAGGAGCATCACCAGCAAAACGGCGATGGTCAGCCATGGCTTTCCCGGCATGACCGTAGCGGCGGCGTACCCCGCCATCATCCCGATACCGTAGCCCACCAGCATCATCAGGATGAACATGCCTGACTGAGCCAGCCGTTTCTTCCATTTTTTATTCATTTTTCGTCCTCCAAAAAAAGGCTGAGCCGATTTGTTTCAAGCTCAGCCTTTTGATGCGATTACTTTTTACCGTTCTTGCGGATGGTAGCGTCCGGCTTGGCAGCCTGCTTCATGAACGCGGAGGGCGAAATGCCCACGATGTTCTTAAACTGCTTGCTGAAATGATAGGGATCCTGCATTCCAACTTCAACGCCGGCCTGACGCACCGTGTAGTCCTGCTCCCGCAGAAGCTCCTTGGCCCGCTCCATCTTGCAGTGGAGCACATAGCTCAGGGGCGGCATACCCACCTCGCTGACGAAGCGCTTGCGGAAGGTCTCCATGGGCATCCGGGAAATGGCAGCCATCTCCGCCAGGGAGAAGTTGTCCTTGTACTGGTTGGCCCGGAGGGTATCCACCACCTTGGCAATCTCATGGGACAGCATAGCGTCCATGGCCACAGGCTGACCCCAATGACTGGCCAGCATACCGTACATCAGGTGCTGAAGCTGATAGGTTGCGTCCCCCGTGCCGGAGTGGCGCACCATCACCTGCACAATCTGCTTGGCCAGGTACATCTGGCTGGGCAGGGCCCCCTGCTTCAGGGGCACATGCAGCAGCGCGCCCATCTTGCGCACCACCATCGGCGCCAGCGGGCCCTCCAGGGATACCCACAGCAGACGAGCCTCGCCCTCCACCTGTATAGACGCCGCGTAATCACCGGCAGGCAGAATACAGGTCTGCTCCGCCTTCAGCAATAGCTCGTTGCCCTGCCAGGTCAGCATGGCCTCGCCGTCCTCCACCGCGATCCATACCCATTGCTCATGAGAATGCAGCGCATAACTGCCGCTTTCCAGCATGGCGCTTCCCGCGGCATGAATCCAAGCGCCGCTGGCCCTTGTCAAACTGCCGGGCTTATGCCAGCCCTCTACCACCAGCGTGCCTGAGCCCGCTTCCAAACCCGCAAACAGATAGGACTCCATGCCCATCCTCCTCCCCAGAAGGTACAATTTCCATTATGTCCATTATACAGCCCGTTTGGGCCAGCGTCAAGGTCTTTGACGAAATATTCCTTTGATTTCGACAAACTTGCCGTCAACGGCCGTACTATGTCTCTCTCCCGCCGCGTAGATTCTCCCGGGAGGGATGTCTGATGCTGGAATTGCTGGCTATGTTGCTGCGGGAATGCCTTTTTTTCATGGGCTACATCACGGGGAAATCCCAGTTTCCCAAGCCCCTGAGCCGCAAGGAGGAGGACGCCGCCGTTCGCCGGATGGCGAAGGGCGACGACGAAGCCCGCAAGGAGCTCATTACCCACAACCTGCGCCTGGTCAGCCATATTGCCCGGAAGTATCAGGTTCCCGGCTACGGCGCGGATGACCTGATTTCCATCGGGGTGATCGGACTGATTAAGGCGGTGAACAGCTTCAAGCCCACCTCGGGTACGGCGCTGGGCACCTATGCCGCCCGGTGCATCGAAAACGAAATACTTATGACGCTGCGCTCCTCCCGCAAGCGCCAGGGCGACGTGTCCCTGCAGGATCCCATCGGCACCGATGGCGAGGGCAACGACATCACCTTCATGGACATCCTGGGCACGGATCAGGACGCCTTGGAGGAAACGGTTATCCGCAAGGTGACCTTTGAGCGCGTCCAGCGAATCCTGACCTGTCTTCCTGCCCGGGAGCGTCTGGTGCTGGAAATGCGCTATGGCCTGACAGACGGCGTACAGCACCCCCAGCATGAAATCGCTGACATCCTGGGTATTTCCCGCAGCTATGTTTCCCGAGTGGAGAAACATGCCATCCAGCTGCTCCGGGACGAATTGGAGCGCCCCTGAATCCCCTTCATCGGTTAAGCGGCGCAGCCCTTCCGGCTTCCTTACACGCCCGAAGGCACATCAACCAGCGCCAATATGGGCAGCCGCCGTCGCCACGGTGTCTTCGCCGCGATGCCGTCCTCTTTACTTCTGCTGAAGCCTGAGCATATTGTCCACCAGGTCGATGGCGGTGGTCAGCCGCTGGTAGTAATCGCCCCTGACAAAAACCATCTTATCGCCAAAACCGAATTCCCGGTACATGTCCACCAGGCGGCGGTTCAGCATCTCCCGGCGTTCCTGGCTGCCGTTGAGACGCATACCGTCATCCACCCAGCGCACATCCGGCATCAAAAGCAGCAATACATCATAGCGGTCGGGGTTGATATAGGCCTCGACCAGCTTGTTGCGGTGCCCCATATACAGTTCGCTGTAATAATCCGTCACCACCGCGTCCGTATCAAAAAAGCAGACCTTGTTGGCGTTGCGCAGGGCCTGGTAATCCTGTTCCGCCTGGAGGTGCGCCATACGGCCGAAGTCTTCGTCGGTATAGATGGTCTCGTCCCCGCCCAGATATTTCTCGGCATAATAACGGCCCACCTCCTCCGACCAGGAGGTATTGTACAGCTTAGCCAGGCACTTGGTCAGGGTTGTCTTGCCGCAGGATTCCGTGCCGGCAATCAGCACCTTTTTAGCGAAGAAGGGCCGGGCCGGGCCAAGGATATAATGCCAGTTATTCAGGATGTCCCGGCGAATTTCCGTAGCCGAAATCGGATACCGGCTGCGCGCGGGATCGAACAGTTCAATGGCGCTGTCCGGGAAGTACCGCTTCAGCGGCAAATCGTACTCCCGGTCGCCCACAAAGAAAGCGTCAATCCGCTCGGGCACCACCTGGCGCATCCGCTCCGACCACAGCGGCCATCCGTCCGGGTACACGGGAATGTCCGTTTCATCCAGGATGCGCACCTCGATATGCTCCATATCCTGTACCTGCTGGCTCATCCACTGCTTGCGCTGCTGATAGGTAATCACCGGCAGCCCAGCCTCCTCGCAGATGGCCTCGGTCTGACGCCGGTTGTCGGAAATCACCACAATCAGCTTTTCACACTGCGTGGACGCCATCATCATCTGATACAGATGGCCCCGGTGCGGCGGGCAGAATCTTCCAAAGTAAACGCCAACCTTATACATGGTAAAATCCCCCTTGTTCGGATGAAACATTCGCGAATGAAGGGGAGAATTCCTGCCGGTCAGCGTAAGTCTTTCCCGGCGGCAAAAAGCCCCGCAGGCTGCTCTGAACCCACGGGGTGCTCTTCGATTGTCAGCCGCCTGGCTCATGCTCTGCTGTCTGGGCAGCGGCAGCTGCATCGGCGCTTATTCGCCCTTTGCCCATGGCCGCCATGATCCGCTCCGCCTCCGCCGTGGCTCCCAAAAGGTCATAAACCGCATCCTCGGTCAGCACGCCGCGCCGAAGCTCCTTCGGAAGTTTTCCAGCCTGGTCGTCATCATAATCCTTCAGCCACCGCGGGCTTTCATAATATGCCTTCAATCGCTGTATCAGAGGACAGGCCCTTTCATATCGCTCCAAGGCCCCCCGCAGCTTTCGAACCGCGTTGGAGGCCTCGTTCAGCGCGCACTCCATGGCTTGGATGCGCTCCATCTGCTCCTTATCCACAAAGACGCCCTTCCTCAACGGTATTCGTCGTGTCATTCCGCGGATGCGGCCCGGCGCCATCGCTCCCCAGGTGGCCGTTCATGCCTTCGTCATCCGCCAGAACCATCTCGTGCTCCGCGTCCTCCGCCACCAGCGGAAATACATCCGTCGGAGCCTTTTCCGCCAGCCCGGGAATACTGGACATCAAAAGTGCCATCACCATGACGGTATCAACCATTTTCTTCATCTTGCTCGTCACATCCTTCAGGTACAGTCCGTCGTGCGTGGGTATCTGACGACAGGATCATTATCCCACACTTTCTTGACCTGAGCGTGAAGGAAATGTGAACAATGTGCGACTTCAGCCCAAAATGCCCAGGTGTTCCAGGAGGATTTTCAGCCCCATCAGCACCAGAACAACGCCGCCGAAAAGCTCCGCCCGGGCTTTGTACTTCACGCCGAAGACATTGCCCGCCTTCAGCCCCACAGCGGACAGCAAGAAGGTAATCACGCCGATGAACAGCACCGCCGGTACGATGTCCACCCGCAGGAAGGCGAAGGTAACGCCCATGGCCAGGGCGTCAATGCTGGTGGCAAGGGCCAGGGGAAGCATGATCCTGAAGGCGAAGGAGGCGTTCAACTCCTCTTCTTCCTCCTTGAAGGACTCGCGAATCATGTTGCCGCCGATGATGGCCAGCAAGACGAAGGCAATCCAGTGATCCACGCTGGTAATCAGAGATTCAAACTGCCGTCCCAGCAGAAAGCCCAGCAGGGGCATCAGCGCCTGAAAGCCGCCAAAGTACGCGCCCACGCACAGGGCATGCCTGACATTTGTTTTGCTGACCGACAAGCCTTTGCAAACCGATACCGCGAAGGCGTCCATGCTCAGCCCCACCGCGATGAGAAACAGCTCCATCATACCCATGGCGACGACTTCCCTCCATCTCCCGGCCCGACAAAAAAGCGAGGCTCATCCGCAATGCGCCCAATGGCCAAGGCAGGCGGATAAGTCTCGTCGCTATGTACAAAGCCAGGGGAATTCCCCAAGATGTTGACTTCGTCCCGCGTCACCGCGCCGACTACTCCCTTACCCGCGTACCATAGCACGGCGGCAGTCGGTTAGTCAAGGGTAATATCATGGAGCCGCCGCGGTTGATCCTATGGCGGGAGGAAGGCGGTTATGCCATCCGATACCCCCGCCGGGCATGTTGCCCGTTGACGAGAAGGCTACGCCCCCCATTCATCGCACACTGCACTGCTTGAACGGCGCTGGCGCTCTCCCGACCGCTTGGCTGTATAAGGAAGCCTTTCGTGCCGAAAGGCGAAAATCGCCGTACACGCCACCGATCTTCGTTGAACCGTCAGAGGGTCTGCGGGCCCTCCGACGCTTGCCCGGATTCTTGACATGCTGTGGCGCGCGAAGTGCTTATTTCATCCTGTACACCCGCCGGGCGCCCGCAGCATCCACCGTGGCGACCATCAGCGGGCCGGGCAGCTCCGGCAGGAAGCACATCAGCGGCAGCTCCGGCTGCCGGTTCGTGCGCTGAAAATGCTGCAGGGCCACCATGCCCTCCGGACTCTCATAGCCTGCCGACCAGCTTTCCAGCCGATCGAAGGCCTGCTCCGTGGCCGGGAACCCCGGATGCCGGGCACGGAAATCCGTCAGCAGAAGCACCCCATCCTCATAGGTGCCCTCCAAGGGGGCCGCATCCTCCGCGCTGGGGCTGAGCAGCGTCACGTTCTCAGGGCGAAGGCGGCTCCGGGCCACCATCAGCGCCTGGGGGCTTTTGTCCACGCCGATGTAGGCGCAGCCCAGGCTCTGGGCCATAGCCAGGGTGGTGCCGCTGCCGCAGCAAAGATCGCACACCAGGTCGCCGGGCATCACCAGCGGGCGCAGCAGGCGTTCCAGCAGGCGCAGGGGTTTTTGCGTGGCATAGCCGGTGCGCTCAGGGTCGCGCTGCTGCAAATGGCTGATGTCCGACCACACATCCCCTGGGTAGACCGGCTGATCCTCGTAGTACCGATAGACCTTGCCTCCCGCGCGGATGCTGCGGTAGCTCCGGCCCTGCTCATCCACGCCCCGGCGCATGTGGTTGCGCCGGGCGTTGGCGCGCTCCAGAGGCACCCGGGTAAGGTCGAAGCGGTACTGCCGCGTCTTGGCGTAGAGCAGGATCACATCATGCTTGCGGCTGAAATAACGCTTGGCCCTGCCTCCGCTCTCATACGCCCAGATGATCTCATTGAGAAAGCGCTTCTCCCCGAAGACCTCGTCGCAGAGTAGCCGGGCATAGGCCGCCATCCGCCAGTCCAGGTGCAGGCATAAAACGCCCGTCTTGTTCAGCAGCCGATGGGCCTGCTGAACAAGCCCCCGCAGAAGCGTCATATAGGCGTCCCGCTCCTTGAAGCGATCCTCATAGGCTGGCAGAGACATCGAGGGAGTTCCCGTCCGCCAGCCCTTGGCGCCATAGCGGCGGCGACGCACAAAGCTGTCCCCCGTCATGAAGGGCGGGTCGATGTACACGGCCTGCACCCGGCCCATGTACGGCTGAAGGGCGGGAAGGGATGCCGCGCCGTCGCCCTGGAGCAGCAGGCTCTCGCCTGTGCCGGTGATTTCCCTGCCGACGCTGATCTGCTCAAACATGCCGCTCGCCTCCAAACTGCCGCCGAAGGGCCTTCCATTCATCCTGAGCGTGGGTCAGCATCAGCAAAAACGACCGCTGTACTTCATCCTCGCACAGGATGCGGCCGGATTCCCGTACCGCGTGGATAAATTCATTGCTCATGGCGCTGCGTCCCTGCCGCGCCAGGGGACACACGCTTCGAGCACGAAAATCAACAGCCACTTTTACGCCGTCCTCCCGCACCACAGGCAGCAACGGAAAAATCCGGCAGGACAGCGGACGATCCTCCCGGTTGCAGCTGCCCTCGCACATCAGCAGCATACCCTGCTTGGCTTCCCGAAGGGCATATCCCGGCCTTCCGGTATAGTACGCCGCTTCTCCGGGAAAGAGCAGCATCCCCGTGGCCTCGGCCTCGGCGCTCGCACAGCAGCGGTGGCCGCAGCACAGCCCGCAGTCGCTTCGCAGCGGGGTAACATCCCGCAGCATCGCCCGGGCGCGGCGCAAAGCATCGTTCATAGTGTCCGCCTCCTTCGCTCAGGCAGAATACATCATTGTAGAAGAATTCGCCATAGTGGGAACCTTTCCCTGTCTGCGCCGGCGTTTTTCGGCACAGAAAAAGGGCTGCCGGGACATTTCGCGTCCAGGCAGCCCCTGACGGTGGCTGTTACAGAATATACATTTCCTTCTGGGCGGGCTTCTTCGCCATTTCCTGGGCCTTGGCCTGGTACTTGGCGGAGGTGTTGCCCAGCACCGCGTAGGAAGCAATCTTGCTCTCTTCCACACCGGGCTGATTGAAGGCGTCGATGTCCAGCAGCTCACCGACATAAGCCGTGGTCATCTCGTAGAAGTAGATCAGCTGGCCGATGGTGTAGGCGTTCACCTCCGGCAGGGTGATGCACTGGCTCATGCGGCCCTTCTTCATCAGGGCATACTCGGTGCCCTGGCGCTCGGCCTCGATCAGCTGGTTCAGGCTCTTGCCGCCCAGGAAGGCCACGTCCGGGAATTCCTCGCAGCCGTGGGGGATGGGGCACTCCTGACGGAAGTTCTCCACCTTCAGCAGGGTAATAACCTTGTCATAGGGGCCCTCGGTGTACAGCTGCAGCTGGCTGTGCTGATCCGTCACGCCCAGGGACTTGGCGGGCGTCTGGCCGAAATTGCCGGCCATGCCCTTGCGGGTCACGTTCTTGCCCAGGGACTCGGCCCACAGCTGGCAGAACCAGTCGGCCATATATTTCAGGCTGTCGGCGTAGGGCATGGCGACCTGGATGTTAATGCTCATGTCCTCCATGCAGATGTACTGCAGGGTCGCCTCCAGCAGAGCGGGATTCCTCCACACGTCATCGCTCTTGCAGCGCGCGTCCATGGCGGCGGCGCCCTCCAGCATGGCGCGGATGTCGATGCCGCACACCGCCGCGGGAATCAGACCCACGGGGGACAGCTCGGAGAAGCGGCCGCCCACGCTGCCGGGGATGTAGAACAGGTCGAAGCCGTGCTCCTTGGCCAGCTTGATGAGGTTGCCCTTCTCACAGTCGGTGGTGGCGATAATGTGGTCAGCCCACTTGTCGCCGACCTCCTTTTTCAGCAGTTCGCTAATAATCAGGTACTGGCTCATGGTCTCGGCGGTAGCGCCGGACTTGGTGATGACGTTGA
>ERZ777306.1219-NODE-1219-length-43204-cov-6.585321_pt1 | contig 43204 bp, 33 predicted proteins | sample MGYA00374966_ERZ777306 | MGnify/ENA primary metagenome ERZ777306 (study PRJEB29329, sample SAMN06343882) | mouse gut metagenome | isolation source: Mouse cecum | place: Austria: Vienna | collected 2014-11-15 ... | reverse complement strand
TGGCCTCGGACGGGCGGCCGTGGGTGGCCCAGCGCGTGTGGCCGATGCCGCAGGTACCCTTGAAGTTGAAATGGGAAAGGGTGTGCTCAAGCTCGGACACCTTGCCCTTGCGGCACACCACCTCCAGCGCCCCTTCCGGCTGCAGAATGGCAACTCCGGCCGAATCGTAACCGCGGTACTCCAACCGCCGCAGCCCCTCGATCAAAACGGGCTGCGCGGCAATGCTCCCGGTGAACCCCACGATTCCGCACATAACAATCCTTTCCCGCACGGACGGCCGCCAAACGGCGCACCGGCGCCAAAAACAAAAGCAGCGCACGCCTTGTTCGGTATGCGCCGCTGTGGAACTTACCCGCTAGCCGCGAACTTCCGCCCCCGTGGCCCCCTGCACTTTCGTCTGCAACTTGGCCACCGCCTTTTCCACTTCGTCGCTGGTAAGCGTGCGCTCGGGCGAGCGGAACACCAGCTTGAAGGCCATCGACTTCTTGCCGGGGCCCACCTTCTCCTCATCGCGGAACACGTCGAACAGCTGAACGCTCTCCAGCAGCTTGCCGCCGGCCGACTTGATAACCTGCCCCATGCGCTCGGCGGTCACGTCCTCGTCCACCACGAAAGCCTGGTCGATTTCAATCGGCGGGAAGCTGGGGACGTCCACGTAGGGCCGTGCGGCGTTGCGGCTCTTCTGCAGGGCGCCCAAGTCAAGCTCGAAGGCGGCCACCGGCCCCTTCGCCTCGAAAGCCTCGCAGGCGCGGGGGTGAATCTCCCCCACCCAGCCAAGGGCGGTGCCGCCAGCCACAATGGACGCAGCGCGGCCCGGCTGCAAAAAGGGGGCCTCCTCGGAAGAGAGCGGGGCGAAGCGCACCTTGAAAAGCGCCAGTTCGCGCACGAGGTTTTCCACCACGCCCTTCGCGTCGAAGAAGTCCAGCTGCACCGGCGCCGTGTTCCAGCCGGCCCGCTGCAGGCTGCCCGCCAGCACGCCGGCCACCTTCTGGCGCTCTTTGGGCTTCTTGCGCCCCTCGGCGGTGCTGAACACCGTGCCCATCTCGAACAGCTGCACGTCGCTCACGCCGCGGGCCTGGTTGTAGGCCACCGACCGCAACAGCCCCGGAATGATGGACTGGCGCATTACCGACTGGGCGGAGTTCAGCGGGTTGATCAGCTCTACCGGCAAAACCCCCGCCTCGAAGGTCATGCCCAGCCGCTCCATGTCGGCTGGATCGGCGAAAGAGTAGGTCATGGTGTCGTTCAGACCGCTGGCCCGCAGCGTGGCCACCACAATGTCGTTGGCCAGCGCCGCCGCCGTGCGGGTGCCGAAACGGCCGCGGCCACCGGGAAGCGTAGCGGGGATGCGGTCCATGCCCCAAAGCCTCAGCACCTCTTCGTAAAGGTCGATTTCCCGCTCCAGGTCGGGGCGGAACGTGGGGGCCACCACCTGCAGGCGATCCCCCTCGTTGTCCTCCACGGCGCAGCCGAGGCGCTTCAAAATCTCCACCACGATGGCGCGGGGGATGTTGGCCCCCATCATCTGGCAGAAGCGGGAAATGCGGAACTGCAGCTGCTTGGGCTCGGTCTTCTTCGGCCAGGCGTCCACCAAGCCCTCGTTGTTGGTGATGGCGTACACCACTTCCCCGCCGGCCACTTCCACGATGAGGGCGCAGGCGGCAGCCGAGCGCACGTCGATGCCGTGGTCGTCCACGCCGCGCTCGTAGCGCATCGAGCTTTCGCTGAACAGCCCCAGGTTGCGGCTGGTGCGGCTGGTGCGACCCGGACAGAAGGTGGCCGCCTCCAGCAAGATCTCGGTAGTGCCCTCGTCCACTTCGGTGGCGGCGCCGCCCATCACGCCCGCCAGGGCGATGGGGCCGGCGTCCGGGGTGGCGATAACCGTCATGTCCGGGGTGAGAACGCGGTCAACGCCGTCGAGGGTTTCCAGATGCTCCCCTTCTTCGGCGGCCCGCACCATAATGTTGGCGTAACCGTGGGCGTTGCGCACCTTGGCCAAGTCAAACGAATGCAGCGGCTGGCCGAACAAAAACAGGATGTAGTTGGTGACGTCCACCACGTTGTTGACGGAGCGCTGCCCGATGCTGGCCAACCGCTCCACCAACCAATCGGGGCTGGGACCCACCTTCACGCCGCGAATGATGCGGACGGTGTAGCGGGGGCAGCGATCCGGCTCGGGGATGGTGATGGACACCGTGGAGTCGATGGCCCTCCCCTCGCGCACCGGCTGCATCTTCTCGGCCATGGAGTTGAGCGGGTTGCGGTACGGGATGCGGTACATCGCCCCCACCTCGCGGGCCATGCCCACCATGGACAGGCAGTCGGGGCGGTTAGGGGTTATCTCCAAATCAAGCACCATGTCGGTGAGCTGGGCGTATTCCGCATAGGGAACCCCCACCGGAGCGTCCTCAGGCAAAATCATGATGCCGGAATGATCGGAAGAGAGCCCCAGTTCGCGGGCAGAGCAGTTCATGCCGCAGGAGGCCACCCCCCGAAGCTTCGACTTCTTGATCTTCACGCCACCGGGCAGCTCGGCCCCGGGCAGCGCCGTCACAATGTGGTCGCCGGCCTCGAAGTTTTGAGCGCCGCACACCACGGTGATGGGCTGGGGGTTGCCCTCCTCGTCCAGATTGCAGGCCCCCACGTCCACCGTGCACACCCACATGTGGTCGGAATCGGGGTGCGGCTCCTTGGCAAGCACCTGCGCCGTCACCACGTGCTCGAAAGTGGCTCCCAGCGTCTCCACCGCCTCCACGCCGGTGCCGGTGAGGTCCAACCGGTCACAGAAGGCCTTCAGGTTGCTGGGCACCTCAACGTATTCCGAGAGCCACTTCAAAGATACTTTCATCTGTCCATCTCTTTCCTGTACCAGCGCCCGGCCGGCGCCGGGGCTAAACGCGCGTAGAGGGCCGGAGGGCCGTTAGAACTGTCGCAAGAAGCGCATGTCGCCTTCCAACAGCATGCGCAGGTCGGGCACGTTGTACTTCATGCAGGCGGCCCGCTCCACCCCCAGCCCGAAGGCGAAACCGGAATACACTTCCGGATCGATGCCACTCATTTCCAATACGTTGGGGTCCACCATGCCGCAGCCCAGAAGCTCCAGCCAACCGGTGCCCTTGCACATGCGGCAGCCCTCGCCGTGGCAGATGCCGCAGCTCACGTCCACTTCGGCCGAGGGCTCGGTGAAGGGGAAGTAATGGGCGCGGAAACGGGTTTTGCGCTCGGGGCCGAACAATTGCTTGCAGAAGTAATCCAGCGTGCCCTTGAGGTCGCCGAAAGTGATGCCCCGGTCTACCACCAGGCCTTCTATCTGATGGAACTGCGGAAGATGGGAGGGGTCGGCCACGTCGCGGCGGTACACCTTGCCGGGCGCAATGACGTAAATGGGCAGCTCTTCGTCCTCCATGGCGTGCACCTGCACGCCAGAGGTTTGGGTGCGCAGCAGCACCTCCGACTCGCCGCGCACCGCCGCAGCAGCGCCGGACAGGTCGCGCACGTAGAAGGTGTCCTGCATGCTGCGGCTGGGATGGTCGGCCGGGGCGTTCAACGCCTCGAAGTTGTAATAGTCGGTTTCCACCTCGGGGCCGGTGGCCACCGAATAGCCCAGCCCCAGAAATACCTCAGAAATCTCATCGATGATGTTGTTGATGAGGTGGCGGGTGCCGATCACCTGGGCGCGGCCGGGCAAAGTGACGTCCACCGCCGCCGCGTCGATGGCCTGGGCCATCTCCTGGGCGGCCAGCGCCGTCTTGGCCTGGGCCAACGCCTCTTCCACTGCAACCCGGGCGGCGTTCACCGCCTTGCCAACCTGGGCCCGCTCTTCCTTGGGCACGCTGCCCATCGAGCGCAGGTATGCGGTGAGGGTGCCGGATTTGCCCACCACCGCAACGCGTATCGCCTCCAACTCAGCAGATGTGCCGGCAGCGGCGATGGCGGCCAGGGTGTCGGCCTCAAGCTGAGCCAGTTCTTCCGTAATAGCCATTCGGACCAAAGCCTTTCTGTAGCCCCGTTATGGTTTTCGCTGCCCCATGCGGGGGCAGATATGCTCCACCGTGAAATACGCCCCATCGTGCGGGGCGTAACAGGTAACAACGAAGTATAGCAAAATAGCGGGGTAACTGGGCAAAAACACCGCGTCGAACTGCGGACGCCACGTAAGCGGTACCTAACCCAGAATGCGGTAGCTCACCTTCCGGCGGCCCCAGTCCTCGGCAGTGGGGTACCCCAGCTTGGCGTACACGCCCGGTTGCAGGTCAAGCGAAGTGATGCCGCCCCCCATGTAGCCACAGTCGTTGATGACGGCCAGCACCGTGACGCCGCCGTAGGATATCTCCACCTTTTTGCCGAAGTAACTGCGGTAGTTGGGCCAGGACATGGGGACGGCCACCCCCATGGTGCCGGGGCCGCACTGACTGCCGTTGGCGGTGGTGCCCACCACGTTGTAGGCGGTGGCCCAACCGGTTTGCCAGCCGGCGCCGCTGGGAGCCGACGAACCGCCGGAAGAACCTTGGTTGCCGCTGTTGCCGCTGTTGCCAGAGCTGGAATCGCCCCCCTGGTTGGCTTCCTGCTCCGCCTTCGCGGCCGCTTCGGCATCCTTGGCCGCCTGCTCTTCGGCGGCCTTGCGGGCCTCTTCCTCCGCACGGGCGCGGGCCAGGGCTTCCGCCTCGCGGCGCAGCTGCTCCAAACGGGCCGCTTCCGCCGCCTGGGCGTCCGCCAGCTGGGCTTCGGCGCCGGCCACCACCGCCTGGGCCTCTTCGCGCTTCTGGTCCAACGTGTCCTTCAGCGCTTCCTGGGTGCTCATCTGGGCGTTCAGGGCGTCAATGGCCTCGTCGAAGCGCTCTTTGTTGGCCTTCTGCTCCTCAATCACGCTGGCATGGTGCTCCATGATGCGACTCATGTAATCGAGGTTCTTCAGAAGGTCGGAGAAGCTATCGGACTCCAGGATGATGGTGAGCAGCGACACGTTGGTGTCGTGACGGTATTCGTAGTTGGCCGCCTCGCTGATGGCCGCCTGCCCGTCGATGACCGCCTGCTGGGCCGCCATGGCCTCGTCGGCGGTCTCGTTTATTTGGGTTTGCAGGTCCTCGATCTGCTGCTGGATTTGAGTATACTCTTCGGAAATGGCCGCCACCTGGGCTTCGGCGCTGTCCAGGGCCCGTTGGGCCTCGTCCACCGAAATGGCCAGCGAACGGGCGGGCACAGCGCACAACACCAGCAGGGCGCACAAGGCAACCCTGCCGAAGGCAATGAAAGCGGATATGACGTTTTCCCGTTTGGTCACTGAGGCCTTTTCCTGTTTTCCACAATATGGATAGCGCGCTGCAGCGCAGCGGCATATCCCAGGTAAAAGCAGGTTTTTCATTTAAGTGGTATCGTTTTCCGCTCTAACCTTGAGGGGTAATCATCCCTAAACACGCCGTAAAATGCAAGCAAATCGTCCATAAATTCACAAGCGGCGCCGACTACATGTCCTCCGGATTGTTGTAGGCCAGAAGCTCGTCGATGGTCACGAACCTATAGCCCTGCTCCTTCAGTTTCGGCAGGCATTCGGCCAGCGCCTCAACGGTTTCGCTGCGATCGCCACCGCCGTCGTGCATCAGCACGATGTCGCCGGAGCCGGCCTTCATCAGCTGCTTTTCCACTTCGTCGGTGCCCGGCCGGCTCCAGTCCATGGTGTCGATGTTCCAACCGATCTCGAAGGTGACGTAGGGTTCGAGGGTTTTCAGGATGTCGCCGTCGAAGTTGCCGCCCGGCGCGCGGATGACGGTGGCGGGCACTTGGCCGGTAACCGCCTCAATGGCGTCGTAGCCCTCGGTTATCTCGGCAATTTGGTCCTCCGGCTTCATGCGGGTAAGGTCCACCCCGTTGCCGTCGCCCTTGGCATGATCGCGGGAATGGGTGAGAATCTCGTGCCCCGCATCGAAGGCGCGCTTCACCTGGTCGGGAGCGTTCTGGATGCAGTTGCCCACCGTGAAGAACGTGGCCTTGGCATCGTTCTGTTCCAGGATGTCGAGAATCTGGCGGGTGGTGTCGGGGTTGGCCCAGGGGCCGTCGTCGAAGGTGAGGGCAATCACCTTGTCGCCGCCGGTATCGGCGTTGTAGCACTTCAGCTGGCCGTCCACCGGCTCTTCGGTCATCTCGTCCACCTGAACGCCCGACTCCGCCCCCGTCTTGCGGTTCATCTTGCCCGGAGTGCCGGCGATGTAAGCGTGGATGGCGCCGGTGCCGGTGCGCTCCACGCCCGACGGGGCCGGCAGCTCCTCGGTAGTGAAGTCTTCGGTGGTGTCGGCGCCGTTTTGGAAGGCCACCTGAGCGCCCTCTTGCAGCTGCAGGGGCCCATCGGGCGCGGCCTGCCCGTTTACGTTGACGCTGTAGGGCTCGCCGCCCCCCTCCTCTATTACGGAGCCGTCGATGGCTAGGTGGTTTCCGTGGACCGGTGCTTCCATGCCGGCGGCAACGGCGGCGTCTTCCAGCTGCTGGGCCGTGACGTTGGGGGCCACGCTCACCGCGATGCCGTTCACCGTCACCGAAACCGGCGCCGGGTTAAAGTGCGCGAACGCCGCCACACCGGCGACCGCCAGCACAAGGGTCGCCACCACCGCGCCGGCGACCGCTGCTTTTCTGCGGCTTTTCCGGGGGCGCGGCTCGTAGGGGTCTACCGTGGGGGGTTTCGAGCCGGGCCAGCGCACGTCGGCGGGGGCCGCAACGTCGGAGGCGGTGGTGTGCACCGGCTCCCTCATGTGATCGCGCTGTTCGGCGGCTTCTTGGACGCCATGGGCCACGTGGGGCGTAGGGGAAGAGCCGAGGGAGGAAACGCGGGGAATCTTCCCCGTACTGGCCGCATTGCCGTCGCCCCGTGGCTGTTCGGCGGGGCCTTGCCCTTTGTCGTCAGCAGAAATGTCGGCATCCACCCGGGGAAGCTGGGCGTCGAGCGCGGCGCCCACAGAACCTTCGCGCGCCATCTCATCGCCGGCGCTTGGGTCGAACTCCGTTTCGTGCTGGTGGTACATGGCGCAAAACCCCTCAATCCTTCATTTCTGCTACGTTTTCAAACTGGGCGCAGCCCCTGCGCTTTCACGCGCTTGTCTTCTGTTGCTTGCACGGCGAAATTCTAAGGCGCCGCCACCCTGCCGAACCATATTCACAACGAACTGTAAATAAGAATTTAAGATTGTTGCCATAGAGCGTCCACGGGATGGCCACAATTGCCGACGGCTACTTTTCCGCCAGCTCGACCAGTGGTACCATTCAAACATTCGTTCGTAATAGTTCAGGAGGCATCGTTGAGTTCCCATCTGAGCAATATCGAGGGCGCCCCCATGGAAGGCAAGCTGCCGGAAGTGAGGCTGGCCTCCACCCCCTTGGAAGTGATTTCCCCCTACCGCCCTTCCGGCGACCAGCCCCAAGCCATCGAAAAGCTGGCCCGCGGCATCGGAGAGGGGCTGCGTTACCAAACCCTTATGGGGGTGACCGGCTCCGGCAAAACCTTCACCATGGCCAAAACCATCGAGGCGGTGCAGAAGCCCACCTTGATCATGGCCCCCAACAAAACACTGGCGGCCCAGTTGGCTAGCGAGCTCAAGGAGTTCTTCCCCAACAACGCCGTGGTGTACTTCGTCAGCTACTACGACTACTACCAGCCGGAAGCCTACGTGCCCTCCTCTGACACCTTCATCGAGAAGGACGCCTCCATCAACGAGGAGGTGGAGAAGCTGCGACACGCCGCCACCAGCGCCCTGCTGTCGCGGCGCGACGTGATAGTGGTGGCATCGGTGAGCTGCATCTACGGCATCGGCAGTCCCATGGACTACGCCGGCATGGCGGTGTTCGTGGACAAGCAGGTGCCCCAAGAGCGCGACGACGTTATCCACCAGCTGATCGACATCCAGTACGATCGCAACGACTACGAGCAGAAACGCGGCACCTTCCGGGTGCGGGGCGACTCGCTGGACGTGTTCCCCCCTTACGCCGACCACCCGGTGCGCATCGATTTCTGGGGGGACGAAATCGAATCCATCGCCGAAATCGACCAGGTGACCGGCGAGGTGCTGGGCACCTACGAGGCGCTGCCCATCTGGCCCGCCTCCCATTACGTCACGGCGCGGCCGAAGATGGACAAGGCACTGGGCACCATCCGCGACGAGCTGCGGGAGCGGCTGGGGCAGTTCAAGGAGGAAGGCAAGCTGCTGGAGGCGCAGCGGCTGGAAATGCGCACCGCCTACGATCTGGAGATGCTGGAAACCATGGGGTTCTGCAACGGCATCGAGAACTACTCCCGCCATCTGGACGGCCGCGCCCCCGGCGAACCCCCCTACACCCTCATTGACTACTTCCCCGACGACTTTCTCTGCATCATCGACGAGTCCCACGTGACGGTGCCCCAAATCCGCGGCATGCACGAGGGCGACCGCTCCCGCAAGATTACACTGGCCGAACACGGCTTCCGGCTGCCCAGCTGCCTGGACAACCGGCCCTTGCGCTTCGATGAGTTCGAAGCGCGGATTCCCCAGTTCGTGTACGTTTCCGCCACCCCCGGCGATTACGAGGAACGGGTGACCCAGCAGCAGGTGGAGCAGATCATCCGCCCCACCGGGCTTCTGGACCCGGAAATCGTGGTGCGCCCCACCTTGAGCCAAATCGACGACATCATCGACGAGGCGAAAGAGCGCACCCAGCGCAAAGAGCGGGTGCTCATCACCACCCTTACCAAGAAGATGGCCGAAGACCTCACCGACCATCTGCTGGACCGCGGCGTGAAGGCCCGCTACATGCACTCCGACATCGCAACGCTGGAGCGGGTGGAGATATTGAGCGACCTGCGGCGCGGCGAATTCGATGTGCTGGTGGGCATCAACCTCTTGCGCGAGGGCCTCGACTTGCCGGAGGTCACTTTGGTGGCCATCTTAGACGCCGATAAGGAGGGCTTCCTGCGCAATCACCGCTCCCTCATCCAAACCATCGGCCGCGCCGCCCGCAACGTGTCCGGCCAGGTAATCATGTACGCCGATTGCATCACCGATTCCATGAACCGCGCCATCACCGAAACCCGGCGCCGTCGCGAAATCCAGATGGCCTACAATCAGGAGCACGGCATAGAGCCCCAAACCATTCGCAAGGCCATCAACGACATCATGGGCTTCGTGGAGCAAGAGGCCGGCAGCCGAAGCGCCGAGGACATCAACCGCGAGCTGGCGTCGTTCTCCCGCGAGGAGGTGCTGCGCATGATAGCCTCGATGCAGGAGGACATGAACTCCGCCTCCGCCGCCATGGACTTCGAGGAGGCGGCCCGTCTGCGCGACGAAGTGGTGCGGCTGAAGGCCAGCGTAGAGGGCACCGACGAATCGGCGGCTCTGAAGGAGCTGAAGAAAACCGCCCGCAAGGGCAGCGCGTTCGGCAACCGCAAGAACGCCGCCTACGGCTCGGCCCGCCGCAGCTAGCCCGGGACAGGAACAGGTTTATGATCGACGAACTGCAGGTTTCCAACATCGCCCTCATCCGGGAGGCCACCCTGGCCCCCTCCCCCCGTTTCACGGTGCTCACCGGCGAAACCGGAGCGGGCAAAACTGCCTTGCTTTCCGCCTGCCGCCTGCTGATGGGGGCACGGGCCGACAAGACTCTGGTGCGGGAAGGGGCCGAAAGCGCCACGGCGGCCGGCCGGTTTTTCCGCGGAGACGAGGAAACGGTGGTCATCCGGCGGCTGTCGGCCGACGGACGCTCGCGCGTGAGCGTGAACGGGCATATGGCCGCAGTGGGCGAACTTGCCCAGCTGGTGGCCCCCGCCATCGACCTCTGCGGCCAGCACGACCAGCAGCAGCTCACCGACGTGGCACGGCACCAAGCGCTGTTCGACGGCTGGGCCCATGAGGAGTTGGCAGAAGCACTGCAGGGCTACGAGCACGCATGGGAGCAGCGCCAGCAGGCGCAGGCGGCCTTGAGCCGGCTCACCAGCGCCGCGCAGCAATCCGAAGCGGCCATCGCCCAAGCGCGGGCCGACCGAGACCGCATCGAAGCGGTCGACCCCCTCGACGACGAATACGACGACCTTTTGGGCCGCACCCAACGGGCCGAGCACGCCGAAGCCCTCATGGCTGCAGCGCAGGCAGCCCATGGGGCGCTGGCAGAAGAAGGGGGCGCCCTCGATGCCCTCAACAGCGCCATCTTCGCCCTGGACGGGGCCGCGGCGGCCGACGGCGCCTTGGCGGACTTCGCCAAACCGCTGAAGGAGGCGGTGTTCCTGGCAGAAGACGCCGCCCGCGACATCGCCCGTTACCGGGAGGATTTGGACTTCAACCCCGAAGAGATGGCCCTGCTGCAATCAAGGCTGCAAGAGCTGCAGGCGCTGATGCGGCTGTTCGGCCCCACATTGGCCGACGTCAACATGCGCCGCCGCGAAGCCCAGCAACTGCTGGAGTCCATCGACTGCAGCGATGAACTGGTAGAGAAGGCAAAGTTGCAGCTGAACGCGGCCAACAGCGCCCTGAGCGAGGCGGGCCGCGTCCTGTCCGCAGCCCGCCATGGCCAGAAAGGTACCTTCGAGCGGCAGATCAACGATGTGCTAGAGCAATTGGAAATGAAGGGCGCCCAACTGGAGTGCCAGATGGTCCCGCTGCCATTCGAGCAATGGACCGCGAACGGCCCGGACGCCATAGAGTTCCTGTTCTCTCCCGGCAAATCCCTCACGCCGCGGCCCTTGGCCCGCATCGCCTCGGGCGGTGAGCTGTCCCGCGTGATGTTGGCGCTCAAAGTGGTGATGGGCCAGGCCGACCCGGTGGACACCCTGGTATTCGATGAGATAGACGCCGGCGTGGGCGGCGCCACCGCCCACGCGCTGGGGCGCTTGCTGGCGCAACTGGCGGAAACCCACCAGGTGATCGTGGTTACCCACCTGGCGCAAGTGGCCGCCTTCGCCGACACCCATTACGTGGTGGAGAAAACCGATGACGACGCCCCGGAAACCCTCATGCGCCCCGTAACCGACGCCGCCCGCATCCAAGAAGTGGCGCGCCTGCTGTCCGGCAGCCGCACCGCCACCTCCCTAGCCCACGCCGAAGAACTCCTCGCCTCCGCCCAACAAGAGCGCTAACCAAACATCAGCAAGCTCATCCAGACAGGCGAACGAAATTCGTAGGGCCGAGATTCTATCTCGGCCTATACGGACAGCCCGTATGAGGCAGCGGCTTCAGGCAGAGATAGAATCTCTGCCCTACGAATTCGACCTGCATTAACATTGTGGCTGGGCCGGTTGGGCGGGGCGGAGCGAGGTAAGGTAAAGCCAAAGGAGTGCCGAGACTACAGGCTCGGCGCGACAACGCGTCGAGCGCAGCCCCGTCCAACCGGCCCACCCTCCAAAAACCTGACGTTATCCCCGTCCCCTGTCATGGGGGGGGTTACAGGTTGTCGGCTTTGTATTGGCTCCACCAGCTGATTACCTGGTTAGCAAGCTCTTCTTTGGTGCCGTCGTTGTTGAACACCACATCGGAGGATTGGATGCGGTCGGCATCGGTGATTTGGCGGGCAATGCGACGGCGCACGTCCTGCTCGTCGAAGCCGCTGGCCACCGCCCGCTCGATGCGGGTTTCCATCGGGGCCAGCACCGCCAGCACCACGTCGGCCGAGTAAGCCAGGGACATCTCGCGGTTCTTAAACACCGAGTACTCCACCACAACCGCCGGCACCCCTTCGGCTTCCAGCTCATCAACGCGGTCGGAATAGGCCTCCTCGATGCGGGGCATGGTGATGCGGTTCAGCTTGCGAGTTTCCGAGGCGGAAACGAAGGCCTTGGCCGCCAGCGCCTTGCGGTCCACTTCCCCATCGGGGCCCATAATGTCGGCGCCGAACTCTTCGGACAGCTCCTCTTTCACCACAGGCCAGCGCAGCACGTCGTGGCCCACCTTGTCTAAATCGATGAAAGGCAGCCCCTGGCTCACCAGCGCCTGCGTGGCGCAGGATTTTCCGGCCCCCATACCACCTACGACGAAAATCTTTTTCATAGCGCGTCTCCCTCCCCTTTTCTCGATGGCGTTTCCCCAAAAAAAGCGGGCCCGCGAGCAGTTGACTCGCGGGCCCATGCGTTTCAACTATGGTAACGATAGCCGATTATCCCAGCGGGTTCTTCAGGAAATCGAAGCTTGCCTTTATCTCATCGGCCACCGACTTGAACTCCCCCACCACTTGGGCGCCCTCCCGGTACACCTCGTTCATGTCTTTGGTGGCCTCGGTAACACCGTCGCGGGAAATGTTGAGGTCGAACTCCTTTTCGTCGGAGGCGCGAATCACCTCTACGCCCGCCTCGCCGTCCTCGTCTTCCTGGTCGTCGTCTTCAACGTAGTAGTATTCCTGCTGGTTGCCGTCGTCGTCGAGCAGGATGAAGCCAATCTCGTTGTCGTCCTCGTCCACGATAACCGCGTAGATGTCGCCGTCCTCGATTTCCATCTCGATGACTTCCGCTTCCAAATCATCGTCGTCTTCGATGGCGTAGCCCTCGCCGGCCAAATCGCCGTCTTCCTGGTTTTCAGCCGCCACCTCGTCGTCGAAGCTGGGAACGTAGGCATCGGAGCCTTCCGGCACGCCGCCGTTATAGCCGTCGTAGTCGGCCTCGTTATGGGTGGAGAAGGGCTCGTAGGCGCTTTCCAAGTCGGACTCCATGGCGCCGGCGCCCAGAATCTCATCCTCGTCGCCCTCGAAATCTTCAAGCTCCGTTTCCTGATCGGTCCACTCGGCCTCGGTTTCCCCGGTTTCCTCCATACTCTCCAGCTGCTCGTCCAAATCCATGGCGCTGCTCCTTCCTGATGCGGCCGCTTCGTTGCCGCCCTCCATCATACCGCCGTCCGCATTCGGCCCCGCGCCCTGGCGCGGATTGCCACAATTCCGTTAGATGGCCCTAGCGGCTGCGGGATTTCAGCTCGCGGTCTATCTCGCGGCGGGTGTCCCGCTCTTTCATCGATTGGCGCTTGTCATAAAGCTTCTTGCCCCGCGCCAGCGCCACTTCCACCTTCACCAGGCCCCGGTCGTTAAAGTACATGCGCAAAGGCACGATGGCCAGGCCCTTCTCCTTCACCTTCTCGTGCAGGTAGCGAATCTGCTTCTTGTGCATCAGCAGCTTGCGGCGCCGGTCGGGGTCGGGATTGTGATAGGTGCCGTTCACATACGGGGCGATGTGCACGTTGTTCAGCCACAGCTCTCCGTCGCGGATGAGGGCGAAGCAGTCGGTGAGCTGGCAGTTGTTCTCGCGCAGCGAGCGCACTTCGGTGCCGGTGAGCTCCAGCCCCGCCTCGAAGGTTTCCAGCACTTCGTAGTCGTGCAGGGCGCGGCGGTTCTTGGCAATGGTCTTCTGGCCGTTGTCTTTCATAAGGTCCTCCAGAGCGAATTCATCTGGTCAGGGCCCCGCCGGGCAGGCGGAGCGATCGGGGTTGCGCGGCAGGTTACTGGTCCCGGCGCTCATGGCACACGCCGGCGCCGCTGGAAAGCTCTTCGGCGGCGGTGCCGTAGGTGCGGCTGAGCACCTCCATGGCCAGCGGATCCACGCCGGCATCGCAGTTGTCGGCGTCGAGGTCGGCCACGTCCAGCACGCCGGCCTCCAAACCCGTTTGGGCATCGTTGTCGCCCGCGCCGTTTTGGGCGAAGGGGAAGCTGGTGTCGTCCACGTAAATCTCTTCGTTGTCCATCGCTACTCCTCGGATGAGATGAAATCTTCGATGGCCCGCACCTCCCGGTCCAGGCTCTCCATCACATCATCCATCCGAGCGGCCTCCGATTCGGCCGCAGCCCGTTCGCTGTCTTCAATCTGTTCACCGGCCGACACCTTTTCCCCGGTGCCGTCCCCCATGCCGGGCACGAACGACAGGTCGCCGTGCAAATCGAGCGCAAAGCGGGTGATCAGCTTCACAGTGTTGTCCAAGTCCTCCAGGCACACCACTTCGGTGGGGGTGTGCATGTAGCGCAGGGGCACGCTGATGAGTCCCGTGGGGATGCCGCCGCGGGTCACCTGGATGGCGCGGGCGTCGGTGCCGGTCACGGAAGGCTCCGCCTCCAGCTGGTAGGGAATGCCCTCTGCCTCGGCCGCCGCCACCAACCGCCTAAATACCACCGGATTGATGTTGGGGCCGCGGGCGATTACCGGGCCCTCGCCGCAGGTGATGCTGCCGTACTTCGATTTCTCGATGCCGGGGTAATCGGTGGCGTGGGTGACGTCGAAGGCCAGCGCCACATCCGGGTTCACCGCATGGGCGCAGGTGATGGCGCCGCGGGTGCCTATCTCCTCCTGCACGGTAGCGGCGGCGATGAAAGCCCCTTCGGCCCTGCCGGCCTCCGCGAGGTTTTCCAGCACCCGGGCTGCCACGTACACGCCGCACTTGTCGTCGAAGGCACGGGAGACGGCCATGCCCTCACCGAACAGCTCGAAGCCCACGCCGTAGGTTATCTCGTCGCCGATGCGCACCCGCTCCTTCACTTGGTCGGCCGGAAGCCCCAAGTCGATGACAAGCTTGTCCATGGGGGTGACGTTCTTGCGCTCATCGGGGGAAATGAGGTGAATGGGCTTGCGGCCCACCACCCCCCGCAGCACGCCACCCTCCGTGTGCACGTCCACCCGCATGCCTGGCAAAACGGCGGCGTCAACGCCCCCCACCATGGCAACGGAAAGAAAGCCCTCGTCGCTGATGTAGGTGACCATCAGCCCCACTTCGTCCATATGGGCCGCAAGCATCAAGGCCGGACCCGCGCCGCGCCCCTCCAGCCGGGCCGTGACTGTGCCCATGGTGTCGGTGGCAATCTCGTCGGCGGTGCCGGCCAAACGCTCGCGCACCAGCTGCGCCACCGGTTCCTCGCAACCGGTGGGCGACGGGGTTTCCAGCAGTCCCTGCAGGAATGCGATTTCTTCTTTGTTCATGGGGATACCTTTCGCTGATTACCAGTAGGCCTTCGTGGCCTTGCGCTTGGGCTGGGGCTTGGGGTCGCGGAAGTCCAGCTCCATCTGGCCGTCGGCCACCTTCGATTTGGCGCCTTTCCGCTCCACTTTGGTGATGGTCCAGCTTACGGCGTCTTTTCCGAACAGCTCCAGCAGTCGCAGCCGGGCATCGTGCAGGTTCGCGCGGGTGCCGATGCGGGCATCGCTCTCGAATTCAAACACCCCCAGGCCGCTCACGTCGGCGCCGTCGGGGGAACGGTAATTTGCAACGTATGTCTGCATTTGCTCGCGCACTACCTCTCGTCCCAGATGGTTTTGCCCATCATAGCACCCGCGAGCCTTCCTCAATTCCAGAAGTCGCTCACCCCGCGGCCCTCTTCGGCCGCTTCGCGCCCTAACTGCTCCAGCGCCTGGGCATGGGCGGTGTCCTCGCCGTAGCGGCGCGCCTCAGCGTACCCGTCGGCCACCAAAATGCCGTTCAGCATCTTCTGGCGAATTTCGCCCACATCGTTGGGATCAGTGGGCTTTTCCAGCCACACATAGCGCAGCAGCCGGTCGTACTGGTCCCGGTCGTTCGCGTCCGATTCCAACCACACGGTATCCCCCTCGCCCACCAGCTGCTTGGTGTAGCGGCAGGCTTCGCGCCCCTCTTCGCTGTTGCGCTCCTCTTCCGGCGCCACCGATTCCGGGCAGTTGATGCCGATGAGGCGCACCCGCTCCTCGGCCCCGTCCACCTGAAGCACCAGCGTGTCGCCGTCCACCACGCGCACCACGCGCGCCTGCTGGAAATCGTCGGCGTTCGCCTGCAGCCCGGCGGCATTGCCTCCGGAAAAGCCGCCCACGGCCCACGCCACCGCCACCACCAGAAGCGCCCCCACCACAATGCCGGGGCGGCCGATGATGAGGTTCTCCCAAATGGTCTTCATTCTCGATTGCGGCGCCGTCTGCGGCGCGTCGAACTTTCCATCGCTCATGGGCGGGCCTTTCCGCAAAAACCTACTTCGCACCGCCAAAGCGGCACCGCGTTCCATAGTAGGGCAATTTGGCCGCCGCCCTCCCTCCCGCACGCTATCATGTGACCCAACGGAAAACCGACCATGCGAGGAGCGCCCATGGAACTGCCACTGTACAAACGGAATTTCATCGAGTTCATGGTTAAGAGCCATGTGCTGAAATTCGGCGATTTCACCCTGAAAAGCGGCCGCCAATCGCCCTTTTTCATGAACGCCGGCGCTTACGTGACCGGTCAGCAGCTGCACCAGCTGGGGCTTTATTACGCGGAAGCCATCAAGGACAACTTCGGCCTTGACTTCGACGTGGTGTTCGGCCCCGCCTACAAGGGCATTCCGCTGGCGGTGGTCACGGCCATCGGACTTCAGGAGCTGTACGGCAAAGAGGTGAAGTACTGCTGCAACCGCAAAGAGGCGAAGGACCACGGCGCCGATGCCGGCAATTTGCTGGGAGCGAGCCTTGCCGACGGCGACCGCGTGGTGATGGTGGAAGACGTCACCACTTCCGGCAAATCCATCGACGAAACCTATCCCATCTTGAAAGCGGCCGCCGACGTGGAGGTGAAGGGGCTGGTGGTTTCCCTGAACCGCATGGAAGTGGGCAAAGGCGGCGCGGTGACCGCCCAGCAGGAGATTACCGAGCGCTACGGCTTCCCGGTTGCCTCCATCGTGACCATGGCGGAAGTGAAGGACTACCTCACCGGCCGGGAAGTGGCCGGCGAGGTAGTGATCGACGAGGGAACGGCCGCTCAGCTGGACGACTACTACGCCCAGTGGGGCGTCAAGTAGCGCGGCGCCGGAACCGGTAGCGCACAACCTGGGGCTGGCCGGGACAGGCGGCATCTTCCTGCTCTACCCGCACGAAGACGAAGGACACCTCGGAAAAACCTTGGCGGAGCACCGCGTAGGCATAGCAGAGCGCTTGCAAGCGGTGCTTCCAGTACAACTGGCGGGCGGTCTCTTGGGGCTGCCCGCCAGTTTTGTAATCCACCACAAAAGCACGGCCGCCCTCGCCGGCGGGGCCATTGGCGCAGAACAGGTCGATTTCCCCTTGCAAGGTATTGGCGCCCAGCTGCGCTTGGAACGACAGCTCCGGCTGCACCCATTCCCATTCGCGGGCCTCGCGGCGCACATCGCTGGCAAGCCAGCGGGCGAAAGCCTCCTGCAACCGCTGCCGCTGCCGCACCCCGTAGGCGTCGGCAACCGCCTCGAAGCGGCCCCAAGCGCCCTTCTCCCCCGTCAGGGCGTCCAGCTGGCACAGCCGGTGGAGCGCTCCGCCGAAGTCGGTGGCCTTATCGCGGTCGGAGAAGCTCTCGCCCCTTTCCTCTCCGGCGCCGTCGCCGAAGTCGGCCGTCGGCGAAACGGGCGCCGGCGCCCCGCCCTCCGGCTGCACCGCCGGCGCCTCCTGCAGCCCATCGGCAATCGGCCCGTCCAGCTCTTCCACATAGGCCTCCAAGACGGCCTGGGCACCTTCCAAGGCGCCGCCTTCGCATCCGGTCAAGGAAGAATAGGACACAAGGCCCTGGCCGTCGCCCCAACCGGCGACAACGGCAGGCGCGGGGTCGGGCGAAAGCGGCGGGTATTCCACCACCCGGCCCTCTGCGGCACCGGCCGTCTCTTCCCGCTCCTCTTCCGACTGTTCGTTCCACAGCCGGTCGGCATCGATGAAGGCGAACTCCAGCGGCTGGGACCCCCCGTAATCCGCCGTGCCATCTTGGCGGGGCACCTCTTCGCCAAACAGCGCCCCCAGCACATCCGCCTGAACCCCTTTGGGAGCAAGCCCCTCTTTGGTGTTGTTCACGCACAGCGAAACCAGCATGGCCTCGCTGGCGCGGGTGGCGGCCACGTAGAACAAGCGCCGTTTCTCCAGCAGCCCTTCCTGGGCGCTCTCCTCTCGGATGCCCTGGTGGTGACGGGCAAGCGGGGGCAGTCCCGGGGCGCCCTCCTCATCGTCTTTAACCGTGGTCCGCGCCTTCTCGAAGGCCGCCTTCAGCCCATTGTCCCCCAAAGAAGACGCCAAGCTGGCCGCCGCCCGGCCGTCGCGCACCGCGCAAAGCAGAGCGCCGGATTCGGGGCGCAGCGTGTAGCAGTCCGCCACCACCACGAAGGGAAACTCCAACCCCTTCGAGCCGTGCACCGTCATGATGCGCACCGATTGGCCGCCGTCGCCCTGCAGCGACCCCAGCTTCTCGTTGCCGGCGGCCAGCGCCTGGTAGCGCTGGGCCACCTGGGCCGTCCCCGCGCCCGGCTGCGCCTGCAGCCCCTCCACCACCGTAATGGCCTTCAGGAAATTGGCCGCCTTCGCCTGCCCGGTAACCCCTTCCTCCTGCAAGCGGGAGAAGTAGCCGCTTTCCCGGGCCAGCTGCCGCAGCGCGCACGCGGGCCCGTCGCGGCGCACGGTGGCCTGGGCGCGGCGCCAAATCTCCAGCACCCGCCCAAGGGCGGCGCCGGGGGCCGGCAGCAACGGCTGCAGCACCTCCCCGTCCGTCTCTTCGGTTTCCGCCCCGTCGCCATCGCCCACGACAAAGGGGCGCCCGATGGAGCGGCGGCGCACCTCGGCGCACTGTTCGCCACTGGCCTTGACCACGGTGGAGAGCGCCATGAAATCGTCAGCGGAAAGCTGGAACATGGGGCCCGAGAGCGCCTCGAACAAATCCCTCGTATTCAAAGGGCATACCAGCGCCCGCAACAGGCTGGCCGCAAGTTTGGACTCGGCGGTGCCGTAAAAGCCCGACCCGCCTTCCATATGGCAGCTGAAACCCTCTTGCTGAAGCGCGTCGGCGTAAACGTCCAAGTGGGTGGTGCTGCCCAGCAACAGCACCATGTCCCCCGCGTCATGGCCCGCCATGCGCAGACGGGCGAACCATTGGGCGATGTGGCGGGCCTCCTGCTGTTTGGCGAAAGCGGTCTTGGCGGTCTCGCCCCGCTGCTTCGAGCCGTAGGAGGTAAGCGCCACTGAAATGCGCGGGGCCAAGGCCCGGTAAGCGCCCGATGCTGCCGCCTTTTCCTCGTTGCGTCCCGCCTGCAAATCGAGGAAATCCTCCGAAAAGAAGCCGGGGGCGCCGCAGATCCGCCGCACGAAGGCGAGGATGTCGCCATGGCTGCGGAAATTGGCGTCCAGCTGCAAAGAGCGCGCCTTCGCTTCGCCGGTCATCTGCCGCTTGTGCTTCAGGTACACGTTCACATCGGCCCCTTGGAACCGATAAATGGACTGCTGGGAGTCCCCCACCGTGCAAAGGTTGGTAAGGCCGGGGCGGCAAAGCAGCCCGATGAGGTCTATCTGCAGCTGGTTGGTGTCTTGGAACTCGTCCACCATGATCAGCTGGAACCGCTGCTGCAGCTGCTGCCGCAACAGGGGCCTGTCGCTCAAGGCCCGGTAAGCAAGGCGGAGGATGTCGGCAGTGTCCACACAATCCGCCTCTTGCTTGAGCGCCCCGTATTCCTCCTGAACGCGGCGCGCCACGGCCATGAGGCTTTCAGCCACTGCTTCGTTGCAGCCGAGAACGCACTCCATGACCAGCCCCGCAAGGGAGGTCTTCAAGGCGCGTACCGCCTCTTTCGCCTTTCCCTGGGCGCTCGGCAACCCTAGGCCCGCCAGCGCGGCGGCCGCCTGCCGGTAGGTCAGAGAGCCGCTGCTCTCCAGCAGCTCCCGCACTTGCCGCAGCGCCTCTTCAGCCTTTTCCATCTGCTTCGGCGATCCTCCGCCGGCCAGGAACTCTTCCAAACCCGCAGCTGCCTGCCGCATGATTCCCGAAGGGGGAGCGGCGGCGGGGCCGAAATCGAAAGCGTCCAGCCCGGCGGTCAAGGTGTCGCCGTGCTTCATGAGAGCGAACGTAAGGGCCCGGGCATCGGAGCCCTTCCCCGTGGCCCCCAAAGCCGCAATCAGCTGCGCCAAGGGGCTCTCCGGCTGCCCTTCGCTTTCCCGCAGCACCACGTCGAAGGCCCGTTGCCGCAGCTCGGCAGCGCGGTCTTCTTCCAGCTGGGCAAGACGGGGAGGCAGCCCCAGCTCCAACCCATGCTCGCGCAGGATGCGCAGCGCCATGCCGTGGATGGTGGATATCCAGGCATCGTCCACTTTCAGCGCCTCTTCCGCCATGCCGTTTTCCCGCAAAACGCTGCGCACGCGGCTCTTTATCTCGCCAGCGGCCTTGCGGGTGAAGGTGATGACCAAAACGCGGTCCACCCCTTCCACCGCCGGCCCGCTTTCCGGCGAAAGGGCGTAGGCGATGCGCTGCTGCAATGTGAAGGTTTTGCCGGAGCCGGCGCCGGCGCACAGCAGCAGCGGGCGGTCGAGGGTTTCGATGGCCTGACGCTGGGGCCCTGTGGCTCCCAAGGTGTCGAGGTTCACTATCCCAACCTCCTTTCGCAGGAAAGTGCAGGGCAGTACTTGCAGGCCTGCGCGTCTGCCGGGCAGGGGGCAATTTCGCCGGCGAACAACTGCCCCAGCCGCTCCCCCACTGTTTCTTCAACCCACGTTAGCAGCTCCCCGAAACTGGGAAAGCCCGCTTCCTGCACGCTGATGCCCTTGGGTGGGAAGCCTTCGATCTGGGCAGGCCCCAGCACCAGGCCGTCGTAGGCCCCTTCCACCTCGCCGGTGAGCGGGTTGAGGTACAAGGTGGCCACCACCTCAAGCCCCAGCAGTTGCCGCACCACTTGGGCGTAGATGAGCGCCTGCACCTTGCGGGGCAGCTGGGGCTGGGGCTCTTCGCCCTCCTCTGCCGCCAGCGCCATCAGGCGGTAGCCGTCATCGAGGGAGGTTTTGTAGTCGATCACCACCGCGCGCCCGTTGCCGTCCACGTCGATGCGGTCCACGCTGCCGCACAGATGCTGGCCGGCGTAGGGCACCGGCTGATCGAACCCGTAATGCCATTCATGATAAGCGGGGGCGAAGCCGGGCAACCAACGGGACTGCTGGCCCAAGGCACCGGAGAGCTGGGGCAAAAGCCCTTCCCGCAACCGCTGCTCCCACGGGGTCACCGCTACGTAGCGCCGTCCTGCCTCATGGCCCTCTTGGGCCTCAACCACTTCGCGGAACACCTGGGCCAGAAGCGCGCGGCTCTCTTCCAAGTTGTCCGGCGTCACCCGCGGCACCTGGCCCTCGACCAGCTGCTGGTAGAAGCGCTGCATCACCTCGTGCACGAATGTGCCCCGCTCCAGGGGGCCGAAACCCTCCTCTGTGTCCTGCAGCGCCAAGCGCCGCTGCACGAACCAGAGGTACGGGCACGAAAGGAAGCTCTCGATGGCCGACGGGGAAAGCCGCATCGCGCCGCCGTTCGCCCCTTCCGTTTTCGGCAGGGCGATGAACGAGCGCCACCGCTCCCCCACCTGGCCCATGGGCAGCTGCGCCTCTTCAACGGCTGCCGGAGCGCCTTCGTCAACCCCCAGGCAATGGAGGAACCGGGTTTCCGCGAGCGTTGCGCAATAAGGGGCCAACGCCCGGGGCAGCTGGCTGTTGCGCAAAAGGTCGTCGCTGCGGGTGGGGTCGGCCCGGAAGCAGTCGGTCACTTCCTGCATGAGGAAATGAGGGTAGGCGGGCTCGCCGGCGGCGTCGGTCAGCGACCGCTCCAGCACCACGGTCTCCGTGGGCACGTTCAGGGCGTCCCACAGCTGCTGCCGCAGCAACTGGGCCCCCTCCTGCTGGTCGGGCAAGGCGAATTTGGACAGCAGCGCTTCCAGCGATCCGGCCGTTATGCCTCCGGGCCGCTCGTCGCGGTTCATTTTCGTCAACAGCAAGGCGCGGGCGCAGCCGGCGGGCAGCTGGGCCGCCGTAGCCAGGTCGCACAGCAGCACCGGCGCCTCCCCCGCAGCCCCATCAGCGGCCGGAGCGCTTTCCAATGACACGGGGACGCGCACGTCGGCGCACAGCTCAACGGCGCTCTCGAAGCTGCTGCTGAAAAGTAGCTGGTGGGCCAAGCCGGAAAAAGCCGAAAGGGCGGACAGCTCCACCAGCTTGCGCCCCTCGTTCATCGGCAGCGCCGCCACCGCGGAGCGCAACCCGTCGGCCATCGTGGCGACACTGCCGCCCGACGCCTCCAGCAGGGCGCGAGCCGTAGGGCTCTCGTTCGCCAGCATGCGCAGCGCCTCCGCAGCCCCAAGGGCCCGGTTGGCAGCCCACTGGCGCGACAAACTCAGCAGCGTTTGCTGCCGAAGCCCCGAAAGCGGATTGGCCGCCAAGTCCTCCCACACCGGAAGTCCTCCCTGAGGCGCCGCCGCCCACGCCGCCACAAAACGGCCGGCAAAGGTGTCGGAGAACGCCACTGACCCCCGCACCAGCAAATGCAGTTTCCCTGTTTCACGGTTAGCGCGCAGCAGATCGAAAAGCCCCACCGGATCGGTGTCGGCCACCACGACGCTATAGGCGAGCGCGGTTTCTCCCCCCACTGCGGCCGGATTCGTTTCCGCCAGGGCGGCCACCGTTTCCGCAAGCAACTGCGGCTCGGCGGTTTTGCCGGTGGCCAGCGCCACCCGAAGCGCCCCGCCCGGCGAAACGGCCTCACCCCTGGAACCGTACAGGCGCCCGAGCAACTGGCCCAGCTCGCCACCGGGGCGCGACGGCGCCGTGCGGCCGTTGGCCACCGCCACCGCTCCCAACTTCCCGAGCAGCCACTGCTGCGCCAACGGCAGCTGGACGGGCCACTGCCCCGCCAGCACCAAAGCCTCATCCGCGCCGGGGCGGACATGGCACGGTTGCCCCAGCAGCCAACAGGCTTGACTGTGCTCCACCAGCCCCCGCACTTCCAAAGCTTCCGAGTACCGCCGAAGGGCATCTGCCACCGCCGACTCGCTTCCTTCCAGCGCGCGGAGGGGCGCCTCGCAGAGCCAGGGCAGCGCCTGGCGGGCCGCCCGCGCCAGCCACGGGGCCATCGTTGCCGGCTGCGCCGGAAGGTCTGGAGCCTCAGCAGCAACCTGCCAGGCCAGCGCCAGCCGTTGGGACGGCTCCACGAGGCTGCGCCCATCGCCCCACAGCTGCCAGGCGTCCTCCAGCCAAAGGTCGAACGTGATTACCCGCACTCCCAAACCGCGGTCGTCTTGTCCCAGCAGCCGCTTCAGCTCTGCCGCTTCGTCGAAGTCGGCGGCGATCACCGTCACGCGCCTCTTTTCGGCAACCATCCGCACGGCCAGGCGGGCCGCTTCGGCGAAACAGGCTTCGCGGTTCGGGGCCTGGACCACAACCGGTATCTCTGTAAAATCCAAGGAAACCCCCTATCGCCCCAAAAGGGCGCGGTTGAACGGCAGCCCCAGCTTCTCGCAAATGCCCTCCAGCACTTCATCGGGCACCGAAGCGCGGTAATCTTGCGCCCCCATCCCCGCACTGCGGCACGCTAGCCAAATGGAGGCCGCCTTCACCAGCACCTCCATGCGCCGGAACGCCTCCTCGGCCGTGGCCCCCGTGGCCATGAGGCCGTGGCTCGCCCACACCGTGCAGGAATAAACCGCTGCAGCTTCGGCGCTGGCACGGGCCAATTCCAGGCTGCCGGGCACCAAGGGGCCCACGTAGCCCACCCCTTCGGGCACGTACATCACCGTTTCGGTCATGGCGCGCCACAGCCCCTCGGTGATGGCCTCCGCAGAGGGGCCGGCCATCTTGCCGTAGGCCACCATTTCCGCCGGATGGCAGTGGTACACCAGCCTGGACTCGCCGCCCGTGGCCTTCCCGCGCGCCTCCAGCACCAGCAAGTGTCCGTTCAGCTCGCTGGTGGGGCGGGCGTTTTCCTCGAACCCGAACACCGGCCGCCACGCGCTGCCGGATATGTCCAGCTCCACTACTCCCAGGCAGCCGGCGCCTTTGCGAGCCAGCTCGTCCATGCGACAGCCGGCCGCCGTAACGAGCACCTGCTCGCTGGCCAGGCCCGGCACCGGCTGTTCCAGCATCGTCCATTCCGTCGGACGAGCACCCAAAAACGGCGCCAGCGCCGCGCGCTGCCGCTCCGTCAGCCATAGCGATCCGTTGCCCCCATTGGCCTCATGCCATCCTCGCTCGGCGCAACGGCGGGCCAAAGCAACGAATTCCGCCACGAAGTCCAGGTGCAAGGCGCCGGCCTTCGCCGCCGCCCGCTGGGCCGTGCCCACCGCCCCGCGCCCCGCTGCCACCGCGTCTTCGAAAAATCCCATGGTCCGCCCATTCTCTCGCTTTTCATACGCCCCTATGGTAAGCGAAAACCTCCGCCCCACGGCCCATCTGCCCCATAAAAGTGAAGCGCCTCCGAAGGGAGGCGCTTCAGTTGCAGCGCATCGGAAACGGCAGTTCTACAAGGTGATGCGCTCGAACATCTCGGGCCCCACCCCGCACACCGGGCAACGGAAATCCTCCGGCAGCCCGTCCGGATACCCCTCCACGATGTAGCCGCACACTGTACAGCGCCATCCGCACTTCGCCACAGTAGTCTCCGCATCGTCCGCCAGGGCCCCGCTCGCCCCTTGCGCCTCGTCGGCAATATAGGACGAGGCCTTTGGCGGCGTCTTCCCCCGCTTCACCGCATGATAGTAAGCATAAGTGAGCGGCTCCGCCTTTCCCAGCACCTTAGCGTCATCCACCTGGCCGAACACCACCAGATGAGTGCCCATATCCACCGTGCCCACAACCGAGCAGCAAAATGCCGCCACGCCGTGTTCCAACAACAGCGGCAAGCCAGCAGCATCTACCTCAAACGCTGCATCGGCGAATTTGTCGGTTTCGATGCTGTTGCGGAACCCGAAAACGCCAATCAGCTCCAGAGGAGTTTCCTGATCCAGTACTGTCACGCAGTAACGGCCGCTCTCAAGCACCGCCGCCAAGGTAACGTTTTCCTTGTTCAAGGCCACGCTCACCTGCAAAGGCTCGTTGGTCACCTGCTGGAACGTGTTCACTACACAGCCGCACTTGCGACCCTCATCGTTTACCGAAGAGACGACGTACAGCCCGTAGCTGATGGAATGGAATGCCGCAAGATCCATGATTCCTCTTTCTTTTGATTGAAAACTACATTACACCCTACCACAAGGGCCGCATGGGAGCAGTTGTGCGATGGAAACGGAAGCGCGTTGTCAAAATGCCTACTCGAACTCGGGGATGAAGGACTCGTCGGCCGCCTGTCCCTCCTGCCAGAAGTAGTCATCCATCCCCAGGCTGTCGGCGAAATCCAGCAGGCGCTGGTAGGCCCCTTCATCGGCTGCGCGTCCCAGTTCGGGGTAACGGGCCAGCATTTCGGCGGCGTTGCCCCTCCCTTCCGCGGCGCGGCGGGAAATCACCGGCGTGTACTGGTTCATCAGCGAATACAGCACGCCATCGCCAAAACGGCCGTACAAAAGCCGCAGCGCCTCGAAGGATTCATCCTCGTGGCCGGGCAGCAGAAGGTGGCGAACGAGAACCCCGCGCACCATGCGCCGCTGCCCGTGGTAACTGTCGAACGCCGGAGCTCCCACCGCCTCCACCATGGCGTCGATGGCGGCAAGGGCCACCGACGGGTAATCGGCAGCGGCCGAGAACGCATGGGCCGTCTGGGCGCGGGCGTATTTAAAATCCGCCAGGTACACGTCCACGGCGCCCTCGTTGGCGCGGACGGCCTCCACTGTCTCGTAGCCGGAGGTGTTCCACACAACGGGCAGGTGCAGGCCGCGCTTTCGCGCCCGCCGCAGCGCCTCTCGCACCTGGGGGCCGTAATGGGAGGCGGTCACCATGTTGATGTTGAGGGCCCCCTGCCCTTGCAGCCGCAAAAACCCGTCGGCCAGCTGGTCAATTGCATAGGGCTTCCCTGCCTCCCCCGCTGCCAAGCGGCCGTTCTGGCAGTACACGCAGCCAAGGGAGCAGTGGCCGAAGAACACCGTGCCGCTGCCGTCGGTGCCGCTTATGGGCGGCTCTTCCCAGAAGTGCAGCGCAATGCGCCCCACTTCCACCTGGTCAGATGCACCGCACACCCCCCGCTGGCCGGCAGTGCGGTTTGCCCCGCAACGGCGCGGGCACTCCCTGCAGCAGGCCAACCGGGCGGCCGCGTCAGTTGGAAGAGTAGTCGAAGGTGAAGAAGTCGCCATAATCGTCCAGGTCGTCGTCATCGTATTCGGCCTCATCGGCGTCTTCGTCCCCGTGATCGTGGGAGCGGTACACCTCGTTCGCCCGATTCCAATCCAACCCGGCACGGCGCGACTCATCGTCCTCGCCAAACACCAGCGAAAGCGCCGCTACGGCCAAATCGGAGCCGCCGATGATGGCCAGCAGCTCCAAAAGGTGCAGCGCCGATTCCGCCTGGGGCACGATCAAATCGGCGTCATCGGCAGTGGTGAGGGCGGCGGAAACCTCCGAAAGGAACAACTCCACCGTGAAGTCGCTGGTGAAGCGCTTTTCCTGGACGGCCTTGAGCAGCCCCTCGTTTCCGCAGGCGAAGGCGGCCGGCATCGCGTCCGGCACCCCCTCTCCCGCCGAGAAGCGATGCACCGCGTGGTAGAGGGCGTTGGCCTCCACCGTGCTGATCACCTGCGCCGCCACCTGCAACGTATGGGCCGCTTTGGCAAGCTGGGCACTGCCGGCGCCGCCGGTTGCCACCGCATCGGACACCAGCACATCCAAAAAATCGCGGGCGCCGGCCACCACGTCCTCTTCCCCGGCCACGTAGCAGAACAAATTCTCGCGGCCGAAGCACTGCTCAAGCGTGATGTCGCGCACCACCAAAGGCGCTTCCACCAGGTTCAGCCCCGAAACCAGCGCCACCGATGAGATGTCCCGGGCCAAATTGGGGGAAGCAGGAGACAGGTCCACCAAAAGCGCCCCTTTGTTCAGGTGGCTCACAAAGCCCTCGTCGCCGAAATACAGATCCTCGATTTGCTGCTGGGTTTCGCAATAGCTCACCACAATATCGGCGCTGGCAGCGTCGGAGGAGATGCCATAACCGGCCGCCTTGAGGCGCTCGGAGGCGGCGGAGGCAAAGTCCTCCTTGCCAAACAGGGCAACAATCTTGGCCATTAGTCGCGGCCCCCTTTCACCTTGCGGGCAATTTTGTCGGCCAGGGAAAGGTTCTCCCGCTTGTCCTGGCCCCAAAAGCCCACCGCCAGCATGCCGGGCCCCACATGGCTGCCGATTACCGGGCCAATGTTGCAGATGACCGGTATCACCGACTCGTCCGCTTTCACCAGCAGCTCCTTCAGCTTCTGGGCATCTTTGGGGCAGTCGGCGTGGCCGATGAGCACCGTGGATATCTGGTTGTCCTCGCTTTTGCGCTTCAGGAAGTCTTCTACCAGTGCCTTCATGGCCTTCTTGCGGCCGCGCGCTACGCCCGTCACCGCCAGCCGGCCGTCTTTGTCGATGGCCAGCAGCGGCTTCACGTCCAGCGCAGTGCCCGCTACCGCCACCGTGGAGGGAATGCGGCCGCCGCGGCGCAGGGTGTCTAGATCTTCCACCATGAACTGCTCGTTCACGAAATAACAGGCCTCCCGGGCCCATGCCGCCAAATCGGCCGCGGACATGCCCCGCTTCCACTGGTGGATGGCTTCATGGACCAGAACCCCTTCGGCAATAGAAGCCAAATGGGTGTCCACCAGGTAGATTTCAGCATCAAGCCCTTCTTCCTGCAGCTGCGAAAGCGCCAGCACGGCCGCATCGTAGCTGCCGGAAAGGCCGCTGGAAAACGAAAGGTATACCGAGGGCCTTCCCGTGGCGGCCAGCGAACGGAACAGTTCCAGGAACTGGGGCATGGGCACCTGGGAGGTGGTGGGTGCCGACCCCTTGCGCATCGCATCGTAGAAATCCTGCGGCTTGCGACTTTGGAACAGGTCGTCGAAGAACGAGCCGCCGTCCATCAGGTACGGGAAGTTCAGCAGGTATAAGCCATCGGCCTCCAGCAGTTCGTAAGGAAGGTCGCAGCAGGAATCAACTACCAAATTGCAAGTGCGCATAGAAATCCTTTCCATATCGTCCGGCTTTTGCGGGAAACGTAGGCACGGGGCTTTACACTCCCATGGCGAAAATGCTTTCGTTGTAGGGAGCAGTGAGCTTGCCTTCCAGCGGGGAATTGCACTCATAGGCGATGCCGATGGCGGGGCCCGTGTGCACACCCAGCACCGGGCTCACCGGCAAAATGGGCACCTCGTGCCCCACCAACGGAATAATGGTGTCCCGCGCCCACTCCAGCGCCGGGGCCTTGTCGCCGATATAGTGCACCGCCAGGCGCTTCAGCCCATGGAGGGACATGTCCTCCTTGAGCTTTTGCACCATGCGCTCAAGGGCCTTTTTGCGGGTGCGCACTTTCGCGAACGTTTCGGCAGCGCCGTCGATCACCGTAAGGATGGGCACCAGCTTGATGGCGTTGCCCAAAAGCGCCGCCGCGCCGCCGATGCGCCCCCCTTTGTGCAAAAACGTCAGGGTTTCGGGGCTGAACAGCCAGCGGGTACAGGTGATGCCGCTCCACACCGCGGCGGCGCAGTCTTCCAAGCTGCCGCCGGCATCGCGCTTGTCCACCGCGTCGTACACCGGCCATGCTTCGTCGTAACCGTTGGACATGGAGTCCATGAGGATGCACTTGAAATCAATGTTTCGGGACTGCACTGCCCGCGCCGCCCGGATGGCACCGTCAAAGGTGCCGGAAAACTTCGAGGAAATGAACACACCCAGCACCTCATCGCCCGCTTGCGCGGCCTTTTCAAAAAGCTCCTCAAAAGCATGCTGGGAGGGTTGGCTGGTAGTGGGAATGTTGTTTACCATCTCGTTTATACCGGCATAGAACTGGTCCAGGTCAAGCTCGGCATCGGCGTACTCCTCGCCATTGTGGTTCACGTAGAGCGTCACCACTTCCAATCCCAGCCGCTTTGCCTCCTCTTTGGGAATGGAGGCCACAGAGTCGGTAATTATCCTGATCATTGATCATCATCCTTAGCTCTCAAACGAACAGGGCCTGAAGGCGCTTCCTCGCTTCGGCCGCAACGCGGGACCCATGGCCGCCGGCGCGCCAGTCCAAAAACATTACGGTACCACATCCCGCAGCTCTGAAACCAAAGAACGGCGAACCTCGAACAATTTGCAATCCAGCCCCACCGGATAGGTGTGGGGGTTGAGCATGCGCAGCTGGCTTTCGTCCAGGCACGCAAGCCCTTCTTTCGCCCGCGCCTGGGCCGCTAGGGCGCTGGTGCCCAAGCCGTCCAGCACCGACTTGCCGTTGCGGGCCAGAGGCTTCAGCAGGGTTTCGAATCGCAGGCCGGAAAGCTTTTTCTGCCGCAGGTCATCGGCCGGATCGATGATCACCTCGCGCCCGTCAACGCCGCTGGTCACATCGAACACCATGTCGCCCGCCAAACGGCCGCTGTCATGGTAGTAGCGCCGCACGTCCAGCACACCGGGAGTGGTCAGCTTCGCAGCGGTTTCGGATATCTTCAAACGGCGCGTCCATTGGGCTTGCCCCTTCTGGCGCACCGCCGAAAGCTTGAACACGCCTCCCAACGTGGGTTGCTCATAGGCGGTGGCCAGCTTCGTGCCCACCCCCCACGAAGTGACGGGGGCGCCTTCATCCAAGATGGACTTGATGGTGTACTCGTCCAGGTCGTTGGAGAGCACGATGCCGGTGTCGGTGAGCCCCGCCTCGTCCAGCATGCGCCGCGCCATCTTGGAAAGCCACGACAGGTCGCCCGAATCAATGCGCACAGCGGCCAGATGTTCGCCACGGTATTTCATTTCCAAACCCACCGTGATGGCGTTTTTCAGCCCCTGCTCCACGTCGTAGGTGTCCACCAGCAGCACGCAATTGCGAGGAAACTCGCGGGCGTAAGCGCGGAAAGCTTCCAGCTCGCTGTCGAAGGCCATCACCCAGGAGTGGGCATGGGTTCCGGAAACCGGGATGTCGAACAGCTTGCCCGCCAGCACGTTGCTGGTAGAGGCGCAGCCGCCCACCACGGCCGCCCGCGACGCCCATACGCCCCCCAGCCCCTGGGCACGGCGCAGGCCGAACTCCGCCACTGGCGCCCCCTTGGCGGCCAGACACACCCGCGCCGCCTTCGTGGCGATGAGGGTTTGGAAGTTCACGCAGTTCAAAAGGGTGGTTTCCAGCAGCTGGCATTGGTCGATGGGGCCCGTCACCCGCACCAAGGGCTCGTGGGGGAACACCACGGTGCCTTCGGGAACGGCGTCGATGTCAAGGGTGAGGCGGAAATCCCGCAGCCCCTCGAGGAAATCGCCGCTGAACAATGGGCCTCCGCCCGGCGCCTGCAGCGTGCCCAGATAGGCCACGTCGCTTTCGCTGAAGCGGTAGTCGTCAATAATCTCGGCCAGCTGCTGCATGCCCGCCGCGATGGCGAAGCCCCCCTTGAAGGGATAATCGCGGAAGTACATGTGGAAGCAGGCCTCCTCTTCGGCTTTTCCGCAATCCCAATAGCCCTGGGCCATGGTCAGTTGGTACAAGTCGGTGAGCAAAGCGTAATCAGCGTTCATGGAATTCTCCGTTGCGTTACTGGCGGCGGACCGCTACTCCTGGGCTTCCCCGGTGCCCCTGCTGCGACGGCGACGGCGCCGGCGCGACGACGAGGCGCCCTCTGCCGCAGCGCCGCCGCCGGATGCCGGCGCGGCCGGCGGCCGGGACAGGCCGCTGGAGCGCTGACCGGGGCGGGTGGCCTTCTTCGACTGCTCGGCCCCTTCGGACCGGGGCCCTTGGCGCCGCTGCTTGCCGGAAGAGGAACGGCGCTTTTCCGCCGCCTCCCCCTTCGCCTGGCCGCCGGAACGGGCCGCCTGCGGCCGCTGCCGCTTGGCGTTTCCGTGCCGCTGCTCATCGCTGCGCTCGCCCCCTCGCCTGGCCGCCTGCCCCTCCTGGGGCACGGAGCCGTCGGTGGAAAGCGTGGTGGAGCGGCGCCGCGGCTTGCGCTCCGCCGGCTTCACCGAAACCTTGTCCTGACGGCCGCGGCGGCTGCGCTCGCCGCTCTTGCCGAAACCAGAACCCGCGCCGGGCTGCGACTTTTTGCGCGAAGGGTTGCGGCGCACCGCACCCGCCTCCGCCAGCTTGTCGGCGCCGGTGAACTGGGAGGTGGAGAACAGGGCGGATTCGCCGCCGATGCGCGCCTGGGTTTCCTCGTTGGCAGCGGCCCATGCGTCCTCGGTCACCACCGAGGGGCGCGAGCCGTCTTCTTTCTTCTCGAAGCCGGCGATGGGGATGCGAACCGGCTTCTCCCCTTCGATGCGCACCGAAACCAGCTCGCGGGGCACGTCCAGATCCACCACTTTTGCGGGGCCGGCCGGCGTGGTTACGGTGGCGCCCACCTTGGGGCTGCGGGTCTTGAAATCCTTGTAGGCGTCGAACTCGTGGCGCAAGCAGCACATGAGACGGCCGCACAGCCCCGAGATTTTCTGCGGGTTCAGCGAGAGGTCCTGCTCTTTGGCCATGCGGATGGACACCGGGCAGAACTCGCCCCCCAGCCGCTTGCAGCACAGCTCTTGACCGCAATGGCCCAGGCCGCCCACCATGCGGGCCTCGTCGCGCACGCCGATCTGGCGCATGTCCACCCGCACATGGAAGTGGCCGGCCAGCTTCCGTACCAAATCGCGGAAGTCCACCCGCTCTTCGGATTCGAAATAGAACACGGCCTTGTCGCCGTCGAACAGAAACTCCACCGCCACCGGGTGCATCTCGACGCCGGACTCTTCCACCATCTCCTTGAACAGCGGAAGGGCCTCGCGCCCCTGCTGCTCAAGGGAGGCGGCCTTTTCGATGTCCTCCTCGGTGGCCAGCCGCTCCACCGGCTTCAGCGGAGTTTTGAGGGCCTTGATCTGGGCCTCGTCCACCTCCAGCAAGTTGCCGGCCGCCCGGCCGAACTCAAGGCCGCGGGCGGTGCTCACCACCACCGCGTCGCCTTTGAATATTTCAAGCCCCTGCGGATCGAACCACAGGGTCTTCGGATTGTACGCAGTATGTACCGGGGCGACTTTCGTCACGAAATTACCTCTTTCACTTTGAACAGAAGCGCATCGATGCAGGCTTCTGGGGAAACATTATAGGCAATGGAGGCTTCGCATTCGTCCACCGCACGCAAAGCACAGAGGGCGCTGGGCAGCGTGATCCGCTGGGCAGCCGCCTGCAGCGCTGGCAGAACGTCCTGGTTGATGACCAAATCGGAGCAGCCACTGCAGATCATCATCACGTCCCGAATCCACGAGCGGATTATGGAGGTCAGCTGCCGCATGCACTCCGACGACTTTGCGGTGATCTGGCGCTTTTGGCGCGCCTCCAGCTGCCGCAGCGCCGACTTCGCCAGGAAATCCTGGTTCTGGGCCAGCTCCTGCTCGAACTGCTGCCGCGCGGCGTCCAGCGGGAAATTGGCGGCCTTAATGAGGTAGGCCGCCATGCCCACCACGTCCCAGTCTTCGCAGTGGCGCAGCCGCTCCAGCGTGTCCAGCACCCGCTTCCTGAACTCCATGCGGGCCGACCCGGCCGCCAGGAATTCGATGGCGCGGCTGATGGAACCGCCGCAAGCTTCGATGGCAATGCGGGCGTGCAGCAAAGAGGCGCCGGTGTTCTGAGCCACGATCCCGGCCGCCTCGGACGCCGGGATGTGCCGGAAGGGCACCACCTGGCAGCGGGACAGAATGGTGGGCAGCACGCCATCGCAGGTGCGTCCCAGCAAGATGAACACCACGTTGCCCGGCGGTTCTTCCAAGGTTTTCAGGAATGCGTTGGCGGCCGAAGTGCCCAGCTGGTCCACCCGGTCGATGATATACACCTTCTTTTTCGCCTGAATGGGGGCCATGGAGGCATCGGTCACCATCTCGCGCATCTGCTCGATAAGGTAGCCGTTGGCCCCTTCGGGGGCGAAATAGCGCACGTCAGGATGCTTGCGCCGCATCACCTTGTCGCAGGCATCGCACGCCCCGCAGCGGCCGCCCCGGGGGCCCTTCGCCCCCTTCGGGCACAAAATGGCCTGGGCGAAGGCATAGGCGGCCTGAGTTTTGTTCGAGCCGGCGGGCCCAGCGAACAGATAGGCGTGGCTAATACGGTCGTTGGCGGTGGTGGCGCGCAGAAACTCGCGCACCTGCGGCTGGCCCACTATGCAGTCGAATGCGTCACCCATGGGCTTTTACGTCCAAAACCGAGAAGTAGTCTTCGTCGAACAGGGCCGAGTCCGCCAGCGCCGGCACCACGTCCACCAGCGCCGAGAACACCTGGGCCGCCGTGAGCGACTTCGGGCCTGACGTGTCGATTACGCGGATGCGGCCGTCGCTTTCACGGCACATTTGCCCAAAGCCGAGCTCCACCCGCTGATGAAAGTCAAGCCCCGCCTGCTCCAGCCGGTCGGCGCTGCCGTGATGGGTGGCGCGCACCAGCCCCTCGGCAGCCCCCTCGCAGCGCAGCAGCAAGGTGGCGTGGGGCACCAGCCCGTCGGCGGCGAAGGCATTGGCGGTGCGCACCTGCTCGCGATCGATGCCGCGGCCGAACCCCTGGTAGGCCTCGGTGGAATCGGTAAAGCGGTCGCACAGCACGATTTTGCCCGCGGCCAGCGCCGGCTTGATCACCTCGTCCACCAGCTGCGCGCGGGCGGCCTCGTAGATGAGCATCTCGCACCGGGGGCTCACCGGGCCATAGGCTGGGTCGAGCACCAGCGCCCGCAGCGCTTCCCCCAACTCGGTGCCGCCGGGCTCTCGAAGCATGAGCACCGAATAGCCCAGCCCTTCCAGCGCTTTCGCCAGAAAGCGGATATGGGTGGTCTTGCCGGCCCCTTCCCCGCCCTCGAACGTTATGAACACTCCCGCCCCATCCGGGCGGTTGCCAGCGTTATCCATATATGACCTCCTGGAAGCGGCCGCTTCCAGCCATCAAGCGTACTAATAGGGCTCTATTCTACTTTACCGCCCGCCAAAAGCCCGCGGCATTCCCGCCGGCAAGGAAAACACACCGCCCATCGCAAAAAGGTGGAGATTCCATCCGGCAGGAAACGGGAGCTAAACGCAGATTCAACCTGTAGGTAAAACGGCTTTTTATCCAAAAACCTCTCCCCTATTATGATTTTCAGGCACGAGGGGCACGGCCCCGCCTGTTGAAAACTCAATATCCCGATCGTCCGTTGTTTGTCTCCTGCGTGAAAACCTCCTCTCTCTCAACCCCTCAACGGACGTGAGAACATACGCACGTTTCCCCTTCTCCTCCGTGCGTACTGAACAGCCCCTCCGGGTCCCCCAGCCCGGAGGGGTATTTTTTTGCCCAGCGTATCGAGGCGGCAAGGGGGAATCCCAGGTCCACCAAAGCAAGCGAGGCACACCGTGGTGCCCGTAATTGCCCCGAAAAGCGGCTGAGCGTGCTTCGGCACGCGACGGAAAGCTTTGAGGGGCAAGGACAGGCGCCACGGTGGGCCGCAGCGCCGGGCCGTTCCGGTGTTCACAGAACGCCGGAACAAAAAAAGGACCCGCTCTTAGAGCGATTCGCATTCCCCTTATCCCCCTTGCAAATGCGAATCGCTCTTAGAACGGGTCCTTTTGCCCGAATGAGAAACTAGTCGGTGGGCAGAATCACCGGCAGGAACTCGCTGGCAGTCAGTCTAGCCATGCGCATGCCGTTTTTCAACCGAATGCGGTCCACCTTCAACTTCAGCTTTTCAGCCCCCACCAGGTCGATGGACGTGAAATAGGAAACCTGCAGCTGATCGGTGGCCTTCCCCAGCACCGTGTAGAGGAAGCGGGTGTCCGCTTCGTGCATCTTCTCCTGCTTGTCCAGCGTCACCACCGTGGTGTCGAAGTAATCGCGCTCGGGGATGAACCCGTTGTCGAAGCCGCACACCAAAAGCGCCTTGGGAGAAGAGCCCACCACATGGGCGCCCGAGCCCATCATCACGCCGCCGTTGCCTTCCAGCCGGGAGTCGGTGAGGCGATCGGTAACCGTGGCGGCGATGACCTTGGCGGTAGCGGCGCCCGGGACGGGGGCGCAGAAGGACACCACCATTTCCTCCACCTTTTCGGGAATAATGGTCTCTCGCACCGAAGCCGGAGCCGTGGCGTCCACCGCGGCCACCAACTTGCGGATCAGCTCAAGGCCGGACAAGCCGTCCACCTGCTCCACCACCGCGCAGCCGCTGCGATAGGCCGCCACAATGCGACCGGCGCCCGCAGAGATGAGCGATGCCGCGCCGGCGTCCATTGCGGCCAGCGCCTGCAGGGTTTCCAGCAGGTTATAGCCCTTGTCCTTGGCCCATGCGTAAATCTCGGACAAAGCGGCGCTGTTGCCCAGGTAGTCGCCAAAACCGATCCAGCAACGCCATGCGAGGCAGTTCTCAGGGTCGGCCGCCAATTGCAGGGCGGTGATTACCCGCGCCGGCGCGCAACGGGCGTAATCGCGATAGTCGCCCGCGGCCAAACGGCCGTCGAAGGCACTGTTCACCGCGATACCCTGCTCGGTCAGGTAGCGCTTGAGCTGACGGGCCCACTGCTTGTTGAAGGTGAGCAGGAAGATGTCTTCGGCGGTAACGCCCGCCTCAGACAGCTGCCCCACGCGCTGGGCGATGGAGCTGAACTCATCGTGGGAGGTATCGCAGGGGAACTCCCCGAAGCTCACCGACGCGTCCAGGTTATCGGGGTTGCCCAACACCACCGCACCGGCTTCCAACTCATCCGCCAGCACCTGGGCCGCATGGAGGCTGGCACCGCACAGATGGCAGTCCTCCAAGGCGCGCACTTCGGCACCGGCCTGCTCCAGCTCGTCAACGCCGGCGCCGTAAGGATAGCTGTCGTACACCTCGATGCACGCCAGCGGATCGGCCGCGGCGGTCACCGACTGCCGCGCCACCATGTTCGCCACGAACTGGGAAGCGCGAGAGAGCTGCTGGTAGTCGTCCACCAGCACGTGATCTACCGAAACCGCCGCCAGCGCATCCTCGTGGCCATGCAGGTAGCCCCAGGTAAGGGCGGCCAGCTCCGGTTCGAGGATGGAGCGGGTGAAGCCCAGCGTCCCCTTCAGCATGCCGTGCACCGACTCTTCTTCCGCCGTCACCAACCACTCCGGGTCCTCCCCGGAAAGCTCGGTCCAGCCGCGGTAGAAGAACTTGAGCATCTCGCGCAGCCGCTTGATCTTCAAACCGGACACTTTCATGTCCTCCATGATGAAGGCCTGCTCGAACGAACTGACCAGGCGCGGGTCGCGGCCGGTGGCCTCGCGGGCGGCCGGCGTGGACAGCACCTCCAGGCAGAAAGCCCGGGGCGTGGTCACCCGAACCGCGCCCACACCGGCAGCGGCGAGGCGCTTTTCCAGCTGAGCGGCAGCATCGGGAGTGGACGCGAAAACCAGTAGGCTTTCCGGCGCGGCTCCGGCGGCCACCTTCTCAGCGGCCGCGGCCACGAGAGCGGAGGTCTTGCCGGTTCCCACAGCGCCCTTGTACAGGACAACTTCCGGGGCAGTACGCAGGGTTAAGGTCATAAGACGATCTTCTTTCTTGAAGTTGGGCGCCTATGCGCTGGCCTCTGCCCCCACCTCGTCGCCCGCAGGCATAGCGGTGGGTTTCTGGGGCAGGAACGGCATTTTGATCGCCGAGGTGGGGCAGTTTTCAACGCAAGCGCGGCACTTGGTGCACTCGCTGAAGGACATGCCGGCCTCGGGATGGCGCGGATTGATACCTTGCGGGCACACCTGCGAGCAGATCTCGCAGGAACGGCCCTTTGCGGACTCCAGACACTTGGCGTTGTCGATGGTGGGCACGAAGGTCTTGTTGCCCTTGCCGATGAGGCTCATCAGCGCAGAGATGGGGCAGATCTTCGAGCACCACTTGCGGAACACCAAAAGTTCCAGGATGAGGATGACGGGAACCACCACCACCGACCAGGTTACATCGCCGAAGGCGAACAGGCGCATAACCAGCAAGATGGTGGCCAGCGTCAAGCCAATGGGGCAAATGAGGCAGAATACCGGGAAGCCGAAGATGGCCGCGGACACCAGGGAGCCGCCCAGGATCACATGGCGCGAGTCCAGCTTCTGGAACTTGCTGGCACAGGAGCCGCAGCTGCCGGAGCAGCCCTTGAGAGCGTTCTTCTCTTCCTCGGTCAGCGCGTCGCCGGCCGCCTTCTTCTTGTCGGCTGCCATGGCGGCCATGGCAGCTTCCGGCTCAAGGGCGGCGACACCGGTCATGTCGGTGTTGGAAGCCTTGCCGCCGAAAATGCCGCGAATCTTGGAAACCACGGGCACCGGGCAGATCCAGCCGCAGAAGGCGCGGGCGAACAGCAGAATGAGCACCACTACCACCACGAGCGAAATGAGCACGCGGGGCACGGCCATCTTGGAGGCCACCAGGGTGAGCAGGCTGCCCAGCGGGCAGAGCAGCGAGATGTCCATCCAGCCGAAGGCGGAGATGGTGCCGATGCCGAAAGCGGTCACGTAGCCGATGGCCACCAGCAGCAACACCACCAAGGGGATGATGACGCGAAGCTTGTTGGATTTCATGAATATCCCCTTCCCTTACTGAATGGGCTCGACGATGATGGCGCGGCGGTTGGCGCCGGCGGTGATGGAACCGTTCTGCATGGAAACGCAGACGCTTTCGCAGGCACCGCAGCCGTTGCACTTGTCGTCGATCACGTAGGGACGGTTGTTTTCATCCAGCTCGATGGCGTCGTACTCGCAGGCGTCGTAGCAGAAACGGCAGCCGATGAGGCGGTAGGCCAGGCAGAGGTCGGTGTCCAGATCGGCCAGGCCCAGCAGGGTGTTCTCGGCCGTGGCGCCCTGGGGCAGTTCCAGCGCTTTGGTGGGGCACACCTTCACGCACAGCGGATCGCCGCCGTTCTCTTCCTTACACCAGTCGCACCAGTCCTGGCTGTAGGTCATGACCGGGGTGCGCATGTTCAAGATGCCGTTCTCGATGTGAGCAGGAGCGATGACGTTGCGGGGGCACACCTCATAGCACTTCTCGCAATGGATGCAAGCGGAAACCAGCTGATCCTCGTTCTGGCCTCCCGGAGGGCGCACCAGCGGATCGGAGCCGACATAGCGCACAGCGCCAAGGCCGCAAAGAACCGCAGTGCCTCCTAACCCCACTAACAGCGAGCGCCGAGAAATGACGCCGCTCGAACCCTCCTCTACGGGAGCGTTCTTCTCTTTTTGCTCGGTCATGGCTCCTTCTCCTCTCCCTAAACGAATAGGTTCCCGACTCCCAGCAAATTATTTCTACGCCTGCAGCAAGTCCTGCAGGAACTCGAAATCAACGGTCATGAATCCGTCGGTCAGGCTGGCCAGGCCCCGGTACAGATCCGTCTTGGCGAAACGACGCATGTCGGAGGTCATCATGGGCACCCAGGCCATCAGGTGGTCCTCCAGGAAGTTCTTCTGGGTGGTGAGCAGCTCGATGGCGGCGTCCTCGTCGCCGGCCTTCAGCGCGTCCACGGTGCGGTTGGCCAGGATTTGCATGAACTCCAGTTCCAGCGCCAGGTGGTCTTCCGCCTCTTTCCAGGTTTCCTGCTTGTCCAGCCCCTGGCTGCGGTAGATGGCCAGCACCTCGTCGCGGGCGTCCTGCATCATCAGGCGCTTCTCGGAGGTGTACACCGACTCGTACGGGTAAGCGGCCGAGAAGGCGTCCACGCCGTGGCCGATGAAGGTGCGCACGTAGTCGATGGCCAAATCGGTGATGGTGTTGCCCCAGGTGTTGGAAAGGAAGGTGGCAATGAGGCGGTAGCCCTCGTCTACCTGGCTGTTGCCGGTGGCGGCGGGGAAGCGCATGCCCTTCATTTCCTTCAGGAACTCCTCATCCACCTCAACGCGGTACAGGCGGGACAGCAGGCCGTAGGTAGCGGAACGCTGCTCGGTGATGGAGATGAGGGCCGCTTTGGTCTCCTCGTCCATCGGCTCGTCAACTTCGGTTTCCTCCACGATTTCAGTGATTTCTTCAGTCATTTGATATGCATCCTTTTCTCAAGGGAACAAGTTTCGGGAAGGTTCCGCGCTCTAAGCGTCGGCGTTCTCGGCCTCATCGCCGCCCTGGGTCGCCATCATTTCCTTCACGATGGCCAGGCCCTCGCGGCCGATTTCAGTAGTGGTCCAGGTGTCGGCCCACTCCAGCGCATCGCACTTCTCCAGCTTATCGATGAAGTGCGGCGCGTACAGGCGCGGCTTTTGCACCAGCGGATCGTCGTCCACCTGGGCGTTGATTTCCTTCACGGTCTTGCCGTCCTCGCAGATGGTGAGGATGCGCTCGTAAATGGGAAGGTAAAGGGTGTCCTGCTCCAGGATGTCGCGCAGGCGGTCCAGCGGACGGTCGGAATCCAGGTACTCGGCCCCCTCCTCGGTGATCACCCAGTAAATCTCGGGCGGATCCACCGGCTGGAGATACTCCACACCGTCGATTTCCACGATTTCCGGCTCGTTGTGGATGTTCTCGTAGGGCTCGCCCTCTTCGGTGACGCGGGTGATGGCGCCCGCCTGCTCCAGCAGGGCGGACAGGTTGCCGGAAGAGTACACCGAGAAGTTGTGGGCCTGCAGCTCGTCCACTTTGGCTTCAAGCGCGGTGGTGGATTGCGGGGTTTCCACGAAGGCGAGGATGCCCAGCAGCGTCTTGCGGCGCGGGGCCATCGACTTGAACAGGTTCTGGATGCGCTCGGCGGCAGGAATTTCCGGAACCGCTATCTCCTCAGCGGCGTGCTCCTCCCCCAGATAGCCCTCGATGCCAACGTAATCGTCGTCATCTTCCTCCGGTTCGACTTCATCCAGTGGGTTGTAGTCCTCGAAATCGGACTCAAGATCTAGTTCGAGAAAAGAATTATCGTTCGTCACAATAACCGCCCCTCTAAATAACGTTTGACAAATACCTTGCGCATTAAAGCACAAAGTGGTGACCCGCGCCCCCGCGGACCAACTTTTGCAAACATTATCCGTGCGATTACTTCGAACGGTTTCCCCAACGGCAATGGTAGCAGAGGTTTCACCCCTGTCAAGCAACCCCTCGCCGCGCGGCCCGTTTACCCCCGCCGCGCAACGAAAGGCGAATCAAGCACGCAGGCAAACAGCGCCCTTCGGGCAGAGCCCGCCCATGACATTAACCCCGTCCCCCTGTCATCAAGCCTTGCCGGTTGACACGCAAGTAGCCGAGGGTTTCCCAGGTGCCCCGGATTGGCCCGAAGGGCAGCCGAGCGGCCTTCGGGCCGTGAGGGCAGCCGAGCGGCCTTCGGGCCGTGAGGGCAAGCCCTGAGCGCCAAGGCGGGGCGCATGGGGAATCCTCGGCGGACGAGGGGGTTTCGTCGTTCGTCAGAACGACGAAACCTACTTGACCCAGGTGAACATGGAGCGGATCTTCTTTCCGGTCTTCTCGATTTCGTGGTCGTTGATGGCCTCGCGCTGCTCGATGAGCCACTTGTGGTTGTTGTTGCAATCGGCCACGAACTCCTCAGCGAAGCTGCCGTCCTGGATGCGGGCCAAAATTTCGCGCATGGCCTTGCGGGACTGCTCGTTAATCACCTTCGGGCCGGCGTAGTACTCCCCGTACTCGGCGGTGTTGGAGATGGAGTAGTTCATGAAGTGGATGCCGCTCTCGTACATGAGGTCAACGATCATCTTCATCTCGTGGTAGCACTCGAAATACGCCAGCTCGGGCGGATAACCGGCCTCCACCAACGTCTCGAAGCCGGCCTTCACCAGCTCTACGAGGCCGCCGCACAGCACCGCCTGCTCGCCGAAGAGGTCCTCTTCGGTCTCCTCCTTGAAGGTTGCTTTGATGATGCCGCTGCGGGCACCGCCCACGCCCCAGGCATAAGACAGGGCGATGTCCCAGGCATCCCCGGTGGCGTCCTGCTCAACGCACACCAAATCCGGCACGCCGGAGCCCTCCGTGTACTGGCGGCGCACGATGTGGCCGGGGCCCTTGGGGGCGCACATGATCACGTTCACCGTCTCGGGCGGGATGATGTAGCCGTAGTGGATGTTGAAGCCGTGGGCGAAGGCCAGGGTGTCGCCATCTTTCAGGTGCGGGGCGATGAACTCCTCGTACACCTGGGGCTGCAGCTCGTCGGGCACCAAAATCATGATGAGGTCGGCCTCCTCGGCGGCGGCGTCCATGGTCATCACCTTCAGACCCGCTTCTTCCGCCTTGGCCCAGGAGGACGAACCTTCGCGCAAACCCACCCGCACGTCAACGCCGGAGTCCTTGAGGTTCAGGGCATGGGCGTGGCCCTGGGATCCGTAGCCGATCACCGCCACCTTCTTGCTCTTGATGATTTCCGGATTCACGTCCTCTTCGTAATAAATTGTCACAGCCATGGTGTTCGCTTTCCTTTCGTCTCGGCTGATTGCGTTTTCTATAATCACGGGCGCCCGGCCCGGTGATGCCTATTCCTTCGAGCTGCGGCTCATGGCGATGGTGCCGGTGCGCACCGTCTCCTTGATGCCGTAAGCCCGCAGCAAGTCCTCCAAGCCCTTCAGCTTCGGCCCGTCGCCAGTGGCCTCGATGGTAAGGGAATTGCGCCCCACGTCAACGATCTTCGCCCGGAAAATGTTGGCGATCTCGATAATCTCGCTGCGCCGTTCGGGGCTGGCGTTCACCTTGTACAGCACCAGTTCGCGGTCGATGGCGTTGTCGTTGGTGAGGTCGGTGATCTTGTGCACGCTTATCAGCTTGTGAAGCTGCTTGGTGATTTGCTCGTAGGCCACATCATCGGCCACCACGATGGCGGTCACTCGCGACATGGTGGGGTCTTCGGTGGGGCCCACCGACAGCGACTCGATGTTGAAGCCGCGGCGGGAAATGAGGCCAGTGACGCGGGACAGCACGCCCGGCTTGTTCTCCACCAGCACTGAGAGCACGTGGTACATCCTCTATGCCTCCTCTCCCGCTTCAGGGGCCGTCTTCTGGGCAAGCCCCGCCGCTTCGGCCGCGCTGCGCTCCATCCGCTGCCCCACATCTTCGGGGTTGAATTCCCAGCGGCCGCCGAACTGGGCGTCCAGCTGGGCGCAAGGGGAAACGGTGGGGGGCTTCTGGGCGCCGGCGGGCATGTCGGTGCGCACCGCCCCCACCGCCACGTCGATGGCCCCCATGATGTTGTCCAGCGCAGCGCCGGGGGCCACCATGGGATACACGTTCTGCTCACGGGAAATGGCCACGTCCAAAAGGTAAGGCCCCTCGCTTGCCAGCATCTCGTCAAGGGCGGCGTCCACCTGGGCCGGGTCGGCGATGCGCCTCCCCTGCCAACCGTAGGCGTCCGCCAGCTTCACGAAGTCGGGCACCGGCTCTAACAGCGTTTGGGAATAGCGCTTGTCGTAGAACAGCTTTTGCCACTGGTGCACCATCCCCAAGCAGCGGTTGTCCAAAATGAGCACCTTCACGTTGGCCCCGTTGATGGAGGCGGTGGCCATCTCCTGGCTGTTCATCTGGAACGAGCCGTCGCCGGCAATGCACACCACCGTTTTGCGCGGATGGGCCACGGCGGCGCCGATGGCGGCGGGGAAACCGAAGCCCATGGTGCCCAGGCCGCCGCTGGACAGGAAGCTGCGGGGCACCTCGCGATCCACGAATTGATGGGCCCACATTTGATGTTGCCCCACCTCGGTGGTGACGATGGACGCCCGTGGATCCAGCTTGTCCGACAGCTTCTTCAGCACCACCTCGGGCACGATCTCGTCGGTGGCGTCCCCCACGTTGGGATGGTAGAAGGGATAGCGCTCGTGCCATTTGCCGATGCGCTCCAGCCATTCCGAATCGGCCGGCGCCGCGCCGTCTTTGCGCAGCTGTTCCACCATGGCAGCCAGCACGCCCTTCAAATCGCCCACGATGGGCACCTGGGCCTCCCGCACCTTGCCGATTTCAGCGGGGTCGATGTCGATGTGGATCACCTGCGCGAACGGGGCGAACTCAGAAAGCCGCCCGGTAACCCGGTCGGAGAAGCGAGCACCGCAGGCGATGAGCAGATCGCACTCGGTCATGGCCAAGTTGGAGTACTTCGCCCCGTGCATGCCCACCGCCCCCAAATTCAGCGGATGGCTGGCAGGAACGCCCCCTTTGCCCATGAGGGTGGTAACCACCGGTATCTGCATCAGGGAAGACAGCGCCGCCAACTCCTCCGACGCGTTGGCGCTTATCACGCCGCCGCCCACGTACAAAAGCGGCCGCTTCGAGGCATCGATCAACTTGCATGCGGCGCGCACTTGCTTGGCGTTGCCGCGGTAGGTGGGCTTGTAGGAGGGCAGGTTCACCTCGTCCGGGTACTCGAACACCATCTTGGCCCCTGCCAAGTCGCTGGGAACGTCGATGAGCACCGGGCCCGGCCGGCCGGTGACGGCGATGTGGAAGGCCTCGCGGATGGTGCGGGTGAGCTCGTCGGTGGACTGCAGCAGAAACGAGTGCTTCACCACCGGCATGGTGATGCCCACGATGTCGGACTCCTGGAACGAATCGGTGCCGA
>ERZ777306.1213-NODE-1213-length-43365-cov-8.139575_pt1 | contig 43365 bp, 44 predicted proteins | sample MGYA00374966_ERZ777306 | MGnify/ENA primary metagenome ERZ777306 (study PRJEB29329, sample SAMN06343882) | mouse gut metagenome | isolation source: Mouse cecum | place: Austria: Vienna | collected 2014-11-15 ... | reverse complement strand
TCGTCTTCAGCTTGGGAAGCTGACGTGCTACCATTATACCACGCCCGCAGTGATGGATATAATATAACCCCGCGCATTAAAAGTCCAGTATAAAACATAAAAAGATTTGACTTTTGACTATTTTGGATACATAATGGGCGAGCAAATCCCAATGATTGCCATTTTTGTTTATCCAGTACGCGGTATGCGTGTGGTACATCAACCGGCGAGTGTTCGCTCTTGATGATGGCTGTTGTGATTTAGAAACATAAGGAATTTATAAAATGTCGAAGAATATTTTGAACTTAGATTATGAATCTTTTTTTCAGCCGACATCTAAACTGAAAAATCAGGCTAAAAAGGAATTGCCTGGGGCGGTTAAAATGGATATGAGTGCGGCGCAAAAGTTCTTTGGTTTGGAAATGTTGTTCCAGACTGTACAACGTGTAAAATAAAACAAAAAAACAAGGAGTAAAAAAATGGCAACAGTTATCAGATTGGCGCGTTACGGTGCGAAAAAGCGTCCGTATTATCATGTGGTTGTAACGGATTCCCGCAATGCCCGCAATTCGGGTAATGTTTTGGATGTTGTTGGAAAGTATGACCCGATGCAGCCGCGCGACAGCGAAAAGCGCGTTATTCTGAACATTGACCAGGTAAAGGCCTGGATAGAAAAAGGTGCCAAACCGTCGGACCGCGTATACAAGTTCTTGGCGAATGCGGGATTGGTTGCAAAAAAGCCGGTTCCCAATCAGACGAAAAAACACCTGCAGTCTGAAAAGACCCAGATGAAAATAAAAGACAAGGCTGACAAGCTGGCAAAAGCAGCGGAAGAAAAAGCCGCCGCAGAGGCTGCGGCAAAAGCGGCCGCCGAAGCGCCTGCACAAGAGGCAAGCGCGGAATAAGCTCGTGATTAATTATGCCCGGTTTCGTCCGGGCATAAAACGTAATGGGGTAATTTATGTCTAAGTGTTCATATAATGATAAATTGGAATGTTCTGCAGAACATCAACAACTGGAACTTAATCGTCAACTGTTTGTTGCCGGTATCAGTGGCGCATTTTGGTTAATGTCGTCCAAGCCGAAACAGTGCAAGGCCCAGCCGCATTTCTGTCAGCGCTTAGCGGCGTTTGCCGAAACCCAACAAAAACAACGATAAAAATAAGCCATGACAAAGGTTTCTGAAACATTTATCAGCATATGCCCAATTGACGGATCCGTATGCAAGCCGTCTACAAAAGAATTACGGGAATATGCCGCATGGCTTGAAAAGTTAGCCGAAAGTAAAAGCACAATGTTATTTTCCAATGGCGGAATTCATTGGTGCCCGGGTGCATGTGGTGAATCGATGCGGCAACAAGCCAATGGTCTCATTTGTAAAGAAACGGGTATTGATCCGCAACAGTATCTTAATGCCCATGGTCACCAGAGATGAATGATAGCACAAAAATCTTAATCGGAAAAATTGTAGCCCCCCAGGGTGTCCGCGGCGAGGTGCGTGTCCAGGCATATACCGCCAGTCCTATGGATTTTCAGCATATCCCGGTACAGAGTGCGCGTTTTCCCGATGGTGCGTTTAAGTTTGTACGTCGTCTGAATCCGACGTCTGATGTGATAATTGCGCGCATCGACGGTGTGGGCGACCGTAATGCGGCCGAAGAACTGCGCGGTACGGAACTGTTTGTTGCACGTGATGCCCTGCCCGCGGTTGGGGATGATGAATATTATCAGGCTGATTTGATAGGTTTTCATGTTATTCGCAATGGGAAAACAATAGGCATACTGGACGGCTTTCAAAATTTCGGCGCCGGTGATATAATGGAACTGGATACGGGTGACATGGTGTTGTTTGCCGGGGCGGCCGTTGATTTGGAACACAGGACTATTACGGTAAAATAAAATGCATTTTAATATACTTACCATTTTTCCAGAAATGTTTCCGGGGACGCTGGGGGCTGGGGTTGTCGGGCGTGCACTGGACAAGGGCATTTGGTCGTATAATGTAGTAAATATTCGTGATTTTGCCTATAACAGTTATGGCAGTGTCGATGATGAACAGTTTGGCGGCGGCAAGGGTATGGTTATGCGGCCGGATGTTCTGGGGGCGGCGCTGGATTCTATTAAGGACCGCGGCCGTGTTATATATTTTTCGCCCCGTGGCCCGCGCCTGGACCAACATATGGTTCGCGATTTTGCCAGGCGTCCGGATGCGACATACACCCTGCTCTGTGGACGCTATGAAGGAATTGATGAACGAATCATTGAAGAATATGATATAATGGAATTGTCTATTGGCGATTATATCCTGTCCGGGGGTGAAATTGCCGCACAGGTTTTTGTTGACAGTGCGGTTCGCTTGATAGATAATGTGGTTGGTGGCGGCCAAGACGCCACTGCGAATGAAAGTTTTGAAATCGGGGGGCTGGAATGGCCGTTATACACCCGCCCGTCGGCATGGCGCGGACGAAATGTCCCAGAAGTCCTGCTGTCTGGTCACCACGGCAATATAGAACGGTGGCGGAAACAACAATCGGACGAGATAACCAAACAAAGACGTCCGGATTTAATAAAGGAAAAGTAAAAGATGAGCATTATTAAAAAAATCGAAGAACAACAGGTTGCAAAACTGCGCGGCGACAAGAAAATCCCTGCATTTAAGGCGGGCGACACGCTGAAGGTACACGTAAAAATCAAGGACGGCGACAAATTCCGTATTCAGATTTTTGAAGGTGTTGTTATCGCACGTGACGGTGGCGAAGGCAACAACGCATCGTTCACTGTTCGTCGTGAATCATACGGTGTTGGTGTAGAACGTAAGTTCCCGCTGTACAGCCCTGCGATTGAAAAAATCGAAAAGATTCGTATTGGTCGCGTACGTCGTGCAAAGCTGTTCTTCCTGCGCGGATTGTCCGGCAAAAAGGCTCGTATCGTCGAAGATTTGGCGGCGGCCTCTGCGGAAAAGAACGCAGGCAAGTAAAGATATATTGCTAGAAAAATCCCGCCAAACGGCGGGATTTTTTTTTATCGCTGGAAAACGCGTGGATTTGTAATGTTTGGGTTTATTAATGGTACCGGGCGATAGTTTGTTTTTTCCACGCTTACATTTATGCAATTTTGATGATTCTGGAAAGTGTAGTCCTGGATGTGCAGATGGCCGTGATAGTTTATTATTGGTAAAATGTTTCCAAATTCTGGCAATGGCTCATGCGACAGAATTATAAAAAGTTCTGCGTTGTATACGGGCTGGTCGAATACGCGGTCAAATCCTGCATCCAGCCACCAGCTGACGCTATGACAGCGGTCGTGGTTGCCTAAAATAAGGTGCTTGCGCCCGTGCATGTGTGATAAAATATTGCGAACGCGCTCTTTTGTGGCGCCAAACATAACATCCCCCAGCCAATAGCAAATATCGTTTTTGCCAACGACAGAGTTATAGTTTACAATTAGGGCCGTGTTCATTTCTGCGGCGTTCTCGAATGGACGTTTGCCAAAATGAATAATTCGCTCGGAATAAAAATGAGGATCCGAGTACACAAATGTAGCCATGCGTCTATCTCCCTAATGTATTGATTTGGCGGCACTGCATTTGCAAGCGCGCCAGTTTATCCATAATATCTGACCACAGGGGCGGCGTGGTCAAAAATTCGTCTTTCATCGATTCATAATCCTGCTGCAGGTCGCGCAGGACTGCCGGCGACGGCAGTAAAGACAGGTCTTTTGCTGAATGGATGTTGGTAATGTTTTTTGTTGTATAAATCTGCTGATATAGAACAGTGTTTTGCAACATGTGTTTCGTATCGGCCAGATTTACAAACGGCATCATGGTTGCAATGTCGTAGTAATGACGCGATATAAAAAAATTGCTTTTTGGCATTCCAATCGCAGAGAAAGAGTTCAATGCAAACATTTTATCCCAAAACGTCTGCTCGTATGCAACGGTTGGTATGACGCGCATTGGCTCTTTTGTAGAATATGGTTGTACCGCACGATATTTTATCGTTTTGCTGTCATATTTTCGCGGAATGATTTCAATGCATATATGCTGAAACATTTTGTTTATGTCCGATTGAAACAAAATATGCAGTGTCGGGTACGATGTCTGTTGTTCTGGATTGTGCAGCGCCCGCCATTCACGGTCGGTTGATAGCATAAAGCGCCTGTCCTGATTTATTGCATAGTTGATGCGAGGCATCAGTACGTCAAATATAAATTCTTTGAAACATGCGACATGTTTTTTTAGTCTGCATCTGGTGCGCGCCAGGGGCAGTTCTTCAAATTCATTCGTTACCAGGTCAATATCGTGACTGATGCGCTGACAAATATTGTATGATTTTCGTAGTGTTGCGCCACCCGCAAATACCAATGTCTCGAATGCCGATGCGTCCTCAAACAGCGTGCTCAGAATTTCGCATTCCATATAATCTTGCTCCGCCGCGAGAGGGTTTGGCATATTTTTAATAATTTTTTGTGCCCCAGGGCTTTTTACAGACATATATATTTTATAGTACGTTTTGTCGCTTTTGTCAAGTTTTGATGATTTAAGAATTTGACTTTATCAGACGACAGCGCTAATATATAAGCCGGTATGAAAAAATATATTTCTGCATTTTTGATGGCGTGTGCCCTGCTAATTGGGCCGTCGGCTGATGCATATATCGACCGTGAAACGGCGGTTTTGCGCGTAATGAACAAGGCCGCGGGCAAGGCTCACACTATTTATGTTCCGGTGGGGGCACGTTCTTCGTTTGAAAAGCTGGGGATAATGGTGCGAACATGCAAGCAGACAGACCCTTTCCAGGCCGAAGACTTTTTTGCTTTTATAGAAGTATCCCAGGACAGTAAAATTTTCAGCGGCTGGATGAGTCGAAACGAGCCGGGAAACAATCCGTTACAGCATCCGGATTATGATTTGTGGTTGGTTGAATGTCGCAGTATGGCGGAGTAATTAATAGATAAAGGAGACTGAGAGTGAATTTTATAAAAAAATATTTTAAAATTTTAATCGGTGTTGCCGCGCTGATACTTGTTTTTATGATTTTTATAATGAGCCAGCGCTCCGAAAATCTGGAAACGGCCCCGCTGAAGAAATGGCCGGCGGCATCGCTGGAGCGCAGAATTGCCGCCGCTAAGATACTGGCCGGTACGGATGACAACGCGGAACTGATTGTTCAATGCATAGACAAGATTGCCACCCTGCCCGATTCTGCCGAAATGGCTGTGCGTGATGCCGCGTCTTTGTGCTATACCGGAATTCAGTTAAAGGATAACTTATAAAAGTGTTGCGCCTGCTCTTTGTCATATTAATTACTGCGGGGTGCGTTTGTGGCGTGCCCCGCGATTGTCAGCTGGGGGCGCAGTATCTGGGCGCGGCCTATGAATTGGATCCGCTGGGCGAAGGCTATGGATACGACCCTGATCCGCTGATACGAACAGATGCGTTTGACTGTACCACTTTTGTTGAAACAGTTCTGGCGAATGGCGATGTGGGGCGGTTGAACAAAATAAGATATGCGGACGGTATTGTCGCATTCGAGCGGCGGAATCACTTTATTGAAACAGACTGGCTGGTTAACAATGCGGCGATGCTTGAAAACGTCAGTGGACAATATGGCCGGGCCGACATACGCCGCGTGCTAATCGATAAAAGCGCATGGGCGCGTGTGGTACACGGAATAGAAATACAGGCCGCGCCGGTTGCGACGGACATAGAATACATACCGTATGAACATCTTGAAAAAATAAACACCCAAGATGTGTTGATTGCTTTATTTATCGTTGGTAATTCTGAAAAACATGCTAAGATTGGAACCGATATCGCGGTTGTGCATATGGGTTTTGTATTGCCGGGTGGCAAGGTTTTACGGCATGCATCCACCGGTCGCGGCGTCGTAGACGATGATTTTGCAGAGTATGTTGAAATGCGCCGCAAAATGAAAGGCAATATTGGTGTTGCATTGGTAAAAATAAAATGACAGAAGAAAAGATAATTAAACTGAACATGGGCACACTGTATGGCGGCAGTAATGATGATCGTGCGACGCTGTGTCTGGGGATTGAATCGTCGTGTGATGAAACGTCTGCCGCAATTGTTGATTCAAATCGCAATATTTTGGCGCATATAATTTATTCCCAAATACCAGAACATCAAAAATATGGCGGTGTTGTGCCGGAACTGGCCGCGCGTGCGCATATATTGGCCATAGACACCGTTGTCCGCCAGACACTGGATGCGTGCGGAAAAAAAATAGACGACATTGATGTAATAGCCGCCACTGCGGGACCGGGCTTGATTGGCGGTGTTCTTATCGGCTGGATGGCGGCCACGGGCATTGCCCATGCGACGGGGAAACCGCTGGTTGCGGTAAACCATCTGGAAGGACACGCCCTGGTCCCGCGTTTGCATGCGGCGGATGCCGCCGGGGGTGATGCGGCGTGCGCGGTTGATTTTCCGTATCTTTTAATGCTGGCATCGGGCGGACATTGTCAAATTTTGCTGGTGCGCGGTGTCGGCCAGTATGAACAAATAGGCCAAACACTGGACGACAGCGCCGGCGAGGCATTTGATAAAGTTGCAAAGATGCTGGGGCTGGGGTATCCGGGTGGGCCGATTGTTGATTCGCGTGCACGTGCCGGCAATCCAGAGCGGTTTAAATTTCCGCGCCCGTTATGTGATAAGCCAGGATGTGATTTTTCATTCAGTGGCATAAAAACGGCCGCCCGTGTTATGCTGGACAAGGCGCCCACACCATACACTGAAGAGTTTGTAAATGATTTCTGTGCATCGTTTCAGTCCGCGGTTGTTGATTGTATTGTTAACCGTCTGGGGCATGCGATGGATGATAAACGCGTTCGCGCGGCGGCGCCAAAAACATTGGTCGTGGCCGGCGGCGTGGCAAAAAACAGCGCAATTCGCGCCGCGATGGGTAAACTGGCGGCGGCGAACAACATGGTGTTTGCGGCGCCGCCATTGTCGCTGTGTACGGATAATGGCGCAATGATTGCATGGGCGGGGCTTGAAAACTATCGGGTTGGGCGTGTCGTAGATGGCCCGGTTGCGCCGCGGCCGCGATGGCCACTTACTGAATTGTAAATGTGGCGGATATATGATATAATTTTTGATTATGAACAAAAAGAAACATGAAATATATGAGAGCGTTACCAAAAGCCTTGTAAAACAGCTGGAGGATATGAATCTGCCACGGGACCAGCGGTTGCGCGCTAAGAATTTGACACTGCTGTTTCGTGATAGCTTTAAGCTGGAAACTGTAAAGCATGCAACTTTTTATATCGACGCTAAATATGATTACAAGTTTTTTCCGTATGATTCTTACGGATTTTGTCGTGCATCCAGCTTTTCTTTTGTTGCATTGATGAACAACCCTGACTGGCAGTTGATGTACATTGATGATATTTGGGCATATGGCCCCCACTTTTTTGTAATGCACATGCCCAGTCGCAAGCCATTTGATTTGACATTTGACCAATATCTGTATGACGGGATAGAAATTCCGTATTACTTAGGCCGGCCGGCTAAAATTGATAAAGACGGCAAAAACGTAATTACAAGATTTTTGCATGCGGCAGAATTTGATTTTTCGCTGGCGCTAAAAAATCTGAACAGGGATTAACAATCTATGCAAAAACCAGAACCGTTTGTGAAACCAGATACCGTGTTCAGCGTTACCGATGCGGCCGCATTGCTAAAAGGTGTTGTTGAAACAGCTTTCCCGTGTATAAAAATTCGCGGTGAACTGTCGCAGATTACGCGTGCATCATCGGGTCATATGTATATGACCATAAAAGATTCCGGTGCGGCAATATCTGCAATAATTTGGCGCGGAACACCGGTAAATTTTAAGCTGGAAGATGGCCTGGAGGTTATAATAAGCGGGCGTTTGACCACATATCCGGCACGCAGTAATTATCAAATTATTGTAAACGAAATTGAAATGGCCGGTGTTGGCGCAATTTTAAAGATGTTAGAGGCGCGAAAACAAAAGCTGGCGGCAGAGGGCTTGTTTGACGCCGCCCGCAAAAAGCCGCTGCCGCGGTTGCCGCGACGCGTTGGTGTTGTAACCAGTCCAACCGGCGCCGCGTTCCAAGATATTCAAAACCGTCTGCGCGAACGTTTCCCTGTACATGTAATTTTATACCCTGCAACGGTTCAGGGCACAACCGCCGCGGCCGAGGTTGCCGCCGGCATAGAATATTTTAATCGTGAGAAAAATGTTGATGTAATAATTGTTGCGCGCGGGGGTGGTGCACTGGAAGATTTACTGCCCTTTTCCGAAGAAATTGTCGTGCGTGCCGCCGCGGCCAGCCAGATACCGCTGATATCGGGTGTCGGGCATGAGCCTGACTGGATGCTGATTGATTTCGCAGCCGATTTTCGCGCCCCCACCCCAACCGGTGCGGCCGAAACGGTTGTGCCGACAAAGTTGTCGCTGATTCAGGATTTGGATAATATGTGGCACCGATTGTCGGGGAATTTTACAACGCGGCTTGCCCATGCGCACAGTCGAATGGATGCAATCGTGATAAAAAGCCCGCGCCAGATGTTGATGGAACGGGCCCAGCGCCTGGATGACATCGGTCACAGCATGGATATAATAATCAGCGCAAAAATGCAGCAAGGACATCAAAAAATACAGATGGCCTCTACATTCCCGAATATTTTAACGGCCAGAATGGCGGCCCTGAATCAATCCGTTATGCATTTGGGCCAGATGCTGAATTCGTTGAGTTATAAAAATGTTTTGGCGCGCGGATATGCAATTGTTCGCGACGCGGATGAAAACATTATCAGCAGTTCCGCAACCAGCACACAGCCCGCCACAATAGAGTTTGCTGACGGTGTTTTGGAAATATGCAAATAAATTCCGATTTAAATATGTAAAAAAATAAAATCCGCGATTGCGGATTTTATTTTTTCATCAGTGTTTTTGCCGTTGCCAGTGATTCCGGTGTTATTTCGGCGCCGCTGATTATTCGCGCGATTTCATTCAAACGTTCGGCCGCGGTTATTTCGCATACACTGGTTGTGGTTACGTCGTTTGAAACCTGTTTGCTGATTTTAAAATGACGGTCGGCATATCCTGCCACCTGGGCGGAATGCGTTATGACCAGCGCCTGGCCGGCCGCCGCCAGGCGCCCCAGGCGTGCACCAACCGCACTGGCGGTGGCGCCGCTGATGCCGGTGTCAATTTCATCGAATATAAATGTCTGGGCGCCTTGTGTGCCGGCCAGAACCACGCGTAACGCCAGCATAAATCGGGCCAGTTCGCCACCGGATGCCGTTTTGTGGATTGGCCCAAAAGGCATGCCTGGATTGGTCTTTATCATAAATGTAACATTATCCGTTCCCGCGCCACAGGCCGGTGCATTAGATATTTCCGCAACAAAATCCGCATGCCCCAGTTTTAAATCGGGCAGTTCTGCCAGTATGCTTTTACGCAATACGTCCGCCGCCATGATGCGGGCCTGGTGCAGTGTGGCGGCATGTCTTTCAAATTCGGCCCGCTTTTTTGACATTTCCAATGTTACTTTTTTCAGTTCCGCATCAGAATTGTCAATGGTTGCCAGCTGGTGGGCCATCGTTGCCAGTTTTTCAGGCAATTCATCCGCAGGGATGCGATGCTTGCGGGCGGCGGCGCGTATGGCGAACAGGCGCTCTTCTATGGATTCTAAATCAGCGGTATCAATGTCTGCCGGCGCCAGACTGCCCGCGATATCGGATAAAGTCTGGGCGATGTCATACAGTTTGTCTATCTGTTCCTGGTATGGATTTGGCGACGTTTTTATGTGTTCCAAGATATGCGCCACAGAATAAACCGTCGCATCCAGCGAGTTGCCACGCGGTGCCAGTGCCGCAACCGCATCATTTAGTACCGCGGTGTCTTTTTCTGCATTCATCATCGCACTGCGGCGTGTTGCCAGTTCTTCTTCTTCGCCCACAACAACACCGAGCGCTTCAAGCTCTGCGACATTGTGTTCTAAAAAATCGCGCTCTGACGCCGCGCGCGCCAACATTTCAGTCAGCTCGTTCATCCGCTTGCGGGCGGCATTGTATTCGCCATACGCCCGGCGTGTGGCGGCGGCAATTTCATAAAAACCACTGTCGTTTCTGGCCGCAAATTCATCCAGCGCCCCGCGGTGCGTCGTGCCGTCCAGTAATGCATGATTTGCAAACTGGCCATGAATTTCCACCAGTATATCCCCAACCGCTTTTAGCGTTTTTACAGACGCCGCACAGTCGTTTATCCATGCGCGTCCTTTTCCGTCGGCGGAAATTGTGCGCCGCAAAACCAGCATGTCGTCGTCACATTCTATGCCGACATCTGTTAATATTTCACGAACCGCGGCCGGCGTTGTATCGAATTCCGCCGTTACGGATGCGCTATCCTTGCCGCCGCGTACCAGACCCGCATCGCCCCGCGCACCCAGCGCCAGCGCCAAAGCGTCCAATAATATACTCTTTCCGGCGCCAGTTTCACCGGTTAATATATTCAACCCCGCGCCAAAATCTAAATTCAGGCGCTCAATCAATACGATATTGGATATTGATAATCTTGTAAGCATGTGGGAATTATAGCGTTGTCATACACCGTATTTCAAGATTTTTTATAGATTTTCCAGTTGCCAATCATGTGTCCACAAAATAGAGGCGCATATTTTATATCCCGGATAAATTATCCGTAGTAAATCGCAGTATTCGCGCAGCTGGGCCTGGTATTTTGTTCGCCGGGCCGATTTGTCTATGTCTGTTTTGTAATCAAGTATGCGAATGATTTTTTGCGCATCGTTGATAATCATGCGGTCAATACGTCGGCTGACAAATACACCGTTTATAGTTCCCGCCACAGGCACCTCTGTACGGGCGCGGGGCGAAAAATAATCTGCGGCGCCATCAATGCCCGATATCTTTTCCGCCAAGGCCGCATCGCCACATATATTTTCGCCATCGATGGTTATTTTTTGCAGGCTGTCATGCATGCGTGTTCCGCATTGCGTTGCAAATTGTTTTGCCTGTTGTGCCGCAATTAAGTCGCATAATGTTTCAGACATTTGTAATCCTTATCGGGGTCGATGATGTGTCGCCAAAAACATCCCACAGACGCGCATGCCAAGAATCCGGATTGGGCGCCTTGTTTGAGGTGTATCCATATATGTACAGACGGTCGCGTGCACGCGTCATTGCAACATACAGCAGACGATAGTATTCCGCGATTTTGTCGCGCATTGCGGCCGCGGCGGCATCCGCGCGCCGGGCCGATGCCGCCGCCCGGGGCACCCAAATCCATGGCACCGGCATATCGTCGTTGCGGCGTATTGCGGGTACGGGAATAAATTTGTCGCCGTCGGGCATGTTGGTTGTGTCTATCAGAAATACTATCGGCGCCTCCAGTCCCTTGCTGCCGTGAACTGTAACTATTCTGACGCCACTGCTTTCGTCCATGTCGCGTTTTATTTCACTGCCGCCGGTAATGAACCATTTTAAAAAGTGACGCATTGTGCCTGGCTGGGTTCGTTCATACGCCAGACAAATTGTTAAAAACTCTTCCAACGGATCTATTATCTGGGCGCCCAATGCCGCAATCATTTCACCGCGAACATTATTTGAATTTAATACGCCAGAGAAAAAGGTATGTGGGCCATCGATGGCGGCATGCTCAATCATTGCATTTAAACGCTGGAAAATATCGGGGTGTGCATTCTTTATGATATCAAATACTGATGTTGCGGCATCCGTGTTTGGATTGGATTTTATTGCGTTCACACGTGCGGTACATAAATTTAAAATATCGCCTTCTGTCAATCTGAAAATAGGACTTTTTAATACGCAACATAAAGAATAGTCGTCTGTGGGTAAAATGCAAAAACGGACAAGATTCAGTAAATCTCTGATTGCAGGAAAATCCGGCAGAACAATTCGATCGCTGCCCGCGACATCTATATTGCGCCGTTTAAGTTCTGTTACCAGTGGCGCAACCAGCGGCTTTCGTTTTTGGACAAGAATCATGATGTCGTCGGCACAGCATTCGTTTCCATTAATCATGTGTTGGATTTTATCGGCTATTGTGCGTACGTATTCACGGACATCACGCCCGTCTTCTTTTTTTGAAACAAACGGATGCAACTCGACCAGGCCGGGTGCGTTCTCGCGAAAACATTTGTGCGCATTATTTGCAAAACCGCTAAGCTCTATTATTTCACGGTTGCTGAAAAATCTGTCGACGGTTTCCAAAATTGGCGCGGTAGACCGGAAACTTTGAGCCAGCGGTATTTCGCGTATCTCGCGAAAGTTATGCTGTATTTGTGCCGCGATATCATGCCGACTGGCGGCGAATGCGGCCGGGTCTGCGCCCTGGAACCCATAAATAGACTGTTTGCTGTCGCCAACAACGAATATTGAATGCGGCGTTTTGCCGGTGTCGCCGTCTGTAAAAAAGTCGCCCGCCATCATGCGCAGAATATCCCACTGTTGGGGGCTGGTGTCTTGTGCCTCGTCTACCAGAATATGGTTCAGCGACAGGTCCAGTTGTGACAGCACCCACCCCATTGTTTCGGGGCGCGCAAACAGACGACGGGTGTATAAAATCAGGTCGTCAAAATCCAATACGTTGCGCATCTTTTTTTGCTTCATATATGATTTGGAAAAGGCAGCCGACAAATCAAATAGAGCGATTGTATCGTCCATAATTTGACGATTTAAATTATACTGCGCCAATTCGTAAACACGGTCTTGTTCTTGTCGCAGATAATCCTTTTTTGAAACGTCTTTCTTTTTATCCAAACCCAATGTTAAGTAGGCAAACTTATATTCTTCAAAATCTGTAGTTTTATCAATAAACTGTTTTGTTTTGTTAATTATATCTGTCAGGTAGACGGCCGGTGTTTTTCGTGTTTTTTGATCTAATTCAGCGTTTTCTATGATTTTTTGCAATAAATCATGTGATATTTCCGGCTGTGGCGATAAATTAGAAAATAAAAATTCTTTAATCGTATCAATAAAGTATTTGCGATACTTATCAATGTTTTCAACCTGAAAAAAGGTCTTGTACTGTGCGGTCAGTTCTTTTAATAAATCAGGCATATAGTATTCTGATACACGCCCTATTATATGCGCAAACGCATCTGCCGTCCGGACATCTGTTCCGGAAAACAGAATCATTTTATCAAACGCATCCTGTAATAATACCTTTTGGCTGGCATCAGAGACAAGAGACCATGCCGGCGACAGCCCCGCCTCTATTGGGAAACGATGCAGAATTTCCTCACAGAAACCATGAATAGTTTTAATTTTTAATATGTCGGGGTTGTCTATATATTTAAAAAAGATATTTCGGGCATTTTGCAAATCTGTCGCATTGGGTGTGCCATTAAACGCAACGCCAGCCAGCATATCGCGCAAATCGTCATCTGATGCCATTGCCCAGCCGCGCAACATTGACAATATTCTGTTGCGCATTTCGCCGGCACCAGCATTTGTATACGTCAAACACAAAACGCCCCCGGATGCATCGGTGCGAAACAGAATTCGCAACAAACGCTGGACCAGAACGCTGGTCTTGCCGGTGCCGGCATTGGCCTGAACCCATACGTTTTCTGATGGCTCTGCCGCAGTGTTTTGCTCTGGTGAAAGAGTCGTTTTTTTTGCCATTTATACCCTTGCTTTACTTTTAAGATTCTAGTATAAATTTCATAGAACTTCAAGAATGATATATTTTGTCGCGGAGGGGCGAAAATGGAAGCAGGCATTTCTGTTTTACTGGGTAATAAAACAATATTGATTGCATTTGGCGGCATGACGGCGCTGATGCTGGCGGCGATAGGAACGCTGTTTTTCGTGTCGAGAAAATCGCAAAAGGTTATGGAATCCCTGTTGGGGATAATGTTACAGCCAGAACGCGTAAAAATACACGATGCCGCCCGGGTTTTGCGCAGTCTGTTGGCCGACGAAATCGCAAAGATAGAGGCCGGTTTTAAAACCATGTGCGACACGATGGAGGCCCAGATTGCGGCCACAAACAAGTTGCAAGAAGAGCTGGGGGTGCAAAATGAAAAACTGGTGGCGACGGCCGATGCGGCAACGAAAAAGCTGGCGGTGATGTCGCAACGTCTGGACAACACCGTGGGCGGCCTGAAGAATGTTGTAGAATCGGAAACATGGCACGACGTTGAAAGCGCAACAGATCGTTTTGCCGCAACAGTTAATGAATTATTGGCGCGGATAGACGCCACATCCCAGGATGCGACAACACGCATTGCAAACATACAATCTCAAATCGATGGATGGGTGGAATCTGGCAACCAGCTATCTGAGCGTCTGGCGTCAGAATTTGAAAAGAACGGCGCACAAATGACCGACATATCGGGCCGTGCGGAAACAATGCGTGATGGTTTAAGCGCCCTGGCCCAATCGGTGACCGACGGATTTAACAATGTAAAGTCATCCGCCGGCGATTATGAGGCCACCATGAACGCAAATGACAAGTTGCTGGGCGAACATATTGCAAAAATGGAAAACTATAGCAAGCAGTCAAAAAAACAGCTGACTGCACAGATGAATACGATTACAAATACGGCAAACGTTGTCGGCGGCCAGGTGCGTCTGGCGGAATCCTCGATAGACAAACAGGTGCGCAAACTAACGGATGCGGTCGAAACGCTGATGGCGTCCGCAACAACAACGGAAAATTCAGTTCGCGGCATATCAACAGAGCTGGCGACGCTTACCAACAGGTTTAACGGCGAGATAAAGGAATTCGCAACCGGCGTGGTCTCAGAACTGAAAACTGTTTCTGGCGTTGCAAATGTTACATTGGAAAATACAAAGACCGCGGCCGGCGCCTTCTCTGAATCTGTTCGGGCGATGGCAACAGGCGTGCGTGAAACGCTGATAGAAATGAATACTGCGCACACCCAGCTGTCGGGCCAGTCGGCCAGTCTGATAAAAATGTCGGCCGAAACCACCGCGCAACTGCAACCGCTGTCGGAACTGATAGAGAAGTATTATGCCGCCCTGCCCGACCTGTCGCGCGGCTCGGCGGAAACAACCCAGAACTTGGAAAAGATAGTTGCGTCGTTAAATGAAAAAATAAATCTGATGCGCGACACCGTCGCCCAGTCGATGGATACTATATCAGACTCTTCGGTAAAGCTGGAGGATTTGGCAGGCCAGTCGCGCCAGCAAATGATTGATTTGATGGCTGATTACGCAAAGGCCGTAAACACGATGCAGACGCTGAACAAACAAATGATGGTTGCCCGCGCGTCAGCCCCCATGGATGCGATTAAATCTGCGCCGACAGAATCTTTTGCCCGCGTCAGCAGTCAGGATTTTCTGCAACAGAGCGAACGCATGTTTGATAAAATGCATGAGCAGTCACTGGATTTGACGCGTGCGGCCGGGGCGGATATTCCGGATGTTGTATGGAAAAAGTATCATGCCGGCGATAAAACCATCTTTTCCAAATGGCTGGCTAAGATGATGGCGGCGGCCGACAAGAAACGCGTGCGTGATTTGCTGAAATCGGACGCGGTATTTAAATCCCAGGCGTCACAGTTTGTACGCAGTTTTGACAAAGTGCTGGCGGCGGCGCGCCAGGCCGACAATGCAGACAAGCTGGCCGCGACACTGCTTAAAACAGATTTGGGACAAATATATACAGTACTTAAGACACACTTATAAAACAAACGCCCCCAGCGGGCGTTTTTCTTTTTACGCCTGTAGGTATCAGGCTTTTTTACCGTACTAAAATAAATCAGAAACCCAGAGAAATGTTTGCCGCCAGACCGTATGATGTTCCCATGTCGTCGCGTAATCCGCGAACGGCAAGACTGTACGTTGCGTCGTCATATGGCGTTACAATGTCTAACTTTAAAGCCGCGCCTAATAACGAGTTTGTATGGGCGGATATCTGGATGCCGTATTTATATGTTATGTCTGCCGTGCGATTGGCATACTCTATGGCAACGCCGCCGCGGCCTGTTATGTGTGTATCATGCGTAACAACTTTTGCATAGTCGGCCCCAACACCGATTGTCGGTGTTACAGCAACCGCGCCACCAATATATAAATTTGGCCCGACGTCCATATTTACATACACGGATGCCGCGGACGGGTTGCTTAAAATTATATCGTTATCAAACAGGGATGGCGTATTCAGTCGTCCCATAGTGGCGCCCGCCTGTGTTTGAACAAAAATATTTTTACTGTTGTGGCGAAATGTCGCCATCGTGCCGTATAGTATTCCGGCATAATCATCTATGCCATCGGTTAGTTTTATACCGCCAACATATCCCGATGCGGATATGCTTGTAACGTCTGATACCGACAGATTTAGAGACAGCCCCGTTCCATATACAGATATGTCATTTCCTGTAATCAACAATGGTGATACAGACACCGGCAAGCCTGCATCCGTGTTCGACAGGCTGTATTGAATATGATTGTCAAATGTTCTTAGCGCGTTGTTAAATTTACGCGGATGCAGTCGCATGGAACGGCGCATAATTGCATTTAGTTCTGTAATGTTTTGCGCCTGGTCCAGCATTCGTATCAAATTCTCGTTTGCATTGTTGCGGCGCACGGTATTTAAAAAGCGGCCAGTTGGACTGCCCAGTATTTTGTAATAGTCTGTTTCACGCACCGTGCGAACATACAAATTTCCATTTTCAATAAACCCAGTGACGGCATAAAGTATATCCAGATTTTGCGCATTTATATTTACGGCGCCGTCCCCGGATATGTTTGACAGGACGGGCACATCGGGAACAATATCAGCCATATTTATATTTATTTCATTTTCGCCGATTAGTTCGATTAGCGGTGGCACGCTTTTTAGTTTCGGCAAAAAGTTATGAGATATTTGTATTTTGGAATCTGCCAGTGTTATTTTGTCTGCATTGCTGGCGATATTGCTGATGTCGGACCATGTTATGTCCGTTCCGCGATAGACCAGTATATTATAAGGCCCGTTAATGTTTAGTTCTTTTATGTCGTTGGAATTTTGTATTACCTGTGTCACAACGGCGTCAGGTTCCAGATTGATGTCGCCGTTTATTGTGCCATTGTTTCGGATGTATACGTCACAGCCACTGCCAATTGATATATCCGAGGATATAATGCCATGATTGTTCAAGTACACCGATTGAATAATATTTATATTCTTTGCGCTGAACAGTATCTCTGGCGCAATAGTAATATTATCTTCAAAATTGAAATAATCGCCATATATGTCGCTGTTGATATACGCGGCATTTGCAGAGCCGGAAACAATTACGACATACAGCGTAAAGTGATATAGCCTCACAACGCTCTCTCCTCATCCCCATTTGGGGACAAGATTAGCATATAGGATATTTTTCATAAAGTAAAAATTAACGTATCATCTGATATCGCAGCAAAAAACATTTAAGGCGCGGCGACAACACAACTTCTTGTGTGTTGCATTTCGCCATAAAATCAATATCAAGCCCTGCATTCAGTATATCGGACGGTTCACACGTATTGTTTGTTCGAACTGCGTCATCGTCGGGCATATTTGCGCGTTTTCGAGCTATGTCCATGCTATTATGGGGCGGAATAAAGTACAATGTTTTTATGTCATATTCGTTGTGCAGATTATGCTCAAAAAACCAATACTTCAGCTGATATGCATATCTGGGCTGAATAACGTCATATACCAGGTTTTTGTCCAGGTTGGCGCGAACTTCAAATTCTGGCGCACCATAAAGCCATTTCGGTTTTCCCGGCATCCATAATGTCTCGTTTACCCAAAGACGCGTTGCCAGCTTCATTGAATCAAAATCAGCCTCGCTGCGAAAATAGTAGTCTCGCCCATCTGCCTCGCCCGGGCGCATGGGCCGCGTTGTTGCCGAAACCAGCTTATGAAACATTTTTTTTGGCAGATAATTTTGTATAAAATAAGATTTCCCGCTGCCCGATACGCCCACGCAGAGTAATAATGTCTTTTTCATACCTAATAACTATATAGTTCGCCCCCGTTTATTTAACGGGGGTGTAAATTAATCCTCCAAGAAACTGCGCAGTTTTCTGGCGCGGGTCGGATGCTTTAGCTTATTAAGCGCCTTTTGTTCTATCTGGCGGATACGTTCACGTGTTACGCCGATATATTCGCCAACCTCTTCCAGGGTGCTGGTTTTATTTGTGCTCATACCGAAACGCTGGCGCAGAACAGTTTCTTCTTTTGGATCCAGTTCCGATAAAATCTGGGTAACAATTTTGCGCAGGTTTTTCTGAGCCGCCGACGTAAATGGATTCTTGGCGGTTTCGTCTGCAATAATTTCTATACGGCTGCTATCATCTTCGGTTCCAACCGGCGCCTCCAACGATATGGGTTTCAGATTAACCTTCATTGCCTTATGTATCTTGTCGACAGGCAAATAGATGATTTTTGACAGCTCTTCCGCCGTGGGATTGCGCCCGTACTTATGCATAAACTGACGAGAGGCGCGCTGAATCTTGTGAATGTTGTCAATCATATGAACCGGGATTCTGATTGTTCGTGCCTGGTCTGCGATACTGCGCGAGATTCCCTGCTGAATCCAGTTGGTGGCATATGTTGAAAACTTGTTGCCCAAACGATAGTCGAATTTGTCCACAGCCTTCATCAGACCGATATTGCCGTCCTGGACCAGGTCGGAAAAATCTAATCCCAGACCGCGATTGCTGGATTTTTTTGCAAATTTGATAACCAGACGCAGGTTCGCCTCTATCATTTCGCGTTTTGCACGCGCCGCCTCTGTCTGGCCGCGTCGAACCAGTTCAACAACCTTTTTATATTCGGCCGTTGGCTGGCCGGTTTCGGTTGCGATGGCGGTTATGTCCTCCTGAATTTTCAGGATGTCTTTTTCGTGTTTTTTTGCAAAATTCGCCCACAATGCATTTTTGGATTTGGCCAGTTTCTTTACCCAGTTACGGTTTAATTCATTTCCGGTGTATTCCGCCAGGAAATCCTCGCGCTTTATTTTATTGGCCAGTGCCAGACGCAACAGTTTTCCCTCCAGCCCCATTAACAGCTGGTCGCGTTGGGTCAAACGCTCTAAAATTTCTGCATTTCTGTCATCGTTAAGGCGTATTTTGCTGACATGTTCAAACAGCTCCAGGCGCATTTTTGCATATTTCTTTTCCAGCGCCTCGTCGGGTGTATTTGACGTCAACAAATTTTCCAGACGCTTTGCCTGCAGCTTTTGCATGCTGTTAAACGTCTTTTTTATTTTGCCGAACAAATCCACAACCATCGGCATCAACGCCTCTTCCATAACGGGAATCGGAACACCGGATGTTCCACGCGGCGTTTCTTCTTTCTTTATGCCGTCATCTTCTGTGTCTTCTTCTTCATCCTCTTCGTCGGATGCGGCGGACTCTTCCAAGTCATCCAGTTCGTCGTCATCCAATTCGTCTACATGTTCTACGCCTTTGGATTTTAACGCCTCTGACAACGCCGCCAGAGATTTTTGTTCGGATTCGCTGGAATACATAACTTCCAGATTTACAATATAGCGCAGACGTATGTCTTCGTTCAGCAACTGCTGATACCAGTCCAGCATGGCCTGAATGGTCATTGGGCTTTCGCACAAACCGTATACCATCAAACGAGATGCGGCCTCTATACGCTGGGCGATGGCAACTTCGCCGGCGGCGGTCAACAGCTGTACTGTGCCAATCTGTTTCAAATATGACTGAACAGAATCTTGAACACCCAGAACCAAGCTGCCTGTTTGACTGCGCTCTAGCTGTTTTGCAAAATGCTCGTAATCGTCGTCGTTGACATCAACCTGTTCGGCATCGGCATTCAACAAGTTGCGTGTCTTGTCGCGTGGCTCATCGGAATCATCGTCATAATATTTTCCCATATCCTGGGCAAAATTATCAGACTCCAAAATCTCGAGCCCCAAATCCTGCTGAAAGAAATCCAGCACTTCGTCCTGTTCCTCTGCCGGGATTTCATCCGCCTCGGTTGCGGCATCAAAGTCCATTTGGGACATATAGCCAACCTCGGCGGCAGATATAGCCAGTTTCTGTAAATTTTCCGGCAATGACTCTATCAGCAATCTTGTTGCGTCGTCTAATTTTTTCGCCATGAGCGAACCCCTGAATTTCTAGGTTAAAAAAGAGTTATTTTTTTGCTTTTGCCACTGCTTCGTGTAGCGCGGATTCCGATACCAGCCCCAGTACAATCGGGCTCTGAATCTGAATCAATGAATACGATTTGTGTGTTTTGTTGCGAACAGATGCAACCGTAGGATTGGTACTGCGCATCAGGCGGGCAACCTGGCCGTCTGACAGCTCAGGGTAATTCTTTACAATCCACAAGATGCCGCCCAGACGATTCTGGCGGTGCAGTTTTGGGGTATAGCCGACGCCACGCTTGTTCTGGGTCTTTTGTGCAACTACAATTTCATCGCGCAGGCTCAAACGTGCGTTGGGGTCCGCCTCACACCGCTCGATATCTTCGCGTGTCAACTGGCCGTTCAGTATCGGGTTCAACCCTTGAACCTTGTTTGTTTCGGCATCGGCGATATTTTTTACCTCCAGCTCGTGCATGCCGCAGAAGTCTGCGATTTGCTCAAAAGTCAGGGCTGTATTTTCAATCAACCAAAGGGCGGTGGATTTAGGCATATATGGATAATTCATGGATGTTCCTCTTATTGCTGGGGGCAATATACCCTAAAACAGCCCTGATTTCAAGAATAAATTATCCCTTTTTAATAATTTTTGCCCCGTCCTTGGTATCTATAACGTTCCAGCCGGCGGCATCAATTTGCGCACGCAGTGCATCCGCCGCCGCCCAGTCACGTGCCGCTTTTGCGGCGGCACGCTGGTCCGCCAGTGCCTGAATCTCTGCTGGGACTGCAATATTTTCCAGCGTCAGCTGTTTTTTTGCGCTTTCAACCAGCCGCAACCCCAACAGACGGTCTATAAAATCTATCAATGATATCTTGGTCGCAGCATTCACGTCAGAATTTTTCAACAGCTCTTGTACAGCAACCAATGCCTCGGCTGTTTTCAGATTATCTGATACCGCCCCCAATATTTTGTTATGCCATGCGTCAAACACTTCGCTGTCAATGGCGCCGGGCTGCTTGTCGCTAATAATATCGGCGACACGACGAACCATGTTTTTATATCCGTTTGCGGCCGCGTCCAATCCATCCCAAGAAAACGCCAGCTGAGACTGATAATGCCCCATCAGCAACATATAGCGGTACGCCATCGGGTCGTAACCCTTGTTTTTTAATACGGACAGCGTCAGAAACTCGCCACTGGATTTCGACATTTTTTCGCCGCTTTTGTCCACCAAAAACTCGGAATGAACCCAATATTTTACCCATGGTGCGCCCGTTATAGGTTCTGACTGGGCGATTTCGTTTGCATGATGAATACGCGACAGGTCTACGCCCCCCGTATGAATATCAAAGTGCGGCCCCAACAGCGCCATTGACATCGCACTGCATTCTATATGCCAGCCGGGAAATCCGACACCCCAGGGACTGTCCCATTCCATTTGACGCTTTTTGTCGGTCGGCGAAAATTTCCATAGCGCAAAATCCGTAGGGTTGCGTTTTGCATCATTAAATTCTACGCGCGCGCCGGCACGATTGCCCGCCATTGCGCCACCGGTCAATGCGCCATATGACGCAAATTTGGATGTATCGTAATAAATCCCGTCGCCCGGAATCTGATACGTATAGCCCAAATCCACCAGTTTTTGAACCAAATCTATTTGCTCGTTTATATACTCGGTTGCACGCGGACGGGCGGATGGCGGCAACAGGTTCAAATCGGCACTGTCGCGTAAAAATTCATCCGTATAAAATTTGGCAACATCCCAAACAGACTTGTTTTCCCGGGCCGCGCCTTTTTCCATTTTGTCTTCGCCGGAATCGTCGTCATCGCTGGTCAGGTGCCCTACGTCTGTTATATTCATGACATTGTAAACATCGTAACCATTCTCTATAAACATACGCTTTAACAAATCCGCCAACACAAAACTGCGCAGGTTTCCAATATGCGTATAATGATAAACGGTTGGGCCACATGAATAAAAGCCAACCTTGCCGGGAACCAGGGGTTGAAAATCTTCCATTTTACGTGACATTGTGTTAAAAAGTTTGATAGTCATGAGAAAATCCTTGCGTTGTAAAAACTGTAATAAAACATCGTGTTAAACGCAACAAAAAAACCGCCAATCGGCGTTTTTATCAGTGGTGTAATAACAAATATAAATGGCGGAGCGTATAGGACTCGAACCTATGGACCGCTAATTCACGGTCACAGATTAGCAATCTGCTGCATTACCACTCTGCCAACGCTCCGCTGCGGGATGAATTATATAGAAACACCTTGGGGAAATCAAGCACAAATAAACAGTTCTTTATATTTTTCAAAATTATAGTACTAATAATCCTTGTTACGTACGGGCGTTAAGCAAAATACAAAATATAACCATTGATAGACAGCGTTAAAAAATCCCCCATTCGGGGGATTTTTATTAATGCTCTTCCGATTTGTGTTCCGGCTGATATATTTCTACATCACGCGTCATAGACAAGAATTTTGCCGTACGCGATGCCGGCAATGTTTCCGGATCGACTTTTTGCAAATCCTTAATCTGGTCCGCAACCGCGGAACTTAGCAGTTCCATGGTTGTCTGCCAATCGGTATGTGCACCGCCGGCCGGCTCATTAACTATCTGGTCAATAACGTTTAGGTCCGCCATGTCGCGCGCCGTCAGTTTCATCGCCTGGGCGGCGGTTGCCTTAAACTTGTTATCCTTCCATAAAATACTGGCGCATGATTCCGGCGCAATAACCGAATAAATCGCATTTTCCAGCATTAAGACACGGTCGCCGGTTCCAATGGCAATTGCCCCGCCAGAGCCGCCCTGGCCTACATTCACGGCGACATATGGCGTCTTGATGGAAAGTCCTGTCGCAATCGATGATGCCACCGCCTGTGATTGGCCGCGCTCTTCGCCTTCGCGGCCGGCAAATGCACCGGCGGTATCAAATAAAGAAATGACGGGCAGTTTGAATTTTTCAGCCAAACGCATCATTCGCTGGGCCTTGCGATAACCGTCGGGGTTGGCCATACCAAAACGATGCTTTTGACGCGTCTCGATTGTGCGACCCTGCTCTTGACCTATTATGACAGCCGGAATGCCGCGCCAATAACCAATACCACTGCCCATGGCGGCGTCTTCGGCAAATGTGCGGTCGCCGGCCAGGTATGTCCACTCGTCAACAATGCCATTTATATAGTCCAGGAAATGCGGACGGTTTTCATTACGCGCCAGCAGAACTTTATCATAGGCATCTGTTTCGCCCATGCCGCGCGCAGGCTTGCCGTCGGATGACGGCGTGGCAATGTTTATTTCTTTTGCATCACGCGGCTGTTTTGTCAAAACAGCCAATATTTTTGCAATTGTATCATGCAACTCGGGACGCGGAACGACCATGTCCACCATTCCGTGCTCGTACAAGTATTCCGCTGTCTGAAAGTTTGACGGCAGTTTTTCACGAATATTTTGCTCGATAACGCGCCGGCCCGCAAAACCAATACGGGCGCCCTTTTCAGCGATATGAACATCGCCCAGCATTGCAAACGATGCCGTCACACCGCCATACGTCGGGTCGGTCAGCAATACTATATACGGTATGCCCTGCTCATGAAGGCGATTAACCGCAACGGTCGTACGCGCCATCTGCATCAGTGATAAAATATTTTCCTGCATTCTGGCGCCGCCACTGCTGGTTACCATGATAAACGGCCGCCGCTCTGATATTGCATGCTCTATGCTGGCGATTATTCCATCACCGGCCGCGCGACCCATAGACCCCATCATAAAGTCACCGTTTAAAACGCAAACGGTTGACGGAATGCCGCCAATAGTGCCATCGGCGGTTGTTATTGCATCATTACATCCCGTATCTGCACGGGCATCGGCCAGGCGCTGACCGTACGGAACACGGTCGGTAAACTGTAACGGGTCATCAGTAACCGTTGGCAGTGAAATTTTTTCCCATGTCATGTCATCAAACAGCAGGTCAAAACGCTGTTTCGGGGTCATGATAAATGCACGCCCGCACATTGGACAGATATAATGATTATCCTTGTAATCTTTGTAATATACCAGTTTGCCGCATGATTCACACTTAATCCACATCAGGCGACGCACGCGGTCATAGCGTTCGCGATTGCGGTTTTTTATTCCAGACTTTTTACCAAACAACATTTCTTATCCATTCATTTTTTTTGTCAGCTCGCGACTGGGTTTAAACAATATTGTTGTTCCCGCCTCAAGATGCATCGGTTGGCCGGTGCATGGGTTGTATCCTATCTTGGTCGCACGGGCACGCGGCTGAAAAGTACCGAAACCGCGAACCTCTATCCTGTCGCCGGCGGCGACGGCCTCAATCATATGCTCTGCCACAGTATCCAGTATCGCCGATGCATCAGCAACGCGCATGTGTTTAAACTGAACCTGTATAGAGCGAACAATATCCGAACGTTTCATCTTTTTTCCCCTATTTAGTGCCACCTATTATTTATATCTTAGCATATTTTATCAAGAGTAAAGTTTTTTCTTTAAAGAAGACGTTCCTAAGGTCTGCCATCCCCGGGCGTGATAGCCTGAACACAGGCTATATAAAACAAAGGAGAAAAACATGCACGACTTATTTGATATATGTCCATGCGATGATGGTGCCGATACCGAACCAACAATGCCGTTAATCGGCGACCCGGCACCAGAATTTACCGCCCAAACAACAAACGGCCCCATAAACTTTCCGACGGATTATGCCGGGCGCTGGGTGGTTCTATTTTCGCATCCGGCCGACTTTACACCGGTCTGCACCTCAGAATTTATGGCATTCCAGGCCCTGCAGGAAGAACTGGCAGAAATCAATACGGCCCTAATCGGGTTGTCCGTGGGCAGTATATCATCGCATTTGGCGTGGATTGACGCAATAAAGCATATAAAATATCGCGACTGGGAGAACATGGAAATTACATTCCCTGTTATAGACGACGCGGGTATGAAGGTTGCAAAAAAATATGGAATGATTCATCCCAACGCATCGGACACGCATGCGGTTCGTGCCGTTTTTATAATAGATCCTGCCGGAATTATACGTGCAATACTGTATTATCCCGCATCAACAGGCCGTAATTTGGATGAAATAAAACGCATGGTTGTCGCATTGCAGACCGCAGATGCGTTTAAGGTTGCAACGCCGGCGGACTGGGTGCCGGGCGAAGAAATACTGGTTTCGGCCCCCGCGACCGCGGGCGACATGCGCCGCACAATGCAGGCTATGGCGAATCCGGACAGAAACCGCGACGTAAAGGCATGGTTCCTGACATTTAAGAAGTTGCCGGCTGATGAAATAGAGGCCAAACTGCGCAGGAAGCCTGCCGCAAAAAAGAAACCTAAAAATATTTCGTAAAAACGGGGCAAAGCCCCGTTTTTATTTAAAATACCAACGGCAAATCACGCACGTCCATCGGAACGGCATCACGTTCCGGGTCCCATTGAAACTGTTCCATTATAACTGTTTTTTCTTTTGTAAACTTTACGCCTTCGGCACGCAGTGCCTTGTATTGCTGTTCAAAAAAACCGGCGCCGCACAAACTGCCGTCTTTAAAAACAACGCGATGCCACGGCAGATGCCATGATGCCTTGTTGTTTGATGCGTATCCCACAAAGCGGGCCATCCGTTGCCGCCCAATCATGCGTGCGATTTGCCCAAATGTTGCAACGCGGCCGGCCGGAATACGCGCAACAATGTCATAAACTTGTTCGTTAAACGTTTTCATGATAAAACCGGAATAATATAAAATATTTCAAGCCACCCATTCGGGCGATTTCTATTTTGGCGGAGAAGAAGGGATTCGAACCCTTGATACGGTTGCCCGTATACACGATTTCGAGTCGCGCGCATTCGACCACTCTGCCACTTCTCCGTGCCGTGTATTATACAGGCTTTCTTTCTTTTTGCAAGGCTTTTATAATCTTTATTGTTGTCAAGGCGTATAAAAATCTGATAGAATTTATAGCGAAATCACTGGGAAGTGCTTTCGGGACTTTAGCAGGTCCTTAGTAATGACGGCATGCTTATTGCAGACCGTATCCATAATATGACGCATTTGCGTAAATTATTGCCCCCGGCACAGGTCGGGGTGCCGCGGGTTATACAACAGGGAACATCCCAAAGATCTGTGGAATCATTTCATTACTATGATTTGCTAACACCCCGACCGCCATTCCTTAGTGGCGGTTTTTATAAAAAAAGCGTTGTATGATGAAGAGAGTTACTTATGGCACAATGTTTGTACTGCTGGGCTGTATAATATCAGCACAATGCCACGGAATAGAATACAAATCATTGATGCAAATGTGGGGGGTATATGATTACAAAGCGACATCTGGTACCGCCGGGGCCTTCGTACTGGCGGGATGCGTTGGCAAATCAGGATGTAAATCAATCGTTGGCCTGGTGGCCGACAAAATTGTAGAGCATGGCGGATACTTTTGTCCATATCGCATTGCCCTGGGATTGTCGCGTTTTAAATATTATTACCCCGCCAACGACCCCACATGGAGCACACGGTGCGCGTGGCTGTGTGAGGCCGGATATTCCGGCACGGGTTGCGCAGTGCAGACCGGCACACCATCCTATTGCGACACAAAACCATATACCGCAACCAGTACCGGAAAATTCGGCGACCCTCAGACAATAAATGCGTCGGTGGGCAAGACAATAGAAATCAGCCGGTTTGCCAGCTGGGATTTTAATACACTGGTTTTGGGCGCAACACAATTCATTGATCATGGAATAATAGCGGCCCCCGTACGACTGAGATATGGCAAACATATACACGGCATACATGTATACGGCGGCAACGGAACCACCAAAACATTATGCGCCACGGGATATAAACCGGACAACAACGGCACAAAATGCGTACCAATAAATGCCGAGATTTGTAATACCTCAATGGCAAATCTGAGCATGTGTTACGGATTTTCCAAATCGGATTACAACAGCAAAATACACTATCTGGTGGATGATGGCGGATGCGCAAAATTCTTTTGTTCCGAAGTGGGCACCGCATTTGCGCAACCGGGACAATACGAATGCCAGCCATGCCCGGCAGAGGGCCGAAATGGAATAGATCCGGCAAGCGGCGTCTGCATAAAATGCAACAGCGGGCAAGCTTTTGACAGCACCAGCAACCAATGTGTTACCGCACGGCCATACACACATACAGATTTACAATACGGTATCGGGCAAACATCCGGCAGTACGGCATTAAAAAACCAGTGTTGGACATATACAGAGCCAGATGAATACAAAAACTGCGTTATGGGGAATAATTCCATAAATGATTAAAAAAATATCCCGCGTTGCGGGATATTTTTTATACGTCAAAATTATATTTCTTTATCGATTTCACAATCGCATTAGCCAGTTTATTCTGATGCGAATCCGATTTTAATAATTTTTCTTCGGCCGCGTTTGACAGGTGTCCCAACTCAACCAGCGCCCCCGGCACAGTTGAACGCAATACTGCGAACGGCGCATGCCGCACATTGGCACCGGGCTGTTGTTCTATGCCGCTGCCACGGAATGTCTTGGCACAGCCCATTGCGTATTCCTCGCTAAGCTCTGCCACGGCGTGCTGTTGCAACGCGGATAATGCGATACGAATATCCTTGGAAAACTCAGAGAATCCACTGACGTCTATTTTATCGGCCGCGTTTTCCGCATCCGCCAGCTTTTGCGCCTCTTCGTCGGACGCCTTTTCAGATAGTGTGTATATCGAAAATCCTTTCATTGCGCGGCTGGGGTTCGCGTTTGCATGCAACGATATAAACAGGTCGCCCTTGCGACGTTCCGCAATGGATGCGCGCTCCGCCAGTTTTAAATATGTGTCGTCACTGCGCGTCAGATACGTCTTGAAACCCGCCGCATCCAGTTTTGCCTTCAGTTTTTTAGCAACCGCCAGAACGACCACTTTTTCCTTGGTTCCGCCCTTACCTATACAGCCGGGATCTTTGCCACCGTGGCCGGCATCTATTACAATAGTGTATTTTTTCGACGGGGTTGCCGCGGCAATCTGTTGTGCCGCCGCCTGGTTGGATTGCGATGCGGCAGTGCCGGCTGCAAAATCCAGCACCAGGCGGTAATCAGTATCGCCATTTGGCGACAACACCATAATCTGGGACTTTGGAATATCCGAAACAGGACGGCGCAACATTGCACGTATTTCCAATGTGTCGCCACTTTGGGCCTGTGATATGGAAGAGACCAGCGTACCGGCCGCCAATGTCGGCGCCAGCGATGCATTCGCCGCCGTATTTGCCAGACGTATAACCAACTGGTTCTCAGGATAACTTATTGTATAGGATGGACGCTGGGCCGTTTCTATAACAAGGCGCGTTTTGTTCCCAGGCTGTACCCCCGTGCGCAACGAACGCAATGAATTCCGTGCCGCCATCGCACGACGCGGCATGACCATAACCGCCATTGCACCAATGCCGGTTATTTTCAAAAGATTTCTTCTGGATATTTTCATGATAAAAATTATATCAAATTAACACCCCACGTTCAAGCGATAAACAACGCTTAAGCCAATCGCCGCTTGATTTTATAACAATACTGATATAGCATATATGTCCATTAAGGACAGGAGTATGGCATGCAGCCAAATTTTTTAATATCAGTCGTAATCCCGATGTATAACGCCGAACGGTTTATTTCCAAATGTCTGGAACATCTGATTCATCAGACATACAAAAATCTGGAAATAATTATCGTGGACGACGGCAGCACGGATAAATCTGTCGAGATATGCCGCCGCTATGCAGCCGCCGACGCCCGAATAAAGATAATATCCCAGAAAAACGGCGGACCATCGGTTGCATTGAATACGGGCCTGGATGCGGCAAGCGGCATGTATGTCCACTTTCACGATCACGACGATTATGTAAATCTGGACTATTTTGAAGTTATGGCACGCGCGGCGGAACAAACAGGTGCCGACATTATGTGCGGAGAGGTAAACCAGCACGAATATAACTTTCCGCGGTTTCGGTCGTTAGAGATATGTATAAGCTTGCGCGACAAGGTGCTGAAAACAGCGGCAAACAAATTTAACCCTGCGTGGCGCTATCTGTATAAAAAGAGTTTTCTGGATAAAACAGGCCTGAAATACGAACCAGATATATTCGGCGCCCAAGATGTATATTTTACCAAGCCGGCAATTATACTGGCCGACAGTGTGGCACTGGTTCCGGGCGCGGTTTACAATGTTGTAAATACCGACACAGCATTGGGCAAGGCCCATAAAAAGCTACGCAGGGCCGCTGAATGCCCGGGGGCCCGGGCCGCGCATGCGCGATATTGTGAATTTTTGGCGAAACACAATGCGACGGAAATAATATCAATGCCAGAGGCCCCACTGGAAACACAAGAGTTGCGCATATTTAACATGCCCATTACGCGTCGCGTAATATTTCACAATAAAATCCGCTATTATTTTATGGGATTGAACATAGGGACAAGACGCATTATTCGTGATTAAAAAAAACGCCCGACGGGCGTTTTTTTCTATATGCGTTTACTGTGCACGACAGCTGGCAAACGTCTGGGCCATCAGTGATGTTTCCTGGGAGGTCATCGGCTGGACCGGTATTGTATAACAGCGCGAGCCATCCTCTATTACAAAAACCTTGGTTCCACGTTTATAGGCCGTCTGCATGCTGTCCATTTGGGCGGATGTCAAAAACGCATTCTGGGTCAGTGCAGAATTTGTCAGCGCCGCATTCACAACCTGTTTTGCCATATTATAATTATCCAAGCGCGACAATGTCTGTACCTGCATGTACAGGCTTTGGGCCTGATACGGATTATCGGGCTGGGCACCGTTCTGCGTTGGGAACGCCACCCCGGTTATCAGCGCCGCCGCCGTCTGTAATGCGGTTGGCTGGTCCGAATTGCCGGCAGAATAATCGGCGGTATTTATCTGCAGATTGTCGCCGCATGCCAAATTCATTCTATTCGCATAACCCGCCAATACGGAATCAACCGCGGCCTGCCAATCGGCCCCCTTGTTATTCATATCCAGACTGACGATTTTTTCTGCCCAGCCCCATATGTTCGCACCAACATTTCCGGCATTGGAAAAACGAGTTACCATTTCCGCACTGCCACCCGGGACGCCGGCGCCACATGCCCCGGTCAGCTGAGAACTAAGCATGCTTGACGTTTCGTTTCCATATGTCATGGCCACAGAATGGCATGCCATTGCCGCCTCTAGTTCCTGGCGGCGCAACAGACACAGATCTGAATGAGATTTTGACAGCTGGTCCGCCATGTTCGCCATCGCCAGATATGACATAACCTCTTGCTGAACATATGACGGGCACAGGCGCGCCGCAGTGTTCATACCACCGGCCCCACCCAGCGTATTTACCCCATATTGCGGCAACAATATCGATGTATCTTTTTGCAGGCACAGCATTGCATAATTATACAGTTCGCTTTCAGAGCTGTACTGACAGCGACCAGAACGCTGTCCCGGGACCGCCGTCACATCGCCACAATAATCCGACAGGCATTTGTAAATTTTTTCACGGCATGCCGTATCAACATCAGGCTGGGTTACCATGTAATATGTATTGCGCTGATTTGCCTTGTACGCATTTGCCAGCCCCTGTTTCCCGCGGGCACCACCAGTCGACGGGGTATATATCCCACCCGTGGCATCAGATGCAGATACCGTCCCGGCCGATACAGCCATGGCCGCCGTCCCCCAGGAAAACAGCACGGTCAAACAAAACGCCAGCGTCAAATTTTTCATTAAAATCCCCTCTCTTTCCATGAAATTTTAACATATCGGCGCTAAAAAGGCAAACATTCATTTTAGGTTGATTTGCATTTTATAATTGTTATTATTCTGCACATGATTATACCAAACGAAGTCTTATCACAAATACACGACGACATCGCCGCCGTAAGGGGGTTTCTTTGACCCCGACAAACTGCAATCCGAAATAGAAGAACTGAACAAGGCCGCATCCGCACCGGACCTGTGGTCTGACCAGGACGCCGCACGCGCCATATTGCAAAAGAAAGCGGGGCTGGAAAAATCTTTAAGCGAATTAAGCAAGCTGGAATCTGATTATCAGACACTGGCTGAACTGTACCAAATCGCGCCGGATGATGCAGATGTTATTGCCGATATAGAACGTTTGGGCTCGGACGCACACCGCGCCAAATTCATTACCCTGTTCCGTGACCCTGCAGACAGTAACGGCGCCTTTTTGTTTATTCAGGCCGGCGCCGGCGGAACCGAGGCCCAAGACTGGGCTCAGATGCTGGCCCGGATGTATGCACGCTGGGCGGAACGCCACGGATTTACGTTGGATATAATAGAGGAACATGAAGGCGATACCGCCGGAATAAAAAACATAACATACCGCATATCCGGAATGCGCGCGTACGGATGGCTGAAAAATGAAATCGGCGTCCATCGCCTGGTCCGAATATCGCCATTTAATGCCAACGGCAAGCGCCAGACCAGTTTTGCATCTGTGGATGTATGGCCCGATGTTGATGATACAATTGAAATCGAGATAAATGACAAAGATTTACGCATTGACACATACCGCGCATCGGGTGCCGGCGGCCAGCACGTTAACAAAACCGACAGCGCGGTACGCATAACACACATTCCCACAAATACAGTCGTTACATGCCAGAATGAACGCAGCCAGATACAGAACAAGGAAATGGCGATGAAAATGTTGCGCAGTAAACTGTACGAGCTGGAAATGCAAAAACGTGCCGCCGAACAGGATGCCACCAAAGCCGCCCAAAAGAAAATTGAATGGGGCAGCCAAATCCGCAACTATGTCCTGTACCCGTATCAGTTGGTAAAAGATGTACGAACCGGGGTCGAAAATACCGATTCTGATGCTGTTCTGGACGGCGATTTGGATGAATTTATGCTAAGCCTGTTACAACGCGGTAATTTACTATAAAAAACCTAAAAACTTGACTTTTTGTGATTTTTGTATAGCATTTATAAACTGAAAAATAATAAGGTTAGACATAATGGACAAAAAGATACCTGATTTTCGTAAAAAAGTACTGTTAAGTTGTTTTCGCGGGGTAATAAACATAACAACACCCAACAACGCGGGCACTCAAAACACCGTATATTTTGTAAAAACCAACACCGGCGATTTTGTCGCAAAATTCGGCTGTCGTGATATGGTGTTAAAGAATTGTATTGCGGCACGCCTGGCGGGCCGGCACGGAATATCCGTGCCCGATGTGTCCACCGCGGAATACAACGGCCAATGGATAGAGACATACCCGATGATTTCCGGCAAAACATTATTTGAACGCATTCGCAGCGGCATGCCCGAACCGGCGGTACGCCTGGCGTTTGAAAATATGCTGACCCAGTTTGTGTATATGGGCAATATTCAAATGCCAGCAAAACAGCCTATAAATAATAAATGTTTTGAAATTCACAACACCACATATGAACACACCAAAAACTCTAATGGTGCGGCGATGGCTATGGTTTTGCGCCCAATCGTATATATGCTAAATCGCGGTCGTGCACACAACAGCGGCCTGTACCATTCCGACATGTCGCCGAAAAATGTTATCGTAAATGAAAAAGGCCATATTGTTTCCATAATAGATATGGACAGCATGACCGTATGCAATCGCGATTTCGCATTCAGCGCAATAGCTGACAAATGGTGCGAGATGGGCTTTAACCTTAATGAACTGTATGACAAATACGAATACCTATCAAATCATCAGATAAACCGCATACGCATTGGCGGAATGTTGCGTACGATACATCTGGGCAAGTATTTGATGTTCAAAACAAACAAGCACAGACAAAAATAATATTATTTCAAATGTTATAGATACGGTTTTTGCGGGGGAATGCCGGGGCGCACTGTGTGTTTTATGATTTTTTAATAATTCATGTTTGATTTTACAGGAAATCGCTGTATAATTATGTGCAAATCAGATTGCACCCATAGCACAACTGGATAATGCGCCGCCCTCCGAAGGCGGAGATTACAGGTTCGAATCCTGTTGGGTGCGCCAGAAACAAAAAACGCCCATAATTGGGCGTTTTTTTTATGTTTTGAAGGTTTATGGGGCTTATAAATTGTGGCCCTTAAACTGCATGTCGTGCAATGAACGATACGCCCCACCCTCTATTTTCAATAATTCATCATGAGAGCCGGCCTCAACAATATGACCGTGATTTATAACCACAATTTTTGTCGCATTACGTATCGTAGATAGACGATGCGCAATTACAAATACCGTCTTGTCCTCCATCAGGTTTTCTATTGCCTTTTGAACAACGGCCTCTGCCTTGTTGTCAAGGGCGGATGTTGCCTCGTCCAGGACCAAGATAGGTGCATTTTTAAGGAATGCACGCGCGATGGCAACACGCTGTTTCTGGCCACCGGATAGCAAGATTCCGCGTTCGCCTATCTGGGTGTCGACACCGTTGGGCAGCGAGCTTATAAAATCATCCAAATACGCCATTTTTATTGCGCGCTGAAGATCTTCGTCGGTTGCGGTTTCATTCCCCAGCATGATGTTTTCGCGTATTGTTCCCGCAAACAGGAAATTATCCTGGAAAACAACCGCAATGTTACGACGCAGTGACTTTAATGAAAAATCACGGATATCTGTACCATCGATAAGTATGGCCCCGTGCGTTGGGTCATAAAAACGCGGCAGCAAGCTTACCAGTGTGGATTTGCCACCCCCAGAATTTCCAACCAGTGCAATCGTATCCCCGCGCTTTACGCTTAGGTTCACATCTGACAAAACAGGGGAATTGGGCACATATTCAAAGCACAAATCCCTGAACTCTATTTTCTTTAATTTGCCGTCAAATTCTTTTGCATTTGGCTTGTCTTTTATTTGCGGTTCTGCGTTGAGTATTTCAAACACGCGATCAATGGCCATAAACGACATAACCATAGAGTTAAAGTTCCCGCCCAAGCTTTTCAAAGGCGTATACAACATGATAAGCGCGGTAAGGAACGAAACAAAACTGCCGCTGGTTATCTGGCCGCTAAGAATCAGATACGAACCGTACCAGATGGCAAGCCCTATTCCAACCGACATAATCATATGCATCAATGGCGACAGCCAGCTGGTGCGCTGAATCATTTTTATTCGCAGCCAGAATATATTATCCAATACCTTAGAAAACTTTTCTGTTTGGCACTGTTCCAGATTATAGGATATAATCGTCTTGTTCCCCGCATAAGATTCATTATATGCAGTCAATATCGCAGAATCTGCCGATATTGATTTTTTTATTACCGAATTTATTCTTTTCTTGATACGCGTGGCCGGCAAAAATGCAAACACCAGCACCATAACGCATATCAGCGCCAACTGCCACGAGTTATAGAACATCACACCAATCAGCGACAACGAAGAGAACAGACGCTGGACAAAAGTTTTTAGATTCTTTAACAGCCCCGCGCATGCCATGTCTGCATTATTATTGAACATGAATATAACGTCGCCTGAATTTTTGGTGTTAAAGAAATTCGTCTCGAACCCCAGCATTTTCTTGTATAAATCGAATTTCAGACGATTTGTTATCTTGGACCCCGTCCATGTGTTCAGATACGTTGCAACATACCCCAGGCCGCCCTGAAGCGTTGTAAACGCAATTATGACCAGCGGTATATACCATGATGCCTGGATGGACTTTTCCACCATGACCAAATCCATATACGGTTTTAGCGAAAGCGCAATAACCGCATCCAGCGAGCCAATCGGAATAGTAATCAATATCGCCAACAGGGCCCGGAACCAATAAGGCTTAACATACGGCCACATGCGCCGATAATTATATATGAACGGATTTTGAATCGCTTTGTTTAAACAATCTTTTACTGTCATACCAATCCCTTGTAACAACGCCTACCATAGCTCAGACGAGGCAGATTGGCAAGTATTAATTACTTGTTTTAAAACACCGTAATAGGTAAAATATCCTTGTTTCTATTATTAAACAAAGGCGCACCCATGAAATTTATTTCAATTTTTACGCTGGCAGTCATCTTGACCGGATGCAACAGCATATCCATTAAACCCGGCACGATGCAGCCCAACACAACCGTTTACACAGACCGCGGCGGATTTACCATGCGCCGCAGTATAAAAGACGAACTGGAGCGCAGGGGATACAATGTTTTAGTCGGCACGGTTCAAAACAACAAAACGTCGGCAGACAACAGTGAAGAGTTCAGCAGAGTGCCAAAAAATGCCCGCTATTTTATAAAGGTATCGGAACGCAGTGAAAAATTTCGGCCGATATGGTGCATCTTTAACGGTGTTTGGTGGTGGAATTTTAATATATCAGTCGCAGACCAGAAAACCGGCACAGAACTGATGACATGGCGCGGACGCGGATGTGCCGACAGTTCCATGCGTCTGTTACGCCGAACGCTGAACCAGCTGGAAACATCACAGGCCAAGTAAAAATTCATAAATCATCACACACATTAACAACAGCGTATGAAACATTTCACACGCTGTTGTTTTTTATGAAAATAATCCCGACAAAACAAGAAGTTATGAAAGAAATCCCTATACCTAATTGAAATGAGCGGTTTAATTAGTCTCACTCTTGGTAACCAGAATATCTTAAAAACATGGCATGTGTCAACGGCAAAATATGCCTAAAAAAACCGCTGGGTTTAATTAGGCAATAGTTGATGGAGAAACATATGAATAAATACCCAATCTCAACACTTTTTTTCCTGGGGTTGATTTCTGCACCGCATTATGCAAATGCCGCGGGTGACGCCTGTAGCAGAGTTGGTATAACATCTGGCGTAAGGTGTAGCACGATTGATTTTAGTGGTGGAATAACTGTGATGATGGACCCAAGTTGCTATAAGGACTCTATTGATATGGACGAGGGCATGTTATCAACATGTATTGCAAGGAGTTGCAATGGCATATGCGTCTGCACCTCTCAGCTCTGCCAACAACAAGAACAACAGTGTACTATCCCAGCTTGTATAACAGGAATTACATGGGGGGCGACGTTATCGTCTGGCGTACAAGTGGGGTTAACCACGGCAAGCAGTGTTTCAGCTTGCAAACCTTGTAAAGATATTCCGGTATATAGATGCGGCGAGGGATATTATTTATCAAAACCAGGTAGTTTTGATACGCTGGAATATGATGGCGAAATATATGCCGCATCCAGCATAAATTGCTTTGCCTGTCCATATGCGTCCGACGATAAAAACAAACCAACGATCATGGACACCCCGCCATCTTATGCCACATCAACGGCGGGATTAAATGATATAAACAGCTGTAGAGTAAAGGCCAACTCTTCAATACAGTCAACCGCCGGAACATATGTTTATACCGCGAATTGCGGATATAGCGGCTCTTAAAAAACACCGCCAATTCGGCGGTGTTTTTTTAAGAACAATTATTAGTCCTTGGTCGTGTATTCGCAGAACCCTTCGTTCGTGTCACAGCGGGCAATAACACCCTCGCTGATGAAATAGCCGCGATCATGCAGGCATGCCGCACAAACCTCGGGCGCCTCTGTTCCGATATGCCAGTTGCCACAGTTGGTGCAACGCCACATCACAATTTTATCAGACTTAAACAATGTGCCGTTTTCTATTGCCTCTGCCAAGGCGCGAAAACGAGATTCATGATAGCGTTCCGCATAACCGATATTTTTCAGAACCTCTGCGATTGCCGGAAAACCTTCCTGGGCGGCAATCTGGGCAAACTTTGGATACATGTCTGTATTTTCTTCGTGTTCGCCATAGGCCGCGGCCTTTAAGTTTTCAAGCGTATCGCCAATTTTTCCCGCCGGGAATGCCGCCGTGATTTCCAAATCGCCACCTTCTAAAAATTTAAACAGGCGGGACGCATGTTCTTTTTCCTGGTCTGCGGTTTCCATAAAGATTTTTGCAATGGCCTGGTAACCATCTTTTTTTGCCTTGGACGCATAGAACGTATAACGGTTGCGAGCCTGAGATTCCCCGGCAAACGCCATTAATAAATTCTTTTCAGTCTGGGTTCCTTTTAGGGATACTGTCATGCTTTTTGCTCCTTTGTGATTATTTTCCCACAAAATACTATCAGAGACCTTTACAAAAAGCAAAAAATTATTTTTGGAGGCCCTTTATTTTATTTTTACAGGCGTGCGCATGGATTAAATTCATATATTTGTCATACAAACTGATTCCCAGAAACGCACGGGCCTGTTCAATCGTTGCACCGTACGCCCACAGTGTTTCATCGTCTGTTTCATATTTGGCCACTATCCTGGACAGCGCCGGATGCACAAAACGACCGTAACAGTTAACCCCCACGACAAGGGCGCGGTAAAATTCAAACAGGTTTTTCTCGGCACGGTCCAGGCGTTCGCATAATACAAATTCCTTGCCACGAACAAGCTGTATTGTATCAGTAAACTTGTTCTGGACGCGCCATGCGCCGGCAATATATTCAACATCATCGATTTTTACATCGCGCAATGAATATTCGCGGCCGTGGAAATCCCATGCCGTGCGCCCCGCAGCACAGGCGGCATGATATGCACGACGCTTTTCATTTGCATCACGGTATACGGCCATCGGATTGGGGTATTTATTCATCTGTTTTTTCCAATGTTAAAAATTTCTTTTCAATCGCCGCTATCAGCTCTGTGACACCGATGCGCCCGGCCGCACTGATTGTCATGATTTCAGGCTTTTTCTTGCGGCCAAAAGACTTTTTAAAGTCTGTCATACGCTGTTTCAGGTCATCGGGCTCTATTGCGTCGATTTTGTTTATTATTACCATCTCTGGCTTGTTCGTCAGGCCGCCACCATAAGAATCCATTTCATGCCGTATTGCCGCATAGCGTGCCGCCCAATCGGGGGCCGTGCCATCAATTACGTGTAAAATCATCTTGGTACGTTCGGCATGCCCCAGGAATCTGTCCCCCAGACCGACGCCTGTATGCGCACCTTCGATAAGACCCGGCAAATCGACCAAAACAAATTCGCGATTATGCGCATACATCACCCCCAGCTGTGGATTAAGGGTTGTAAACGCATAGTTTGCAATTTTTGGACGGGCGGCCGTCACCGCCGACAACAGGGTTGATTTACCCGCATTCGGGAATCCGACCAAACCGATATCCGCAATCAGTTTCAAACGCAGGACAACGGTGCGTTCTTCCCCGGGCAGGCCGTCGTTTGCCTGGCGCGGGGCGCGGTTTGTCGGGCTCTTGAAATGCAGATTGCCCCACCCGCCGTTGCCGCCGCGCGCCGCGCGGTATTCCATGCCATCCTGGTTCAGGTCCGCATATTCTATTTCTTCGTTTTCAGATAAAATTACCGTACCGGTTGGAACCGACAGAACCAGTGTTTCGCCAGAATATCCGGTGCGCATCTTGCCCATGCCGTTCTGGCCGCGCTGGGCGGCAAAACTGGTCTTGTATCGATAATCAATCAATGTGTTAACATTGGGCACCGCGCGAAAAACCACATCGCCGCCACGCCCGCCGTCACCACCGTTGGGCCCGCCATATTCTATATATTTTTCACGACGAAAACTGGCCGCGCCGTTGCCGCCATCGCCCGCCTTGATTTTAATCTTTGCCTTGTCCAAAAATTTCATTTTATTTCCCTGTTTTCCGGTATTATAACTTAAAAACTTGCAATTTCCACTCTAAAAGATTATAATTATAAGGTCGCGAAAGCGATGATGATTCTGAAGTCTATGCGGAATAAACGTTTTGGACCCGGGGGCGGTACCCGGCAGCTCCACCAATAAGCAATACGGGGCTGACATAGTTTCGACAGGCGCGGTAAAGGCAAAAGATTGAATCCGACATGGCGTCGTTAAAAGCCGTTAAAAAATGAATGCGAACGATAACGTTCAGCTTGCAATGGCTGCCTAATATGGCGTTGAATACGGTTGGCGATTGTTAACCCTATTCGTTTTAGCTTTTGCGGGGCCCGCCGGGTGCCTGGCACCAGAAACCCGGTATTTATAAATAATAAAAAGGCAAAAAAAATGTTTGGAAAAGTAAAAAAAGTATTCTTTACGGGTGTGTTTGGAATCCTGTATGTTTCGTTTATTGCACAATTGGTTTATATTTTAGGCTGGGTCCCGGGCGTTGAGGGCAAACTGAGCTGGCTGGGGGCGTTGTCCTTGGAATGGCTGGTTCTGATTGCGGCACGATATCTGTCAAAGCGCAGCAGCACCGGTGCACAATATAACGGATATAATAATCGCCGCCGTTAATATTGGCACATGCAAACAAATGAAAATCCCCCTATGACGGGGATTTTTTATTGTCTTGAAAAGTTCAAAAAATAGCTTATATTTGGTAAGCCATGAAAGAATATATACTTCCATTTAGAGATTTGGTCGTACATCCCGGCCTGACGGTTCCTGTTTTTATTGACAATCCAATGTCGATAGCGTGTATAGAGGCCGCAATGGAGGGCAGCCGCCGCTTGGTTTTGGCCGCCCAGCACAGCTGGAACTATCCGGCAGAGGTCAATGATATTTTTGATATCGGAACAATAGGCGACATCGCCCAGGTTCTGCGCATGCCAGATGGTGCAATACATGCCATTATCAGAACAACTGACGTGGTGTCACTCCATGACATATCCGTAAACCGCGGCCTGTTTACCGCCGACACCCAGGTTATTTCATGCATGGATGATGCAGAATTCGAGCAGACAATCGCACTGCGTGACAGAATTGCAGAAAACCTGCAGGCGTTGGCGGCGGGGCGCAAATTTAAAATAGACAAACTGCGCAACATTGTTCAGAACTATCCCCTGCCCGCATTTGTAGATGCCGTGATTCAAACAGCCGACATCGACACAGATGCCGCAGTTGCAGTTTTGCGTGCGGCCAGCTGGCGGGACAAACTGGTCTTGCTGTTGGAACAGGTAAACCTGATAGCGGAAACCGCAAAAATCGAAGATTCAATTAATCGACGCATTCACCAGCAGATGGAAGCCGGCCGCCGCGAGGCTATTTTGCAAGAAAAAATGCGCGCAATACAAAAAGAAATGGGTGACGACGCCGAAGAAATGGACGCTGAAAACATGCGGCGGCGCATTGAAAAATCGCCCCTGCCGACAGAGGCGCGCGAAAAGGCGATGTCCGAATGGCGGCGCATGCGGTCACTGGCGCCGATGTCAAACGACGGCGCGCTGATAAAAACATATCTGGACGAACTGCTGGCAATGCCATGGGCAAAAACGCCCGCCTCAAAGATAGAACTGGGGGCCGCACGAAAAACGCTGGACGCCCGGCACTCTGGCATGAATGCAATAAAAGAGCGAATTTTGGAACATATCGCCGTGATGAAAAAAACCGGCAGCAACCGCGGCAGCATACTGTGTTTTGTCGGGGCGCCGGGCGTTGGCAAAACGTCGCTATGCAAATCGATTGCGGATGCACTGGGGCGAAAGTATCAGCGCATATCGCTGGGCGGCATTTCAGACGAGTCACACTTTCGCGGTCACCGCAAGACATATATAGGCTCTCAGCCGGGGCGCATTATGGATGCACTGAAACGCTGTCACGCCAATAATCCTGTCATTGTTTTAGATGAAATAGATAAAATGGGACGCGACTGGCGCGGCGATCCAGAGGCGGCGTTACTTGAAATTATGGACCCTGAGCAAAACAAGACTTTCCGCGACCATTATTTAGAGGTGGATTTTGACCTGTCGAATGTTTTATTTATCGCCACAGCAAACAGCCTTAACCTGTCCAGCGCCCTGAAGGACCGTATGGAAATTATAGAGATTCCCGGATACACCGAAGAGGACAAGGTTTGTATCGCACGCGAACATTTGGTGCGACGCGCCGCCGCCGATACGGGATGGGCAACAGAAAATATTATCATTAATGACGAAGCAATACGCCATATAATCCGAAACTATACGTCAGAACAAGGCGTACGCCAGTTGCAGCGCGAACTGACCGCGATGCTGCGGCGGGCGCTATTGGAACACGACGGCGAAGATATTCTGACCGAGTTCACGCCGGAAAAAATTGACCAATTACTGGCGGTACGAAAATTATCAGGTGTTTCAAAACGGATTGGTTTTGGCATGGGTGCATAAAAAAATTATAAAGGAAAAATTATGAATCTTTCTGAAAAATACAAGCTGTTCAAGGCAATCATACTGGCTGATGACGTAAAGTTCCAGACGCCCGGCATTTTTAATGAAACATACAGGGCAATAACCAAAGACTATGTAATCGAATCCGAGATACTATTGCCACATTTTGACGGCGAAAAATCGCAGTATACAATAAACGCCATTAACAGACACAAGCATTTATCATACACGTTAAATGGCCGCATCGCACAATTAGCAACTTTTATAATGAACAAAAAACACGCCAAGACAAAATGATTCTGCTTATCAACACTTCGGGCGGGGGGCTGGAATTTGCCCTGGGGGCCGCACACAAACAAATAGCTGTGGAAAAACAGTCTGTTGCGCTAGCGCCGGAATGCGAAAAATTTATGACCGAGTGCGGGGTATCATGGCGCGAATTAACGGCAATCGGCGTAGTGGTGGGCCCGGGCAGTTTTACCGGCGTGCGCCTGGGCATTGCATACGCAAAGGGCCTGGGGCTGGGGTTGAATATTCCGGTGGTCGGGATAAGCGCGTTTGAATTATATCTGGCGGCGACGCCGGACGCGTTTGTCGCAATAGAATCCGGACGTGGCGACTTTTTTGTCGCATCAGAAAAAACAGCCCCTCAAACAATGACAATTGACGAGGTGGAAACGCGCCAGATGGAATGCCCGCGAACCGTCGGACATTTACCGTTTAACCTGGGGCTGGGGGATGGCATTGTCCGCAAAAAGCTGGCAGATGGCGACACCACGCCCGCCGTGCCGATGTATCTGCGCCCCAGCTATGCCGAAGAGAATCACAAATGCTGCAACAACTAGAAAAACTGCACGCGCAATGCTTTCCGCACAAACCGTGGTGCGCCAATGATTTTGACGATTTAAAAAAGTCGGGCTGTGACATTATCGCCAGCCAAAACGGTTTCATCATTTATCGCGTCGTCGCAGACGAGGCAGAAATTATCACTATCGGGGTGGCGCCTGCGGCGCGGCGCGGCGGGATTGCCGCGGCAATGATTGAGATAGCGGCCGCCGATGCAAAAAAACGCGGCGCAAAAAAAATGTTTCTGGAAGTGGCACGCGACAACGCGGCCGCAATTGCACTGTACAGCCGCGCCGGATTTTCCGAAATCGGCGTCCGCCCGAAATACTATGATGGGATTGATGCAATTTTAATGCAACGCCAATTGTAAAAGAGAATACGCATGGCGACACCACCTGACAGCGCATTTCACAACGGCCATCGCGAAAGGCTGCGCCAGAAGTTTCTGGATGACAAAATAACGGATTACGAGTTTCTGGAATTACTGCTGGCGTTTGTGATACCACGGCGCGATGTCCGGCCACTGGCGCGCGGTCTGATAAACAAGTACAGCGGCCTGCATCAAATTTGCAGCCTGCCGATGGAACAGTTGCTGGAATTTCCGGGCGTGGGACGCAACACGGCCATATTTTTAAAAGCAATTCGCCATGCCATGCTGGCCGAATATCGCGAACACCTGGACAAGCGCCCTATTTTCCATACAAACACTACGTTGATAAACTATTGCCTGACACTGCTGGGCGGTAAGACAATAGAAGAATTTCATGTTCTGTACCTGGACGAGGAAAAGCGCCTGTTGCGCGACGACACGCACAGCGTCGGAACAATAAACTGGGCGGCGGTATACCCGCGCGAGATAGTTCGCCGCGCACTGGATATAAACGCACGCAGTATTGTGATGCTGCACAACCATCCGACGGCGGGCGTGCCTTTTTCCACACCGGACATAGAGATTACAACAATTACGCGCGACATGCTGGCACCGCTGGATATTGAGCTGTACGACCATTTTCTGGTCACGGGCGGCCAGGTATTATCTGCAAAGAACAGCCAACTGCTGAATCAAAGCAAAACTAGTTTGACGAATTCACAAAATCAAGGACACGCGGGTCAAAAATAACATCACGCGGACGCAGTGCCGCGGCGATATGAATATCGGCGGCACGACGCGTACGCGACAGTGCAACATATGCCTGGCCGTGGGCAAAAGCACCGCGCGATATATCCACCACAACCGCATCCAGTGTTTTTCCCTGGGCCTTATGTATTGTCATTGCATACCCCAACGACAGCGGAAATT